>Ga0208549_100943_pt1 | contig 10984 bp, 12 predicted proteins | sample BED_host_MetaG_FD_187135 | JGI IMG/M metagenome (GOLD analysis project Ga0208549, IMG submission 187135) | Hot spring microbial mat communities from Yellowstone National Park, Wyoming, USA - BED_host_MetaG (SPAdes) (version 2) | ecosystem: Environmental > Aquatic > Thermal springs > Hot (42-90C)... | reverse complement strand
CAACGTTTTCCAGCTGTTCTTCCTTTCCTGGCAGGCCGTAAATTATCTTATCCATTGGAGGATTATCTTCAATTACTGTTAACTTGAATCCTGCGTCCTCTATCATCCTTTTATAATTAGATAATGAAGCATAACCCCAAGGTTCGTCAACTCTGAACTGCCTCCAGTCTGGGTACCACCTAGGTAAGATACCTGTGACCTCGTTTACACCTAATTGCTTTAAAACTTCCCAAAAAGGAGTAGGAGAACTGTCTAGTAGAATTTCCGCAATTCTTATCCTTGGAATTTCATTCATACTATTAAATAGAAGACGGAATTTATTAGCCTTAAGTAAGAAAAGCAGTTATTATGAGACACCTTACTCTTTCGTAGCGTGACTAACCAGTAATCTAGCAATTTCACTATTACTTTTCTTAGATGCATAATGTAATGGAGATTTCCCGAGTTTATCCTTTATGTTTGGATCTGCTTTGTGGATCTGTTCAATTTTTCTAAGAGACTACATTAAACTTACTTTTAATTCTACTGCAGATTTAGAATTTATACTGAAGAAGTGAGTTTAGAGCCTAAGAAAATTCAACTAGTCCACAAAGCAGGGACCATCTAATAAAAATTTCTTATGTTAATTTGAAAAGTATTTATACATTCTATTTATCGGATCTAGAAGTTATTAAATATGAATAATATCTAAGCTTAGGTATTATAAAATTTTTATTGAGTAAAATTAACGCTTGTATGCTTTTAAATAGAAAAAGTAAATAATCTTCTCATATGAATAGGTATCCTCAAATTCTTTCAGTTCACCTTTTTCTCCTAGAAGGTGATAAAATACTGTTACAGTTAAGGAAAAATACGGGTTATAGAGACGGATGTTGGAGCGTTATAGCAGGCCATGTGGAGGCTAAGGAATCAGCAAAAAGGGCAATGATAAGGGAGGCTAAGGAAGAAGCAGGGATACTTCTAAATCCTGAGGATTTAATTCTAGTTCATGTGATGCACAGGTTTGAGAACCAAGAAAGGGTCGACTTCTTCTTTAAGGCTAAAAGGTGGGAAGGAGAACCTAAAGTGATGGAGCCTAATAAAGCAGAAAAGGTTGAGTGGTTTAAACTCTCTGAATTACCTCCTAATACAGTGCCTTATGTTAAGCAAGCGATAGAATTAGGTTTAATGAAAGGTATAATATATAGCGAATACGGATGGTAATTGAAAGGAAATTATATGTTGTTAATAGTTAAAGCAAAGCTTTGATTTATTATCTCCCTTCAGCTAATGGAAGTACTAATAATATTATTTCATGATAATTCTACCTTGCCTAATTTCCCTCTTTAAGGGATCCAGAACAAGACCAAAAATTTCCAGAGTAACAACTCCTAGTAAATTTTCGTCTTCGCTCTCTCCTAAAATAACGGGAGAATGCCTTTCTCCGTAAGGCGGAAGTTCAATAATTGCCTCTGAAACTCCCCTTTCTATAGTCGTACCATCTGCTAAAACTAGTGATATCCTGGAAATCTCCTTTAATCCGAGTTTTTCCCAAATTTCCTTCTTTATCACGGTATAATAGGCACCGGAATCTATCAAGAACCTAACCTTTTCACTGTCTCCTTTCTCGTTCTTTACTATGCCGTCAACGTAAATTAATCCCATAAATTATTATGTATTTTTGCTATTTAAATTACTTATCGGCTTCACAGTATTAATAATTTCAAAACTGATGTTGGAGTACTTGCGGAACATTTTTACTCAAAAATTTCATAATTTTAAGTGTTATATTAAATTCATAATTTGAGAAATTCAAAAGAAACTTTAACAAGGAATAAACGAACGGGAACAGTATTATCATCACCGTTCTTTGATAACGTTTTTCCAGCAACAATTTTCACAGCCTTGACTTTTTCCTTGTATCCAGTTAAGTCTGGTAAAGTAACGACGTCAATTTCTTCTTTTCCTACTTCGTGACTCCTAGAAAGGTGGGAGGCAACTGTTCCTTCAACCAGATCTTCCGGCCTCTTAATTCCAGAAAGATACTACGTCGTAAAATAAAGGATCTATAAAGTGTATTTTAATTTGTTTTCTATAATTAAAATATCCGGTATTCGCATCTATAAAATGTACTGTTAAGGTTGAGAACATATCATTAAAAAGCTTAATGTACTCTTCCACAGTCCTATGGTTTACTCCTATTTCCTTTGCGATAGAATACTTGGAAGGAGCTGTTGAAGGAATTTCCTTAGCGAGTCCCTTCGTACTTAAGGCTGAAAAATTTTGATATATAGCTTGAAGTATTATCTTAATTATGAGTAATCATTTTTCTACATAATCTTTCTTCAGCACATACCTTACTTTGCCTTTCTCCCTGACTTCCTCAACGTAACCCATTGCTACTAATCTCTTAACTCTCCTATAAACCGTAGTTTTAGGTAAGTTAGTTTGCTTTACTAACTCAGATAAGGTAGAAGTGCCTCCGCTCTTCTTTATTGCATCAAGGACTACTTTATCCCTCTCATCTAAACCGATCTGAATTTCCTCTTCTTTCTCTTCTTCTTGTTTTGTTCTCTTATTTCTCCTTATATAATATAGGAAAAAGAAAAGGAGAGAAGAGTCACTTAAAACTATGGCCAAAATGAAGAATGCAGGAGAAAATGATGAAGTGTGCAAGTTAGTCTGAGGATAATAAGTATAAAGTACAGTAACCTTACTGGTGTTCTCAAAGGTTATGTTATAAAGACCTCCAACAACTGTAAAGCTGGAAGGTTGAGGATAAAGGTAGGTTATAGAAGATCCTGCAGGAATTAATACGTTCACTGTGAGATTTTCTGGCTGTTCAGTTTCAATTACTCCTTTAGGCAAAGTGGTTCTGTAAGTTATTATTGCACTCTTTCCTTGTATAATGAGAGTGTTCCCTTGAACTACGTACTTTGCTCCTTCTACCTTTATGCATGTTACATTTGTTCCTATTAGATTTATACTCGAAACATTGTATAAATATGCAGTTACAGTGCCGTTATAATACACGTTAATTACGCCAGTAGAAGAATGAAATAAAGGTAAAAGAAGTGCAGACAAGAACAGTAGCAGTAATGCTAATAATCTTGGCATCCATTTTACTATCTCATCTTAAGCTTATTAGTTTACTGTTCCGCAGTTTCGTGGAACAAACGTTTAAATTCCCTCTGAAAGAAGAATATATACGTGAATTTAAAATTATTAACAGCACTTCTTGCTCTAACTTTAGTACTCAACGTTATCCTAGGCTTTGAACTTTACGAGGCGCTTCATCCTTCTCCAGTAAGTAGTGTAATGCCTTCATCTTCAACTCATCTCTACTCCTTCTCTTTCAAAACTAAGTTTCACTTTCACGTTAAGGAGACCGGAGAATATAAGGTAGAACTTAAAGTTAAAGAAGGAGTTTTTAACCAACTTTACGTAATCCTTTATTTTAAGGACGGAGAGAGTGTTACGCTCAGTTTAAACAACACCGTCGCAAACGTTGAGTTTGAACATAAGGAAGAGGAAGTAGTAGCTTACGTGAGCGGAACGGCCTATTCAAACATGACTGAACAAGAAATATTGAATAACATTGAGATTTGCTTGTTAGAATCCTAAGCGGAACTGTTCCGGAACGTGATCCTTAAAAGGACTAAACGACTACCTTAGCATATGAAAACATATCTACTCTTAGTCTTGGTAGCTACGGCTTCATTAGCAGCAGGAATGTCAATAGCTGGAGTAATGGGGTACGGTCCACTAGCATATATCTCATACCATATCCAAAGCAACGGGCAAGGAGAAGTAATTCCTGCATATATTAATTTAGGAAATTTGACTGCAGGAGAAAGCGGTAATGTGACTGCTAATGCAACAGTTGTAATAAACTATAACGGAACTTATGAGCTTCACTTGCTTCACGGAGAAAAGCTTCAAAAAGTCTTTAGCGAGTTTACCGTGAATGTTACAATAGGAAATACATCAGTTGTGCTAACCCCTGATAACGATAGTGTGAGCCTTTATTTAGCTAAGGGAACATATACCGTCTTAATAGAGGTAATGTATCAAGTATCTCAGTGTCCTAAAGGGGATTTAAACGTAAATCAAGAGCCCCTAATAATAATACATCCTGAAAACGAGGATTAAGAAAAATATCTTTTCTTTTTATTTTTCTTTTTAAGTTTCTCTCATGTAAAGGTTTTATAATTTTTATTAAATAGAATGTCCAAAAGTATAAGAACTTGTACTATTTGAGTCTAATTAATGTTATTCTCGACATAAAATATCAATAACAGTTGACGTTAATCGTTCTTCTACTCATTGAATAAGGAAGAGATAGTTACAGAAAAGGGGGGCGGAAAGCCTCGCCAGATGGATAGCCCCATGTATTTAAATACTTCTTTTTCTCTTTTAGTGATGCTAATGACGCTACTTCTCGGCTCAATTGAGGGAGGAGCAAGCAGTATCTCTTAAGGGACTGGAGCTCGGCTATGATCCCTCTTTGAGGGCTGTCTGACTGCCGAATCGATGGTGGGAACGATGAGGAGGGAACCATCGCTGGCGGGGAGGAGTCAGGTTTAGGACAAGTATTAACTTTGAGAAGCAACTAATTGCTTCTTTTATGAGGTGATTTTTAATGTACTGAAAAAATAAGGCTTTCATTTTTGTACTTCATGATCTAATTGGTATTTTATTTTTAATAATGTTATTATTTTTATAATTCTTAAAAAATCAGCAAAATAAATAAAAATATTCTAACTTGGTAAATTGTGAGATAGGCCGCATTTTTTCAGTGTATCACGGGATTTATCGGTTAGAATTACAGTAATAATTCTGACTATTGACTGAACTATGGTAAAAACTATAATAAGGTAAAACCCTTGAGGGATATTAAAACAAATATATCTCTTATTATTCCCTGGTTCTTCTCTATCATAGAATCCGGGATTGTTACAAACGCTTCTTATAGCGTTCATAATGACGTTCTCATTTATTCCTCTGTTTCTTAATAGTTGAGAATGCTTTCTAATTCTATCCAACGCGTGTTGGCTTATTTCACAGTTTGGAATGAGCTCCATGAAATCATTACGCAAGGACTTCCTCCCGAGTCCCTTAAATTCGGATAAACTACTAAGTTAGTAATCTCAAAGTAAACGTTAATTCCTTTACCCTCTACGTTTATTTCTACTTCAGGTTTCCTAACAATATTGACTTCCTTAGGCACTACGCCTCTGTGTAGCATGATATTTTGCGGGCTACACTGTTCCCCGAATTTAGGGATATTAGTATCTACAGAAATTACTGCATTTACTTGCACGCTATAATTTTCACCGCTCTTAATTACGTGAATCGGAATAGGAAAAATTCTAATCTTCAGCTCTTCATTCTCTACTTTAATAATTAAAATCCCAGGTTTAATAGCTATTAATTCATAATCTGCAAGTGCTATCATTTATTATCGTCCTCGTAAACTATATCAATAGAGACTATCCTACCGTCTTTATCCCTCCAAACTTGAACATTAGCGTCATGATATTCTACATAGTAAGGGGAACCGCCAAAATCTATTAAAATACCGTCATTATACTCCTTAATGCTTGGAATAATCATATTTGATGAGAAGTTTTGCACAGAAGCATTATAAGAAACGTTTTGCTGATTAAGGAACTCTTCATACATATATTAAAATGTTCTTATACAATATTAAAAGGCTTTACTACTAGGTTAGATTAAGGCTATGGGATTACAAGCACGCTAACTGTCCTATGCGTGAAACCTTGTTAATGCTTAAAATTCAACAGCTTTATATCGCAACATGATAGTTATAACATCGAGTTATACTTCTTGGACTTTAGCATAACGTCAAAAATTATTAACGACTAGCTAATGCTCATAGTTCCAATAAGTTCCTACATAATTCCTACTTAACTTCACGTTATTTATGTAATCATTAATACTTATTCAATATTATCGCTTTATTATCTAGTGTTTAAGATTTAAAACAACTGAATAAACTGCTTTAATATTTGAATAGTTTAAATTTTAAAGTTTTCCTACACTGTCCGTTAGTATTAAAAATGTAATTTTTCGTTAATGCGAACTTATAAAGTACACAAGTCAAACCGTTCTCTATCTAAAAAAAATATGAAAGTTTGTTCATATCTTCTACTTATATTCTTATTTAAAGCTAAAAAGGAAAAAATATATAAATAATCTCCCATAATATAAAGCAATGTATCCACCAGAATTCGGATATTACAAGCCGGAATCACTTGCCGACGCCCTAGATTTCTTAAAAGGAGGTAGCGTAAAGCCGTTGGCCGGAGGGCAAAGTTTAATCCCAATGCTAAAGTTTAGAATATTACAACCAAAATTCATCCTTGATTTAAATCCGTTAAAGGAATTATCTTACATTAAGCCGGAGGAAAATACTGTAAAAATAGGGGCATTAACTAGGTATTCAGAGATGGTAAAAAGCGGGATTGTAAGGAGAGACTTACCTTTACTCCACGAGGCATCCGGAAAAGTGGGGGACATGCAAGTGAGAAACATGGGAACAATAGGAGGTAGCCTATCAAACGCAGATCCTTCAGCTGACTTACCTGCAGTGGCTTTAGCTTACGACGCTAAAATCAAGTTAATCTCAACTCAAGGGGAAAGAGTCGTCGAGGCAAGGGACTTCTTTAAAGGGCCTTTCACTACGGAACTTAGGGAAGACGAAATACTAAGTGAGGTAGAGTTACCAATACTCAAGGGCTATAATCATAAATACGCAAAGATTGTGAGGAGGGCAGGAGACTACGCGTTAGTAGGCATGGCCCTCTTAGCAAAAGTTGGAGAAACAATAGAGGACATAAGGATTGCTTACACTGGAGTTTCAGATAAGGCTTATAGGCCTTACGAGCTAGAAAAGATGTTACTTAACTCTAAACCTACAGAAGATTTGTTGAGAAAGTTTTCTGAAGAAGTAACAAAGGAAGTCAACCCTCCTTCAGATTCAAGAGGGTCGTCTGATTACAAAAAGAAGGTTATGAAAAACCTAACTTTTAACGTGTTAAAGGAGGTGATATTACGTGCTAGTTAGGCCAGGGGAAAAGGTAAAAATAAAAGTAAAAGTTAACGGAATATGGTACGAAAGAGAAGTGGAGCCAAGAAAGTTACTAGTTCACTTCTTAAGGGACGACTTAGGTCTAACAGGGACTAAAATAGGTTGTGACACTTCGACTTGCGGAGCCTGCACAGTGCTAATGAATGGAAAGTCAGTAAAATCTTGTACATTGTTAGCTGTGCAAGCTGACGGTGCAGAAATAACTACTATTGAAGGAGGAGACGGAAAACTTCACGCAATCCAAGAGGCGTTTAAGGACAATTTTGCCTTACAGTGCGGTTACTGCACTCCAGGGATGATAATGCAAAGCTATTACCTCCTAAGTGAAAATCCTTCGCCTTCTGAGGAGGAAATAAGGGAGGGACTTCACGGCAACATTTGCAGGTGTACCGGATATCAAAACATAGTTAAAGCAGTTCAAGATGCGTCAAGGAGGTTGAGAGCATGACTTACGTAGGAAAGCCAATAAAAAGGTTATACGACGATAAATTTGTCACTGGAAAATCAACTTACGTTGACGACATTCAGATAAATTCTTTATATGCAGGATTCGTTAGGAGTCCTTATGCCCATGCGAGAATAAAATCTATTGACGTAAGCGATGCATTAAAAGTTCCAGGGATTGTGGCAGTGTTTACAGCAAAAGACCTCCAAGTTAAGGAAGGCATTGGAATTTGGACTACATACGAAGATCCCAAGCAGTGGAAGTTCCTTCCTAGAAGGCCTTTAGCAGAGAAGGAAGTAAAATACGTAGGAGATCCGGTTGCAATAGTTATAGGTACTGATAAGTATAACGTTAGGGATGCAATAGACAAGGTTAACGTAGATTACGAAAAATTGCCTGCAGTAATTAAAATGGAGGAAGCCCTAGAAGATAAGGTATTAGTTCATGAGGAGCTTAAAACTAACGTAGCTTTCGACCAAACTTTCAATGGAGGAAACGTCGACGAAGCCTTTAAGAACGCGGATAGGAAAATTGAGGTTGAGGTAACTAATAATAGGTTAATTCCTAACCCAATGGAACCTAGAGGAATAATATCAAGGTATGAAGGTGGGTTCTTAACTATCTGGTATTCAACCCAGGTTCCTCACACTGCGAGGGCCGAGTTTTCAAGAGTGTTGGGAATTCCGGCTTCAAGAATAAGGGTAATAATGCCTGACGTCGGAGGAGCTTTTGGAAGTAAAGTTAACATATTGCCGGAAGACGTAGCAGTAGTTCTCTCATCAATAAAGCTAGGAAGGCCCGTGAGGTGGACTGCAACTAGGAGTGAGGAAATGATATCGTCTGAAGCAAGGCATAACACCTTCAAAGGAGAAGTGGCATTTAAGACTGACGGGACTATCCTAGGAATAAGAGGAGAGTTGATAGTTGACATGGGGGCTTACTTAACTTACACTTCACCTATACAGCCTGTAATCATTCCGTTAATGATCCCTGGGCCTTATAAGATACAGAACATCAGCGTTAGGAGTAAGGCTGTTTACACAAATACTCCGCCAATTACAATGTACAGAGGGGCAAGCAGGCCGGAGGCTACTTTCATCATAGAAAGGATAATGAGTAATGTTGCAGATGAATTGGGAATTGACGACGTGACAATAAGAGAGAGGAACATGATAACGAATACTCCTTACGTTAATCCTCTTGGATTGAAATACGACAGCGGTGATTATCTTGGACTGCTTCGCGAGGGAGTGAAAAAGCTTGAATACGAAAAGTTAAAAGCCTGGGCTAAGGCAATGAGGGAAAAAGGAAGGAAAGTCGGCGTAGGAATGGCTTTCTATTTAGAGATTAGCGGCTTCGGTCCGTGGGAATTCGGAGAAGTTAGAGTTACGGAGACTGGAGACGTCATAGTCACCACCGGAGGTACTCCTCATGGCCAAGGAGGAGAAACGGGCATTGCTCAAGTCGTAGCAGACGAATTGCAGATTGATATTGATAGGATAAAAGTAATCTGGGGAGATACGGAAGTTGTAGCCTCAGGAATGGGAACTTACGGTTCAAGGACTGCTGCGGCAGCTGCAAGTGCCGCTAAAGTTGCAGCAACTAAAGTACTAGAGAAGATGAAGAAATTTGCAGCAAAGATGCTTAAGGTAGACGTAGAGGAAGTTAAGTACTCTTCAGGAGAATTCGAAGCAAACGGAAGGAAAGTTTCGTGGAACGAAGTTGCAGAATTTGCGTATAAGAGTGACGAGCCAGGGGTTTTTGAACAATTAATATTGCCCGGAGACGTTACCTATCCTTATGGAGTTCATATAGCAGTAGTTGAGGTTGACGATTACGGAATTGCAAAAGTTAGTGAATATAAAGCCTACGACGACATAGGAGTAGTTATAAACCCTGCTTTAGCTGAAGGTCAAGTGCACGGAGGTGCTACACAAGCTGTTGGGCAGGCTATACTAGAGGAGGCAATAATAAACGAGGAAGGACAATTAGCTGTAACTTACGCTGATTATTTAATTCCTACAGCAGTTGAGGCTCCTAAGTTTGAGAGTTACTTCGCGGAAAAACCTCATGCATCTCAATATCCGAGCGGTGCTAAGGGGGTTGGGGAAGCAGCATTAATAGTTGGGCCTGCAGCAATTGTTAGGGCTTTAGAAGATGCCACAGGGAAGAGGTTTAACCATACTCCAGTTAGGCCGGAAGAATTAATAGAGTAATGTGATACATCTCTTTCTTATTTTTTAATTTAATGAAGGTTAACTGTTCTGCTGACTCCTCCATGCCTTGGAGGGCGAGGCTTTCAATCTTTTGTAAACGCAAAATGGAGTTCATTTTTATGTGCTAGATTCTTCTTCTCTTTTGGAAAAAAAGTGAAAATTAAAGAAATTATACTGTGTGTTTACGACAAAACTTATAATTTTCTCACCAAGAATAAGAATATGAAGATTCATTTAAGTGCAGTAGGAACTTCGTTATTAAGGAATGCAGAAGATAAAGATCCTAAAATTAAAGATAAGCTCATTACTTTAGGTTTAGAAAGATGGTATAATTTATCGTTAGATGATAAAAAGCAAATGGTAATAGTTCAAAATAGATCTGAATTAAAAAACATTCTAAGAAATTTTATTAGAGAAAATGGGGATAAGGCATCGGCAGAACTTTCATCACTTTTGAAAGCATTTAAGAAATTCAACCATGAACCTAGTGATACGAAGGTTTTTCTTTATTATACTAAATCCGAAAACTCAAGATCGGCAGGAGAAGTAATCAAGGAATACTTTAGAGATCTAGGATATGATGTCGAGCTTGCCGAGGTTAGTAAAATAAATTCTGAGGAGAATTTTTACGAAGGACTTACTGACTTATTTGATAAAGTAGTAACAAAGTTAATAAAATGGAGGAACGAAGGCCACGAAATATTCATTAACGTAACTCCAGGTTTTAAAGGAGAATCAATATTCCTTTCTACCGCAGGATTAATGTTGGAGGCTACGTTATATTATCTTCACGAATCCTTTAACGACATTGTAGTATTACCTTCACCCGTTTGTCCCTACACTTTCATTTCAATCATTTTATGTTCAATCATGATCGAGTGTAGAGACTTAGCCCTCAACCACAGGTGGGTCATGGGACTCCTTCGAGCCCAACGGCACGGAGCTCACATCTCCGTAATCTCCCTCACCCTTTTGGGCATAGCCCACATCGGCGTGAGAGATCATTATTTATCAACAAAAATTTGTTATAAACAGATATAAAAAGGTTTCTATTAACGTTGCTTTGTGGGTTCGTTCAATATATTTCAATAGGATGATACAGCAAAAATATGTTTTCTATAGAAAATAATATCTCTCCTAAATAATTTACTATACTACTTCTTGACCTCAAAGCCCTTAGCTCGACCAACAACGAGGTTGGCCATGTACATCATCCAAGCATAAGCCCAA
>Ga0208549_100942_pt1 | contig 10995 bp, 7 predicted proteins | sample BED_host_MetaG_FD_187135 | JGI IMG/M metagenome (GOLD analysis project Ga0208549, IMG submission 187135) | Hot spring microbial mat communities from Yellowstone National Park, Wyoming, USA - BED_host_MetaG (SPAdes) (version 2) | ecosystem: Environmental > Aquatic > Thermal springs > Hot (42-90C) >... | reverse complement strand
TTAGATCGTTTTCTCTGTTTTCTACTGCGGGAAGGAGATAATTGGAGGGTCTGCCACGGTTCACCAAACGCAAATTATATAAATTCCAATTTCGCTTTATATTTTGCATGCTGGTCACCTTAAACCAACATGCATCCCTAGGGATTTTATATTTTTCTGATTAGTGGAAGGAAAGATAAGTTAGTTAATTGTTGGACAACGCCTCTAGCATAAATCTAATTTAAACTTAATATTAAGAGATAAAATCCATTGTTATCAATTTGAGTTTTGACTTATCAAACGGCTCTAATGCAGCCTTCTTGAATATTCCTTTTTCAGAAAGGAAACGTTCAATCTTATTGATCATTGTTTTCCAATCGCTACTCTTTATGTACTCTCTCCAGATCTTTCTAAGCTCCTGGAGTCTCTTTTTAGTTTGCGGTAATGAAATAAGTTTGGCCTTGATGGGTTCCCATTTCTGCTCCATCGAAATGTCATTAGGATAATCTTTTAGATAATCATTTATTTGCAACTCGATTTCATCTATTAGTTTTTTGATAAATTTAGTACTCTTCGATCTATTGAGTTCTTTGAGTTGAGAATCTTGAGTTTGGCTGAGCTCTATTTCCTTGTACGTTGCCTCTATATTCTCAAGAACAAGTTTATTTGCTTCATAAACTCGTTCAAAAAAGTCTGGAATTAATCTCGGTTCATTGACATTGCACTTTATATAATCTAAAATGTCAGTCTTTCTCGTAAGCATTTTGCCAGATTCTAGATCGTATAGATACCAAAAATGGAAGTCTTCACCATACTTATAATAAAAGAATATTTTAGAACCTTTATCCTTTTTCAATCCACTAAATACTCCATTAGGTATTTTTTCCAGCTCCTCAATACCTTTATTCTTTAAGAAATCTTTCAATGGTTGGTAGAATAATTCACCCCCTCCAAACACATCTCTTTCCAATTCTGCAAATACTTTCTCATCCTTCTCTTTAATCCTCCTGATGATTCCAAAAACTTTTGGATGTATCTCTTCTCCAAGTACTGATTCGTCGAGACCCACTGCTTTATCGATGCTTATTATCTTGTTCTGGAGTATTTCTACAAGCTTTAGGAGTTCTTCTAGTTCATCTTCAGGAAAGAAATTATATACATAGATTTCCTTATATGGAGATCCAATCCTATCAATTCTCCCGGCCCTCTGAATCATTCTTGTTGGATTCCAGTGTAAATCGTAATTGATTAAGTACTTGGCTGTTTGGAGGTTTTGTCCTTCAGATAAGACATCTGTACTAAGTAAGATATCTATTTCCTTATCAAAGAAACGCTTAATAATTATTTCTCTTTCACGAGGTGTTTTACTTGTGCCACCAGAACTTGATATTGCTTCTACCCTAAGTTTTGAAAATCTTCTGTCATTAGTTATTTGTTTGTAAATATATTCCAGTGTGTCAGCGTAATATGTGAATAAAACTATTTGGCCACTATGTGATAAATCTAGGAGCTTTTTCTTGAGAACATTAAGCTTTGAATCATCTTCTGGTCTAATTCTTTTAACTTTTTCTAAAATTTCGTTAAGGAGTTTTATGTCCGTATCTATATCTTTAAATAGATCATCAGCGCGATACTCATCAATTTTGAAATCACTTAATACTTCTCCAATATCTGAATCGTCAAGCTCATCGTCTGCTTTTAGAAGGTATTTCAAATAACTCTCCTTTGTTAAAAGTTTTCCTTTTTTCAGATATTTTTTCAACTTCTCCAGGAAACGTATATGATTCGATACGCTCTTCCTAAATGCATCCACACTACTTTCTAACCTTTTAAGAAGTATAGTCCTGAATATACCACCAATGGCAACCATTCTGCCAAGGGTAAGTCTTTCTTCTTCTGTTTTTAAAGGTTCCTTCCTGTACTCTAAGATTTTGTAATACGCCATTGTTAGCTTCTCAGTAATGACGTCAGAAATTTCCCTATACATCCCTTTATATGCGCTGTCAAGCTTGTAGTTTACATTCTCCAGTTTTCTTTTAGGAAAAGTGATCTTCTGTTCTTCTTTCTCTCCGTTTTGAAGCTCGCGAATGATAAAAGCGTCTGGATAATTCTTAACAATATAATCTCTTGTTCTTCTGATTGAGATTTCGTTCAGCAGATCATTAAGCATTGAAGGTTCATCCTCTGCTTCCTTAAAGAATTTAAATAAGTCTGGTATATTTTCCTTGATAAATGCTGACCTATTCATTAGAACAAGGAGCATGATCTGCCAGTAGAGGTCCCACGGCGTATTATTTATTGGAGTTGCAGTTAGGAACAGTATGTAGGGTCTTCTTCCAGGCTTAGAAATATTATCATTCACAAGTGAAAAGAAGTTTTCCCATCTGTTTGATAAAGGATTTCTGAAATTATGGCTCTCATCCACAACAATTAGTTCAACATTATCCAGTCTTCCACCAAGGGCTCTTTTAGCCTTTTCCAAATATGAATTAGAGGCTAACTCTTCCTGCGAAAGGATATTCTCCTTGATATCAATTTTTTTTAATTCGAATCTCCACATCTCTCTCAATTGGGCTGGGCATATGACAAGAATATTCTTTCTCTCATAGTATCCAATCTGTTCAAGAATCTTCTTCGCGATCCATGTTTTGCCCAATCCTACCGAATCAGCAACCATACAGCCACCATATTTTTTCATTCTTGTCCATATTCTTGCGATTGCATCTTCCTGGAACTGAGCGAGATTTACTTTCGTTTCCGGTAGCCCTTTTGGTCTATCCATTTCTCCTTTCTGTTCCTCTTTAATATCGTTCTTCTGAAGTTCGTACAATGATTTGATGTAAATTTCGTAAGGGGTATATTCCTTACTGCCAAACCTTGATTCTTCCAAAATTTTGATTAAGTCACTCTTAAAATCTATAGATTCAGACCAGAACTTTTCAAACCATTCTTTTCTTGTGTAATCCGCCTGCGATTCCTGTTGCCATGTGTTAAGCTCGCCATATCTTGTCAACCCAGCCGCAGTGAAATTTGATGATCCTATAACTATTCTGTCATCAAAGATGTATGCCTTACCATGTAGGAATTCTTTAAAGAGTCTTACTTCTACATTTTCTCTTTTTAGGAACTCGATGAACAGTCTAACAGTTGAATTTGCTTCTTTGGTCAAGTCAAACTGTTCTACTTCATTTTTGATTTCTTCTAAAAGAATATCTCCAAGTGTCCTTTCATTCTGGATTTCGGGTGCTTTACCAAGGAGAAGCCGGAATCGTGTAATTCCATTCAAGCTATCTTTGATCATAGCAAAAGCCTTTATATCGAAGAATGCGGTTGCTATGTCTAAATTTGTGTTGGGATTATCTTTTAAGGCGCTGTTTAGAAAATCAGCTAACTTGTTTCCTTCGCTATTGTCTATTATTTCTTTCTGAAGTACCATATAATCACCTTAAAATTTCCATCCTTCGATCCTAAACATTTCCATAATATCGATTGCATCCACCTGATATTTTTGGCAGACATACGGAATTCTGACTCTTTCTCCCCTATTTTTTTCTCCAGTGACTACTATTATTTTTTTATGTACTAGTGTTTGTTGAGGATCGCTTTTCATTTCTATAGCCAAAGCAATGACCCATGAGTCGGCATCATATTTTCTATCCACCCTAACTATTGAAGGGTATAATTTTAGAATTTCCCTAGCAATTTCTGTTTGTTTTTCTGTGACGTCACGAAAGAAATTGGTTTGTTCTTTAACCCATTTAGACAGCTGATCATCCTTCTGAGTTATTTCATTAAGTACTTCTAAAGGTGCTACAAGACGATCTTGACTGATCAAAGATTCTAGGTTTTTCCACACACTTGGAAATACATCAATCGGGCTATATCTGTTAAGATTTATTAATGAAGATGAATCTATAACATAAATATTTTGAGTCATTTTCTCGCTTTTGCCAAAACCTTATCAAAATTCTTTGATTTTATGGACAAATAAGTAAGAGCATCACTGTAAGTTATGAAATCCATATCAAAATTATTTGCTACTAGCGAGATAAATTTATTTCCCATCTCAGAGAGACATCTTTGATCAGACTTTACTCCTATAACTTTCTTTCCTTTTTCTGGTTTTGCTTTAAGCTCTTTTGACATATGCCTCGAAATGATACCCTCGAATTCCTCCTTTGAAATATAATTAAGTTCCAGCATTCTGACAAGAAGTACTGCTTTGCTCACTTTATACCTTCTAGACAGAGAATTTAGGGATTCAGTTTCTGTCAACTTTGTGTTATACTCCATAAACAACTCTTTTGAAGGCTCCTTTGGCAGCAGAAACGATGATGCAAATTTATTACACCACCTTTCTATACTATCTCTATAAATGGTGGATCCATCTGGAATATCTATAACAGTTTCACCAAGAAGGGTGTGTCCAAATTCGTGCATTAGGGTAAATAGTCTTGCTTCTATACTGTCTTTTGAATTAACCACAATTATAAAAGGAAGATCATCCACTAACGCGAAGCCTCTAGCATCTTCAATAGGCATGGGAAACTGAAAAACAAGAATGTTAAAATCTTCCAGGACGTCTCTCAGATAACTAAAAAATTTATACGCATCTTTGAATTTCCTTTGTTTTTCAAAACTTAAATCGAATATTTCCCTATACTTTTTGGCAATTACGTCTGGATTTTCTGATATTTCAACTTTTCCCACTTTTGCTTTTGTTTCATATCCTATGTTAATGGAAAGTTCCTTACTTATATTTTGAAGATTTCTCGCCCTTCTTATTGCTAAGATAGTCTTCCTTGCAAAAATACCTTTCTTGTTAGGTAGAAGCCTGTAATCCTTTGGTAAGGGCTTATCTTGTTTAGGCTCGGACAAAAAGAAAGAAGCCAATGGTCGTTTAAATAATGCGGCCATTTCCTTCAGTTGCGTTAAGGTTGGTGATCTTTTTCCAGCTTCAAATTCCGATATTATATCAGTGGTTATTTTCAATCTCTTACTTAATTCGTCTATGCCCCAACCTGAGCTTTCTCTGAGCCACTTCAGGACTTTAGGATTTACTTCTACGATTAATGGTCTCTTCATTTATCTCCCTTCAAACTTTGCGCTTTATCAAGCCTTTGTTTTACCAATTCACAGATACTCCAATAAACCTCTTTTCTTTCTTCTTTAGTTAAACCGATTTCATCAAAAATGATTTTGTCAAGTTCCGCCCTATCTGGAAGTGGTTTTGGTTCTTGTTCACGGATTGGCTTGTTTGGATCGATGCCACACTCCTCAAAAATTGTTTTTATCTCCCTCATTTTAATCTTATTGAAGCAACCAGACAATTCTAATGTCAATTTTTTTTCGTCAAATACTTCTAGTTTTTCCAGATCAGTTTTACTAAACATAAGTGCAGAACCACCAAAAACCCTCCGCCCTTCTACTTCCGAAATTAAAATGCAAACTGTCGAATTTAAATATCCTAACAAAGATTCTGTGATCTCTTCGTTAATTGGCTCTATCCCAATAAAGTTACCACTAAATGGAAATCTTTTAGGATTGAAATAGCATTTATGAGTAGGCCCGCGATCTGCCATCCATAGAATAGGGGATCTCCTATTTTCAATTACTTTTTTGAATTTATTTATATCTCTTATGATAAAAGAATCACACGTAGTTATCGATAAATGATTATGCTCTTTCACCTCTTTTAAGATTGGAAGATACTTACCAACATTTTCTTCGTTAATTTCTAACTTTGAGCGGATATATTTACTATACCCTCCTTCCTTGACACCTGTTCTTATTGAGGCTATATTTCCCAATTTCACGAATGTATTTTGACCTTTGGTTATTATGATGTAATAAATATCCGGGGCACGCAAGTATTTGCCTCCCCATTTATCACCTACATATCCCCCACCTTGAAATCTACCCTTCTTTGGATCATAGCAATCAGGGTATTCCCACCCCTCTTCTAACAAATCTTCTTGTACTATAGAGAATACTCTATAATCCGTTTCATCGACTATATTATTAATCAAGTCAGCAATGTTATTCTTTTTAGTTTTTGTTTTGATATTTTCGATGGAAATGAGATTTTGGGCAGACATCTCCTCTTCAAATGGTTTTTTGAACATAACAAACTTAGCTATATTCTTGATCATGGGCCAGGCCGCCCCATTACCTTCATTCATATCCGAAGTCCAATCATTTAAACTTCTATGTTTAACTTCAGGGGCTCCAAATAAAGTTATGACAGTATTTATATCAGCATGGGCAAAACTCCTTTTTGGACTGTCATAAATCCCAATTATGGGTACATACTTAACCAAAAATTCTTGCAGATCTTTGCCATAGTCAACGTCTAGCCAAGCATTTGAGCTTATAAAACATAAAGTGCCATTTTTATTTAGAAGACTTAATCCTTGGAAGTAAAAATATATGTAATAATCGTTAGTTCTACTCAAATTCTTCATTAGATTGAATCTTGTTCTGAGCATTTTAATTAACTTATCTTTATATTCCAACTTATCTTTATCTGTTACTTCTTTCTTTTCTTTATTTGGTGGAGATATTTTCTTGTGATTAATGTAAGGTGGATTTCCAATGACAATGTCGAAGCCTCCTTTGTCGCCAAAAATCTCTGCAAAGTCTATGTCCCATACAAAAGGCTTCTTCTCAGGATCATTCAGATGTTGTTTTAGGTTCTTCAATTTTTCAATTTCATTTTTGTCAATTTCTATCCTTTCTTCATTCTCCTTGACCTTCTTTTCATCTGTTATATGTTCTCCAGATAATTTAACCTGCTTTTTAGCATCCTTTATGTTGTTCTCACAAGTTTTTATATCTGTTTTGAGACTCTCAATTCTTTCATCTATAATCTCTTCAAAAAGTCTTATTTCTTCTGCTTTTACTTCTTCAGGTGTTTTGAATTTTCTAGTCGGAGAGTTTTCGTAATACTTTCTTTTTTCCTGTTTAAGATCTTCAAGCTTTTTCTTCAACTGCGGCTTCAAATTATCTGTTCTTATATTGAAACTTATTCCGCCAATTTCCTGCACTAGAGAGTCACCGACCCTGAGGTTAAGATTTAGGTTTGGAAGGAGGGGATGCTCTCTTAATTCTTCTTTTTTGAAATCCGTTTCTACAATTAGTTGTAGCCAGAGTCTTAACTCAGCAGTTTCTATTGCCCATGGCATTACATCGACTCCATAGAGTGAATATTGAATTATCCTATTTTTCAGGGCAAAATCTGTCAGGCTGCTCCCCTCATATTTGTAAATAAGTTTATAAATATCAGAAACAACATTCAACATACCAACTAGGAACGCGCCAGAACCGCATGCTGGATCTACAACAGAAAGATTGTTCAGTGCGTCTTCCAATTTCCTCCACAAATTCTCCTTAGTAAACCAATTCTCAATATCCTCTCTCTCATCAAAAGAGTCAAAGAGTAAATGATAAAACTTCTCCTTTGGTATTTCTGGTAAGTTCTTTGAAAAGTATTCAACTAGGCTTCTTCTGCACATAAAGTCTACCTCTACTTTAGGTGTATAAAATATCCCAAGGTCGTTCCTGTCGTAGATCTCATCTGCGACGTTAGCCAATGACTCATACACATAACCTATCATCTGGGGATCAACTGCAACCTCTGATTCGAGTGGCATATCTTCCTTAATCGTAAAATTATACGATTCAAAAAATTCAAAGATCTCCTCAAACATACTATCATTGATTTGAACTGCTAGATTATCAAGGTCATCCTCTTTGAACAGACCACCATTTAGATATGGTGCATTTAAGATTACTCTTTTAACTTCATCTGGCAGATCTTTAATTTCGTTTGCACGGTTGTTGAATGCCTTAAGAAATATTTGTTTGAGCCATTTTTCATAGAATTCATTTGTTTTAAATTTTCCTAATTTTTTATATGAATTCCATAACCAATCCACAAAATTTGGTTCTTCTAACCAATTCTTCTTTGCGATGAAATAGATAAACATTATCCTATTAAGAAATTGTAGAGTAAATTCATGAGATTCCTTACTAGGAATATTCTGCTTGCGCAAATCGTTTCTTAATTTGAAAAAAATCTCTTTGTAGTGTTCAAAGAATTCTTCAGTAACTCTTTCAACACTGAAAGCTCTTTTCCACTTTCTCCATATATCTCTCCAGCTTGTGCCGTCATCATATGCCATTTTCGCGAGTGTCTGAATAACGCTATAATAATTTTTCTTCCTATTTATGTCATTTTTATTAAGAATTAGCTTTATCAACTTCAGCTTGTGCTTTCCAGCTTCGATTTTCTCTTTATCCGGAAAAACAAAGTAGATCTCCGAGTAATCTACTGTGAAGATTAAAAGATAATGTAAATATTGTTTATCAATAGTATTTGATATGGACCTGATAAAGGACGGATGTAAAGTTGCTGTTTCTAATAGGAAAACATTCAAGTTTTTATCAAAACTCAAAATTGAAAATATCTCTTTTATCCTTTCTTCATCATCTTTCTTGAAATCAAAGTCTGATTTCCTTCTCTTCGATGATTTGTCCAGCACGATGTTTTCTGGGTAACCTAGTATCTTAAAAAGATCATAGATGTCTTTAGATGATTCGATTTTTATTACATGTTGGTAAATCTTTTCTCGCAAAATAGTTTCATCAAGCATAATCACAGCCTCTTCTTTATCTCTTTATAACTATATACTCATCTGATAATAATATTTACAAAATCCATTAATACATTAATTGGAAGCTGTTTGCTTATTTGCATAACATTAAACCTACATTTAGTAATAATGTCATAACGATATACAAATTTATATGTTTTACTTACAGTATAGATTGCACTCATTTATTAAACGGCAAGCATGCTGTGAGGTTTGCTATCGCTATACCGCTGTGCAGATAGCTTCTGTTTACGTATATGATGTATGCGTTGCTGCTTGCGTTCTCATAGAAGCAGCCTGTGAGCTGCATGTAGTTGAATTCGTGTGCGCCATGCGTTGCAACATAATAATATGTTAATGCATCATTTAATCCATCGCCCAATGGCTGGAGCATCGCCAAGAACTCCAGAATCAGTAAAATTACTATTGCCAATGATTTTGTCCTATATTCTTTTATTTTTCTTACATAAAGCAGGTATACTGCTGCGAGCACTGCAAATATTGCAATGAAGTACAGCGGGTATTCTGCAGAGCCTATGGAAAAGCCTATCGTTGCCCATCTTGGTATGTTGAAAACATTCTGCTCTGCCAGAATGCGCTTAACAATAACTGCATTGTATGTAAGAAGCAATGCAGCTGCTATGCTTGCTACAGTTACTGCAAACATAAGCAATGTCGCTCTGAGATAAAGCCGGTTAATGCTTGCATTCTCTTCCTTGCTAAATGGCTTTGGCTTGATCTTCGCTATTATGCTTAACTCCCTGCTATTGTAAATTACTCTACTCTCAGGCTCATTCTTGCTCGTCTTTCTCATTTAAAACACCCTTTGAAGCGTTTTCGTGTTTTTCCTTCTTGTGCTTTTCTATCTCTTTTTGATTTAGTTTCAAAAGCTCATATATTGTATTTTTAAACTCGCGTGCCGTTTTTTCTTGAATCTTCTTATCCTTTTCTGAAATCTCTTTTAAAACGTGCCCATGCCTTTCTTTAATGTGTTTTTCTATTTCTCTTTTTGATGTAGTTTGAAAGCCGCATATATTGCATTTATAGCCTGGCTTTCCAGGTCTTCTCGCTCTTTCTTCTTCTTTTTGCAGCTTTTTCATGAACTTTGTAAGTTCTATTGGGCCATGCCATGCATTTGGGCCACACCTATTTGGATTTGTGCCGCAGTAATGCTTTATTCTCCCATTACGCTCAATTATATAGTAGGGCGATGTAACTTTCTTTTTGCAAGAATCGCACTTTATTCCAACAGCCATTTTGAATTTATGTAGCCTTATAGGAAATTCCTTTGGCCTGTTAATTCTGAAGTAGAGGCCCCAGTTCTGCTCCATGTGTATGCTGTGCTCTTGCAGCGGGTCAGGTGCATACATCGTATTGCATTTGCTGCAGACTAATCTGATAACACGGTCTTCTCCGCTTTCGCTAAGATAGCTGTATAAGCGGTTTTTTGTAATGTCGCTACCGTTCAGTATTTCGCCAACTGGCTCAGAACTATCGTTATAGTAGCTGTGCCTTGCCCTAAGGCAGTCTTTGACCTTATCAGGCTCATATATGACTACTACTCTTTGCTCGCCTTCCCTTCCACATAGGGGGCATGTACTATATATTGGGTATATTTCCAAACTTTTTGCAACCACATTTTTTGTCTCGATCATGGAATCACAATAGTAATAAATACTTTCCTGTATATTAATATTTCTGACAAATATTTCTTTTTAGGAAAGTGATTTAATGGAAAAGATGCCTGAACTTGAAAGTATTATAGATGAAATACGCCGAGTAAGGAATAAGTATAACATATCATCATCAAAGCTTGCAAAGAAAAGTGGCATAAGCCTTTCTGCAGTGTCAAAGCTTGAGCATAAAAAGCTTAAGCCAACCTATGAGCTACTATGTAAAGTATACAATACGCTTTATGAAATGGTGTTAGAAACAGGAAAGGTTGAAAAGGTATCAGATATAATGGTCAAAGATGTTGAGACCGTTACAATAATGACTCCAATTAGCGAAGCTTCGAAAAAAATGAAAGAAAAAGGGTTTTCCCAATTGCCTGTATTAAATCGAGATGGCGAGCTCAAAGGCCTTGTAACTGAGCGCAGTTTGTTAGACCATCTTGATGCCAAGGTATGTGGTGATGCGATTGATTATAACTATGCAACAGTTGAGCCTGATACCAGCAAGGAGAACGCACTTCAACTAGCAAAAAACACACAGGCGGTTATTGTAATGAAAGATGGTAAGATTGTTGGAATTGCTACAAAAGCAGATTTTATATAAAACAAGTATCAAATTTAGAAGCACTGCAGCCTAACTAATTTAATACAATGTAAACACAGTTCATTCAGCTACTTTTCAAAAAATT
>Ga0208549_100940_pt1 | contig 11004 bp, 7 predicted proteins | sample BED_host_MetaG_FD_187135 | JGI IMG/M metagenome (GOLD analysis project Ga0208549, IMG submission 187135) | Hot spring microbial mat communities from Yellowstone National Park, Wyoming, USA - BED_host_MetaG (SPAdes) (version 2) | ecosystem: Environmental > Aquatic > Thermal springs > Hot (42-90C) >... | reverse complement strand
AGCCTTATTGTTATTGGCTTGCCATCAGCTAATTTAAACATCTCCTTGAAGTCGTTTTTCTGCAAAGGCTTTATCATCTCTAGATACTTGCGCCTTTCTTCATTTGAGCCAGCAAGAACCATCTTTCTAACAAGTTCAAGCCTATCCTTTGAGTTGAACATACGCTCGGTCCTAGCAAGGCCTATGCCCTCTGCACCATTCTCTATCGCTTTCTTGACCATTTCTGGCGTATCTGCATTTGCCCTTATGCCAAGCCTTCTGTACTTGTCAGCCCATTTCATTATCTTTGCTATATCCCCACCAAGCTTGGGCTCTATTAGTGGTATGCTCCCTTTGTAAACTTTACCTTCACTTCCATCGATTGTTATTATATCGCCTTCATTTATTACAACGTTATTTGAAGAGAAGCTGTTGCCATATATATTTATGCCGCTCCCGACAACACAAGGCTTTCCCATGCCCCTTGTTACAACAGCGGCATGGCTTGTCATGCCTCCTTTGCTTGTTAGTATGCCATCACTTACCGCTATGCCTCTTATATCATCTGGAGTTGTTTCATTTCTCACAAGTATAACATTCTCTCCTTTCCTCTTTGCTTCTATAGCTTTGTCGATATCAAAGATAACCTTGCCAAATGCTGCACCTGGTGAGGCTGGTAAGCCCATAGCAATCGGTTCGCCAGCAAGCTTCTTGTCTACCTGCTTATGAAGAAGCTTTTCCAATTGCTCTGGCTCTATTCTAAGCAATGCTTCCTTTTCATTTATTAGGCCTTCATTAACCATATCTATTGCTATGCGAAGCGCCGCCTGTGCAGACCTCTTGCCGTTTCTTGTTTGCAGCATATAAAACTTGCCATCCTCTATTGTAAACTCAATATCTTGCATATCCTTGAAGTATTTCTCAAGCTTGTCGCATGTTCTTACTAACTCATTGTATACATTTGGCATCTTCGCCTTAAGCTCTTCTATGGGCATGGGTGTTCTCTTGCCAGAAACTACATCTTCGCCCTGGGCATTCATCAGCACCTCTGCAAATATCTTCTTTTCCCCTGTTGATGGATCTCTTGTAAACGCTACCCCAGTTCCAGATTTTTCGTTTAAATTGCCATAAACCATTGCAACTATGTTTACAGCTGTGCCCATTGTGTCTGGAATGTTGTATATCCTTCTATACTCAATTGCTCTTTTATTCCACCATGAATCGAATATAGCCCCAACAGCCATGAACAATTGCTTATATGGGTTTTGCTCCACTTCTTTCCCAGTTTTATCTTTTATTATAGCCTTGAATTTTTCAACAATTCTTTTTAATGCGCTCGCACTCAAACCGCTCTCATCAACATTCTCTCTCTTCTTCTCATCTTCTACAACATTATCGAATAGCGATTTATCCACCTTTAGCACTATTGAGCCGAAGAGCTGGAGGAACCTTCTATAGGTATCATAAGCAAACTTCTCTCCATACTTTTTTGCAATCGAGCTTGCTATCCTCTCGTTTATTCCAAGGTTTAATACTGTATCGAGCATGCCAGGCATAGAGAGAGGTGCACCAGACCTTACAGAAACAAGAAGTGTGTTCTCTTCGCTTCCAAACTTCTTGCCTGTTTCTTTTTCTATTTCCTTCATCTTTATGAGAATCTTTTCTTTTATGCTCTTCCATAGCTTTTTCTCTTCGAAATATTTGTTGCACATTCTTGTTGTTATTATAATTCCCGGAGGCACAGGCAAGCCTATTTTTGTCATTTCTACAAGGCCATAGCCCTTTCCGCCAAGCTCATTCTTAGTTAAATGAAGCTTCGCAGCCTCAGAAAAAGTATAGACCTCATCCATAGAATCACATTAAAAATTGATTATAAAATTATAAATCACTTTACTTCAAAAACAGGTATCCATTTTGTCACTTTTATCTTTAGATGAACCACTCCTTGCTGAGCATGTCTGGGGTCTTGAAAACGTGATCCCTGCCTAGAACTTTTTTTGCAACCGCTATTCCAGCTTCCTGGCCCTTTTTACCATATGTGCTGGCTACAAGACTTTCAACAATCCATGCAGATATGCCCCTGTCAAATGCATCCATTGCTGTCTTTATTATAGAGGCATCTGTTTCAACACCCGTTATAAGAATATTATTGATATTCATAAGTTCTAATTTTCTCCAGAATCTTTCTGGCATTCCGTAGGTATTTCTCTTAAAAACAGGTGCATTTAAAGCTTTGAAGCCCGGAATAATTTCTGTATCTTCCTCTGATGTGAATCCTTTCCACCAACTCAAAAGCCTTCTAAAATTAGAGTTTTCGTTATTGTAAAATACTGTAATTATGGTCTTGTCTAAGATCCCGTCTTCTAATAAAAATGAGTGCAGGCGTTTTATTGTTGGTTCTGTGTACCTATTCAACCAACCCATCTGAGGATCTATAACAAGAACCGCTCCTCTAAACGCTTTTTCATCTGAAGGCATGGCAGAATATGGGGCTGATAAACTTTTCATGTTCGATCAATCTATATTTTTATTTTATAAAACATATATAAAAATACTTGATAAGAAAAATTAGGTTGTTAAATTTATACCCTTGCCATTTAGCTTTACTATGCTCCTAATTGTATCACCGAAAGAGAAAAACCGCACTACTGTGAAATTAAATTTGTATCGAAAATTATGGTTTTTGAAAAATCCGATAGGCTAAAAACAAGAAATAAAAACGATACAAATATAAAATTCAAATTTCTATAAGTTAGCGGTTGCATGGTAGAGAGAAAGCTGCTCAAGATTGTAAATGATATTAAGAGCTTAAAGATTCAGGGAGCAGAACATATTGCAAGGGCGGCTATCGATGCGTGGGAGAGCGCAAAGGATAAGGAGTATGCAAGCAAACTGCTTTTAAGAACAAGGCCGACAGAACCGATGCTTAGAAATATAATAGAATATTTAAATAAATTCAACAAGCCAGAAAGTGCAAGACTTTATATAGACAACGGGCTTGAGCTTATTGCAAAATATGGCTCAAGGCTTATCAAAAACAATTCTATAATATATACACACTGTCATTCTTCAACTGTTGAGGCAATATTAGAAAGGGCAAAGAAAGAAGGGAAGAGATTTGAAGTGCATGTAACAGAGACAAGGCCCAACTATCAGGGCAGGATCACAGCAACAAATCTTGCAAGAAGCGGAATAAAGGTAAAGTATTTTGTAGACTCAGCTGCACTAGCTGCTATGAAGAATGCAGACCTTATGTTCATAGGCGCAGACCTTATAACACCTTTTGGAGAGGTTGCAAACAAGATAGGAAGCGGCTTATTCGCAAAGGTGGCAAATATGCTAGATATTCCTGTTTATGTGGCTGCGCACGCATTAAAGCTTGATGCGAAAGCAACATACGGTATGATAAGCAGCATAGAAAGTAGAAGTGCAAAAGAGGTTTGGACACATCACCCTAAAAACATAAGAATTGTGAATCCAGTATTTGAATTTATAGAAAAAGAGGATATAACGAGCATTATAAGCGAGTTTGGGCTTGTGAGCCCAGAAGTGCTTATTCAGAATATAAAAGAGAGATATGCATGGCTTTGGTGAATGTTGGTGAATGATATGAATGACCCGTACAAAGATTTTGTGGATTTGAAGTATAAGCCGGATGAGAGCGACATAATATGCCTGTTTAGAGTAGAGCCGGCTAAAGGGATAAGCATGAAAGAGGCACTTGGCAGGGTTGCAAGCGAGAGCAGCAATGGCACATGGGCTGAGCTTACAACACTTAAAGAGCATATAAGGAAGATAAGGGCAAGGGCTTATTGGGTAAAAGGAAATTATGCTAAGATTGCTTATCCTATAGAGCTCTTTGAATATGGAAGCATACCGCAGCTTATGAGCTCTGTTGCTGGCAATATATTTGGCATGAAGGCGCTCAAGAACCTTAGACTAGAAGATATTGAATTTCCAAAAGAATATGTAAAACATTTTAAGGGCCCGCAGTTTGGCATAGATGGTGTTTTTGACAAAATTTTTAAGATGAAGAAAAGGAGGCCTCTACTTGCTCATGTTCCGAAGCCGAAGGTTGGCATGTATACAGAGGAGCACGCAAATGTTGCAAAAGAAGCATGGCTTGGTGGCGTTGATCTTTTGAAAGACGACGAAAACCTTACAAGCCAGAGCTTCAATAAGTTTGAGGATAGAATGAAGCTTATGTTTAAATATAGGGATTATGCTGAGAAGGAAACGGGAGAGAAGAAGAGTTATTTAGCAAACGTAACCGCTGAAACAAATGAGATGATAAGAAGAGCCAAGCTTGTCAAAGAGCTGGGTGGCGAATATATAATGATTGACATATTAACAGCAGGCTGGTCTGCATTGCAAACAATGAGAGAAGTTGCTGAAGATCTTGGCTTGGCTATACATGCACATAGAGCATTCCACGCTGCATTTACTAGAAATCCAAAGCATGGAATGAGCATGCTGGTTGTAGCTAAGCTTGCAAGACTTATAGGTGTTGACCAAATACATATAGGCACTGTTGTGGGCAAGCTGAAGGCATCTAGAAGAGAGGTTGTAGACCTTGACGAAGAGATGACGCTTGAGCATATTGATGAGCATGTTGATGTATTAAATGAAGATTGGTATGGCATAAGGCCTGTTGTACCTGTATCGAGCGGTGGTCTACATCCAGGACTTGTACCTTATGTTATGAATATGCTTGGAGAAGAGATAGTTATACAAGCTGGTGGTGGTATTGATGGCCACCCTAAGGGCGTAAGAAGAGGAGCTGAAGCTATGAGGCAGGCGATTGAGGCAACGCTTGAAGGTATTAGCTTAACAGAATATGCTCAAGATAAGGAACACAGCGCCTTGAAGGAAGCGCTTGACTACTGGGGCTTCGAAAAGCCAGTATAAAGGTGGTAAAATAAACTTCAAGATAAAAAATCTTGAGATAGAAACAGGCGCCAAGATAGCGATGCTAAATGAAGATAGTGCAAACATAATAGGCGCACACCCAGGCGATAGGCTTGAGATAAGGCTTAAGGGAAGGACAAGCACAGCAATATTGAACATAGCAAACTTTATCAAAAACTCTACATTGGGCTTGACAAGAGAACTAACAGAAGAGCTTAATGCAAAAGATGGTGAAGAGTGCGATGCAGAGATAGCAAAACAGCCAGACTCGTTAATCGCAATAAAGGAAAAACTCAATGGAAGGAGGCTTGACTACAAGCAGGTATATAGTATAATCAAAGATACGGTTGAAGGTAGGCTTGAAAAGAATGAGCTCACTGCGTTTGTAGTAGCATTGCACTCGTTTGGAATAAATCTTGAAGAAGCAGCACATATATCAGATGCGATGGTAGAAACAGGCGAGAAGCTCAACTTAAAAAAGAAAAGAGTATTTGATAAGCATTCAATAGGCGGCGTTCCAGGCGATAAGACAACTTTGCTCGTAGTTCCCATTGTGGCTGCAGCAGGCCTTACAATACCAAAAACCTCTTCTAGGGCAATAACATCTGCGGCGGGCACAGCAGACAGAGCAGAGGTGCTTATGCCTGTGAACCTTGATGCAAGAGAATTAGAAAAGGTTGTAAATAAGACAAACGGCTGCATAGCCTGGGGTGGGGCTGTACATTTAGCACCTGCAGATGATATATTTATAAAAATAGAGTATCCGTTTTCAATAGATCCACTTTTGCTGCCTTCGATAATGTCAAAGAAGAAGGCTGTCGGGGCAACAGATGTGGTATTAGATGTGCCTACTGGAGAAAATGTAAAGGTGAAGAATAAAACAGAAGCCGAATTGCTCATAAAGGATTTCATAGAATTAGGCTCAAAGCTTGGTATACATGTTAATGGAGCTATAACATTTGGCGAACAGCCAATAGGTCATGCAATAGGTGCTGCATTAGAGGCAAGAGAAGCACTTACCACAATAATGAGAAGGAAAGTAGAAGAAGATTTGCTTGACAAAGCTACCAGCATAGCTGGTATACTGTTTGAGATGGCTGGCAAGAGCGATGGCAAGAGGCTTGCAAAAGAGATATTCAACAAGGGTTTAGCTGAGAAGAAGCTAAGAGAGATTATAGCGGAGCAGGGCGGGGACCCAAAGATAATGCCAGAGGACATAGAAATAGGTAATTATAGAGAAAGCCTAATCGCTGAGCACGAAGGTAGAATAATGAAATTTGATAATGCAGTATTAGCTTATGCGGCGCGCATAGCTGGAGCGCCGAGCAACAAGAAAGCAGGCATTCTAGTAAACAAGAAGCTCGGCGAGAATGTGGCAAAGGGCGAGACCTTGCTTACTGTATATGCAGACATATCAGCAAAGGCAAAAGAAGCCATAGACTACATTGTTAGAAACGATGGAGTTATCGTTGCAAAGGGAAATGATATGCTAATAAAGAAGATTATAGAAAAAGAGGTAAAGCCTTCGCGTTTTATCTTCGAGAGGTAGTTTGCGTGCGCTACCTGCTTGTGATACTCGACGGCGCTGCAGACAGGAAAAATGCAGAGCTAAACGGAAAAACACCGCTAGAAGCAGCAAATATGAAGAACTTAAACAGGATTGCAAGGCATTCGCTTGCGGGCATGATGTATCCGATAAAAAAAGGAGTAGCTCCAGAATCTGATTCTGCTGTCTTTTCAATCCTCAGCTATAACGTAAAAAACTACACTGGCAGAGGTGCTATGGAAGCGCTTGGTGCTGGGCTTAAAGTAGGAAAAAATGAGATTGCGCTAAGGGCAAATTTTGCAACGATAGATGAGAAGAAGAGGATTATAAGTAGAAGGTGCAACCTCACAAAAAGAGAAGCAAGGGAGCTTGAAAAAGAGATAAATAAAATAAAGATAGAAGGAGTAAAAATAAAATTTAAGGCAACAGTAGATTATAGAGGTGCTCTTTTAATAAGTCCATACCATGGTAAAAAGCTTTCACAAGAGATAACAAATGTTGATATAGGCTATATTAAGAAAGGCACCATTTCTATAGCAAAAACGGTAAATGAAGGCGCATCACCCATACCAAAAGCAAAGCCTTTAAAAAATACAAAAGAAGCAGAATTTACTGCAGAGGTAGTGAACGAATTTGTAGATAAGGCAATAGAAATTCTTTCTAAGTCAAATGTGAACAAAAAAAGAGTTGCTGAAGGCAAGCAAGCAGCAAATGTGATATTGCTAAGAGACGCTTCCCTTGGCTTGCCCGATGTAGAGCCTATAGAAAAGAAGTTTGGAATAAGGTTCTGCTTTGTTACAGAGATGCCTGTTGAAAGAGGAATCGCAAAACTTCTTAAAATGCATGAGATAAGGTTTGAATCTACTAAGGAAGGCGTAGAAAGATACAAAGAGCTTGCAAAGATTGTAAATAAAAATACTAGGGATTGCGATTTTGTATATGTGCATATAAAAGGGCCAGATGAGCCAGGGCATGCTGGAGACCCCAAAAAGAAGAGAGATGTACTAAAAGCTATAGACGATGGCTTCTTCTCAAAGCTTAAGCTAGATGATACAAGGATATGCGTGACATGCGACCATGCGACGCCTTGTATTTTAAAGGCGCATTCATCAGATCCTGTGCCTGTTATAATAGGCAAAGTTAGAAATGGTGACAACCTTTTATTTGATGAGAATATAGATTCAAATGGCTCACTTGGTATATTTAATGGAAATGAGCTTATAAGCAAAATCCTGCACGCAGAGGAGGCAATTAAATGATAAAAGATATTGTGCTAAGAGTAGTATTTGATTCTAGAGGAATGCAGACTGTAGAAGCAATTATTACTGATGGTAAGAGCTATGCAAAGGCTTCAGCACCGAGCGGGACAAGCAAAAGCAGGTATGAAGCGGTTGCATTCCCGAATAATAGCGTAGAACTTGGCATAAATAGGTTTTATAAAAAGAAGAATAAGCTTATAGGAGCTGATGAGCTTGATCAGCAAGGTATAGATTCTTTGCTGCATGAAATAGATGGTACTGAAAACTTCTCTTATATAGGTGCAAATATAGCAACAGCTATTTCTATTGCGAATGCAAGGTTAGCTTCGCTAAAGCAGGGGCTTGAGCTCTACAAACTAGTAAGCAATTTAGCGAGAAGAAAGCCGAGAATGCCTAGGCTTCTGGGCAATGCGTTTGGAGGTGGCGCACACGGCAAAGGAATGAGCATACAAGAGATATTGATAAGTAGCAAAAGCAGAATTATTAGAGAAGAGGAGAAAAGACATGTAAAGATATACAATGAATTAGGTAGCAACCTCGCCAAGAATGGCCTCGCCTCTGGTAAAACCATTGAAAATGCGTGGACCTCAAAGCTCAATAGCTTAGAAAGTATAAAGCTAATAAGCAAGATAGCAAGAAGTGTTGAAAAGAATATAGAACTTGGTGTAGACATGGCTGCAAGCGAATACTTCAAGAACGGCTATTATTTGTTTGACAAAAAGAAGCTAAGCAAAAAGAGATATTTTGATTTTGTAAAAGAAATTGCTTCAACGAACAAAATTTACTACATAGAAGATCCGTTTGAGAGCTCAGACTTTGCCAGCTTCTCAGAGCTTAGAAGCGAGCTCGGCAAAGGCTTCCTTGTCGTTGGCGATGATCTGTATGCAACAAATAAAGAAAGAATAAATGAAGGCAAAAAGCAGCACTCAACTGATGGGGCGATAATAAAGATTAATCAAGCGGGTACATTAAGCGATACAATAGAAGCAGTAAAGGCAGCGCAAGGGTTAAAGATTATTGTTTCGCACAGAAGCGGCGAAACAGAAGACAACTTTCTTGCACACTTAGCTGTTGGCTTAGGAGCCAATTACATAAAATGTGGTATTGTGGGTAGTGAAAGAATAGCAAAGATAAATGAGCTTATGTATATAGAAAGATTTATAATATAATGGCAAAAATATTAATGATTGAATAAGGCGTGTGATGCTAATGAATAGCAAGATTGAGAGGGTTCCAGAAAATATTGCTATAATTCCAGATGGCAATAGGCGATGGGCTAGAAGGCATGGACTCTCATTCTTAAAGGGCTACAGCTATGGGGTAAAGAAGTTCATAGAATTTAGTGAATGGTGCAAAAGCTACGGCATAAAAAGCATTACTGTCTGGGCCCTATCTACAGAAAACCTGAACAGGCCAAAGAATGAGCTCAATATTTTATTTAATATATATAGAAAGGCTGCAAGGGACAAAAGTATAATAAGAAGGCTTCATGAAACAAAAACCAGGTTTGTGATAGTTGGTAAAAAGGCCTTGCTACCAAAAGACCTTTTGGCAATGCTAAGAAAGATAGAGGAAGAGACAAGGAAATATAGAGATCGTGTTATATACATGCTCCTTGGGTATGGTGGAAGGGAAGATATCATACATGCTGCAAATGAAATAGCAAAAGATTCGAAAAACGGCAAGATAAGTAAGATAGATCACGAAACATTCAGAAGATACATGCTATCTAAGGATGTGCCAGACATAGACTTTATTATAAGAACCTCTGGCGAGGAGAGGCTCTCAGGTTTTATGCCTTGGCAATCGGGCTATGCTGAGCTCTATTTCTGCAAGAAGTACTGGCCAGAATTTGGAAAAGAGGATTTGAAGAAAGCACTTATCGAATACAGCAAGCGCGAAAGAAGGTTTGGAAGATAGTGTTCGCATGCCAGATGAAAAAAAATTTCTCCTTCATTACTCAGACTATTTTACAAAGAATGCCCCAAACAACAGCACGAGCATTGCTCTAATCTTCTTAATAGGAATACTAGCAGGCATATTGTCTATAACTGCTTTGCACTATAATGAAATGGAGCATAATCTTGCATATGCATTAGCAAACGGAATGAGCGCTGGCCTTCTTATAATAAGCCTTCCAGCCTTGGTGAGCGCAGCCATAATAAAGCTCATTAAAAGAAGGATATACCTCAAGCATATACTAATGATATTTATTATGAGCACAATAGCATATTCCTTCTTCTTAGTCATTAACAGCGCCATATTCCTTTTCTTAAGGAGCTATATAATAGCCTATGTCATAATACTGCTAGCAAATGCAAGCTTATTTGGTTTTTGGTTTATAGTAAGTAGATTCGTAATGGGCAAAAGGCACGCAGCATTAATAGCTTTAATACAACCAACTTTGAATTTTCTTTTCTATGTGCCGCTTGGAAAATACCTTATAAACCTAAACCTTCCATTCTGGCCAGCGGCAATAAAACTTTACAGCGGCATGCTTATATTCCTAATTATAGGCTACATCTTCCTTTACATTGTTGACAAACCAGCTAAGAAGAGCCTGAATATAAGCGGGGTTGAGATCTTTAATACTATGATAAACCAGTGGCTTTACAATATGGGCACGCTCAACTTTAGCCTTGGTATTGGAACAAAAAAAGATATAATGATAAAGGCACTTCTTCTCAAAGGAAAAAAATTAAAGGCGATTTTCGTTGAACCTGGCATACACTACGGTCCTTTTGCAGGCACAGGTGGAGCAACTGCAACAGAATATCTTGGCAGTATAATATTAAAGAGATACGGCGCAAATCCATTCATATTACATGGCACTGTTAACCATTCAAATAACCCAATAAGCACGAGCGAAATCGGCATGATAGGCAAGGAATTGGAGAAGGAGATTAATAATATAAGAGAGGAAAACTTTGAAGAGGCGCGTGGCGGCATAGGGTTTGGTGAAGCAGGAGCATGCAAAGCAATTGCAATTAATATAAATGATGCAAAGCTTATAACGCTTACAAAGGCACCAATGGTCACAGAAGATATAGGAGATGACGTTGGTGAAGAATTCAAAAAAATAGCTGGGGAAAAGAGTATTATTATCGATGCGCACAATTCAAGAATTGAGAGTGCAAACAAAGAGGAGTTAAAAGGTATATACACTGGAAGCAAGTATGTTGGGCTTTACAAAAAAGCGATAAGAGAGGCGTTGAATTTAAAGAGAAACCAAAAGCTCTTTTTTGGCTCTTACTCTATCAAGCTTTCAAACCTTATAAAAAATGCAGAAGATATTGGAAAAGGATATACTAG
>Ga0208549_100938_pt1 | contig 11005 bp, 3 predicted proteins | sample BED_host_MetaG_FD_187135 | JGI IMG/M metagenome (GOLD analysis project Ga0208549, IMG submission 187135) | Hot spring microbial mat communities from Yellowstone National Park, Wyoming, USA - BED_host_MetaG (SPAdes) (version 2) | ecosystem: Environmental > Aquatic > Thermal springs > Hot (42-90C) >... | reverse complement strand
AACTAACAGCCAAAATACAGCCTAGTGACGTCTGATTAGGATAGCGATATACGTACCTCTAAGCGTAGGAAATCGTTATCCAGACACCATCCCCGCCATCAATACATTAGCTTAAATACTAAAAGCCCGGTGGGGACAAGCTCAAAAAGTGCCGACGATCACTATGCCACAGAAAAACACCCCCCATACAAAAAACTTAAATCGTTGAAGAGATATAGATAAACGTCCGGTATCCTAAAATGAGGAATTGAAAGATTATCGTTGAGAGTAAGAGTCCACTGTTTAGTGTGTATCCTAAAATGAGGAATTGAAAGAAAAATCTCTAAATGCCCTTGACTACCCACGTGTTCAAGGTATCCTAAAATGAGGAATTGAAAGTAAAGGCATATATGTATATGTCAGCCCCGTCAATCGGTATCCTAAAATGAGGAATTGAAAGTTCTCCGCGGTCCGAGCCCCAAATATCGGTATGAGTGTGGTATCCTAAAATGAGGAATTGAAAGTCAACGAACTTCCTGAGTTCTTCCTTTGTGAAGTAAGTATCCTAAAATGAGGAATTGAAAGAAGAACTTTGACAGTCTTCTCTCATAGTACCTTCTCGTTAAGTATCCTAAAATGAGGAATTGAAAGCTTCTGAAGTCGAGGTACTCCTTCACCGCCGTGAGTATCCTAAAATGAGGAATTGAAAGCCGAAACGTAAATTGTGGGCGCCTTGCTCCTCGTGAAGCCGGGTATCCTAAAATGAGGAATTGAAAGTCTATCATGATTTCCTCATTCTTCAACTCAGCATCACCCGTATCCTAAAATGAGGAATTGAAAGACAATAGTGGTGAATGAAAAATGACGCTTTACTTTGGTGTATCCTAAAATGAGGAATTGAAAGTAATAAAGCATCTCAATTATTACTAAACTCATCTAAAAACGGTATCCTAAAATGAGGAATTGAAAGCTTTCGACTTATAGTATTTTTTATATGCCCGTGAAAAAGTATCCTAAAATGAGGAATTGAAAGATTACACCTCTCTCTCTGTCGTCTTTTGCTTGTCTCATCATGTATCCTAAAATGAGGAATTGAAAGATTACATACTTTACACCCTAAGGCTACTCTTAGTCAGCTTGTATCCTAAAATGAGGAATTGAAAGAATACGTTTATAGCTCAGAACGCTCTAACTGGCTACTTTGGTATCCTAAAATGAGGAATTGAAAGCAACCAGTGAACCAGCGCCCCCAATATCTTTTGTAATAGGTATCCTAAAATGAGGAATTGAAAGTTTTTTCCCTTGTTTTAGCCTTGTTAATTATTCTTTACTAGTATCCTAAAATGAGGAATTGAAAGTTGAAACCGCTGAATCACTACCAACTCCACCACTAAGTATCCTAAAATGAGGAATTGAAAGAAACCCAACTGCAACATAGCGGTTACCACAACTAGTATCCTAAAATGAGGAATTGAAAGACAAAGAGGTAGTGGAGCAAGCCAAAGAACAAATTCGGGGTATCCTAAAATGAGGAATTGAAAGGTGTTATTGGTTTACCTAAGGCTCCTTCAAACCGTTCAGTGTATCCTAAAATGAGGAATTGAAAGCCGTAGTTAAGGCTCATACGTAGTCTCACCGCGAAGTCCCAAGTATCCTAAAATGAGGAATTGAAAGTTACGAGTGCTATAATAACCCTTGACGTGGTACGTGAAGGTATCCTAAAATGAGGAATTGAAAGGAGTTCCTTTACCACTGAGGCGAATGGATCGGCAAGTCTCGGTATCCTAAAATGAGGAATTGAAAGGTATTAAATTGTTGCGTTTAAGGTTGATGGTTACCTGTGTGTATCCTAAAATGAGGAATTGAAAGTTAACGAACCCATTAACCCCGCTTTCAACCCCAGTTGAAGTATCCTAAAATGAGGAATTGAAAGCGAACATGGATAGGGGTGCTTGATTTGGACTCCACAACCCTGTATCCTAAAATGAGGAATTGAAAGGTCGCTGTATCTGAGTTACGTTTGGGGCTCGGACCCGCTTGTATCCTAAAATGAGGAATTGAAAGCATCTAACGTTATTGAGGATGAACCGTATTCTGTAGTTATGTATCCTAAAATGAGGAATTGAAAGAGGTAAGCCTAGAAGGGGCAGGGCTTACCTTAGTGCCGAGTATCCTAAAATGAGGAATTGAAAGCACTCTGCGAGGTGGGTGCTGGGGCTGAACCCGAACTGGTATCCTAAAATGAGGAATTGAAAGGTTATACTTATTGGAACACGCACACCCTTATCATTCTTTTTAGTATCCTAAAATGAGGAATTGAAAGTTGAAATATGCTCCTCTCTGACCTGCATAAGACCTGAAACGCGTATCCTAAAATGAGGAATTGAAAGTTATCAATCGTCCTACCTCTTTGTTCAATTTCAAGCTCCAGTATCCTAAAATGAGGAATTGAAAGACCTCTTCGCGGAGTCTTCTCCGCAACCCCTCCTCGCGGGTATCCTAAAATGAGGAATTGAAAGGGAATGGATATTACTTCGGTGGCGCCTTTTGGCCTGTCTAGTATCCTAAAATGAGGAATTGAAAGGAAAAGGAGAAAAAAGGGTTAGGGTTGTGGAGTCCAAATCAGTATCCTAAAATGAGGAATTGAAAGGGAAAGTATGTCTACGAGCTCCTCTATTGTGATTTCCTCGTATCCTAAAATGAGGAATTGAAAGGTGTAAACCGTGTATATGACCCCCTTCTTCGCAGCCCTTACAGTATCCTAAAATGAGGAATTGAAAGCCTAAAGCTTTTTTCATTCTGTAAGCTACCTTCGGACTGGTATCCTAAAATGAGGAATTGAAAGTTTCTTGCTCGTGCGTGGTCGGGTTCAAAGAATGTTCAGGTATCCTAAAATGAGGAATTGAAAGTCGAGGACACGGCCGCCGGCTCAACCGTAGCGGTGCTCAGGTATCCTAAAATGAGGAATTGAAAGATGACACCATGAAACACGCTTCCTTCAAGCTCTTTCTCAACGGTATCCTAAAATGAGGAATTGAAAGTGCTTTTCGGTGTTACCAAGAACCCGAAACCGCCTGGCTTGTATCCTAAAATGAGGAATTGAAAGACTAGTGCGTTTCTCTTCATGCGCTCCATTTCTTCAACCACGTATCCTAAAATGAGGAATTGAAAGTTAAATTGCTCTCTTGCATTCTCTAACAGTATGTCAATTTCGTATCCTAAAATGAGGAATTGAAAGTTAGCTATTGAAACTATTCTTCTCTCTGAACCAAGTGGTATGTATCCTAAAATGAGGAATTGAAAGACATCTACACGTGTAATATCTGTTACTACTGTTTGTTGTGTATCCTAAAATGAGGAATTGAAAGGACTGGTGGATAGTGGATGCTGCGATAGAGGATCCGAGCGTATCCTAAAATGAGGAATTGAAAGAGTTTTACCCTTTTACCCCAATACATTTTTAAAAACTCTAGTATCCTAAAATGAGGAATTGAAAGTATATGAAGAACATGCTGTGCGCCTCGAGCACGGCACGTATCCTAAAATGAGGAATTGAAAGACCTCAACGTCATAAACGAGGGGGACGCCTACCTCCGCGTATCCTAAAATGAGGAATTGAAAGGCGAGGCGACCACCACTAGGTTCCTCCTCTCCTCCTGCTTCGTATCCTAAAATGAGGAATTGAAAGACGCCGTTCGCGAATATCGTGGCGCCCTGTATGTAGGCCAGTATCCTAAAATGAGGAATTGAAAGAGTGCAGACGCTGATCGACACCCAGTGGGGTGTGCAGACCGGTATCCTAAAATGAGGAATTGAAAGTGGATATGTTCAACCACGTGTATAGCTCTAATCTCATCCACGTATCCTAAAATGAGGAATTGAAAGTAAATCTTTCGATTATCTGGGTATGGTGGTCATACTTGAAGTATCCTAAAATGAGGAATTGAAAGCAGAGGAAGAGAACATCCTCGGGTTCCTTCTGCATAACGAGTATCCTAAAATGAGGAATTGAAAGTCAAGTGGATGCACAACAATAAACTACGTTGCCTCGGCGAGTATCCTAAAATGAGGAATTGAAAGAGAGTAAGCCTACCGAAAATGATATATTTCACAGCTAGTATCCTAAAATGAGGAATTGAAAGTCTTTTTCTTCTCGTCAAGGAGTCCGAGGATGTGGTGTTGTATCCTAAAATGAGGAATTGAAAGACTTTAATTTTTCTATCCTATCAAATTAACGAATTTTTTGTATCCTAAAATGAGGAATTGAAAGACGAACACATAACATCGCTTAACCCGAAGCACCACGTCAGGTATCCTAAAATGAGGAATTGAAAGTATATTCTAGTGTTGTCTTCAATGTCATACGCTTGAACAGTATCCTAAAATGAGGAATTGAAAGTGCGGGATACTTTGAGCCGTAAGGCTCGAACCCGCACCGCTGTCGAGTATCCTAAAATGAGGAATTGAAAGGCAACCTCCCGGCCACGAGGAGTAAGTTTGATGGTATCCTAAAATGAGGAATTGAAAGCGTAGCTATTCGGTGGCGAGAGGTAGGGCGCCGTGTCGCTGTATCCTAAAATGAGGAATTGAAAGATATACTAATAAAAAAACGCATGATTACACTAACACTACACGTATCCTAAAATGAGGAATTGAAAGTGACCATCTGCCTGATGTTTCCGACAACGTGCATATCCACGTATCCTAAAATGAGGAATTGAAAGAATGCGAGCCCGTACGTCTGCCCGTTAGGCGAACCCACCTGTATCCTAAAATGAGGAATTGAAAGTCAGTGTGTTGTTCACGTTGAGGAGGAGCTGCGCTGGTATCCTAAAATGAGGAATTGAAAGTTTTTTACACCACTGAAACCTTATTACTTAGCGTATATATGTATCCTAAAATGAGGAATTGAAAGACCCATACACACACCGCTTGGGACTCGGACGGTGTGTGCTGTATCCTAAAATGAGGAATTGAAAGTTTATGTGAATTCTTTGTTTGAGCTTTATGCGGTAGGTATCCTAAAATGAGGAATTGAAAGATACTTGTTATGGCATCCACGACCACAACAGCAAAGTATCCTAAAATGAGGAATTGAAAGCAAAAAATGGAAATACGCAAAACAAGACATACTTTGTAACAAGTATCCTAAAATGAGGAATTGAAAGTCACCATCACCTTTACCCACTATTTTATCATACTCAGCCAGTATCCTAAAATGAGGAATTGAAAGTTCAAGTAGTGCGACCCAAATCGACCCTGTTTTTTCTTGTATCCTAAAATGAGGAATTGAAAGATATCATAGCGCTACTGTGCAATTTGTTAGTAAAGTTCGTATCCTAAAATGAGGAATTGAAAGATAACTATCATTGTTTCATAGCTGGATAACCTCTGCGCCAGTATCCTAAAATGAGGAATTGAAAGTCAACCTTTCCCCCTTTCTTCTGGTTACACAACTCTCAGGTATCCTAAAATGAGGAATTGAAAGGATAAGTCCCTTGAACCATACATCCTGTTCCCATCGAGGTGTATCCTAAAATGAGGAATTGAAAGTATATGGGTATGTTTGGTTCTGGGTTGAAAGCCACATTCCGTATCCTAAAATGAGGAATTGAAAGCGTAGTTTTAGCCTTTTAAAGACCAACTCAAACGGTATCCTAAAATGAGGAATTGAAAGATTTTTCTGCCATTCAACCGACTTTATTATCTTCACGTATCCTAAAATGAGGAATTGAAAGGATAATCCTTTAAAACCTCATTCATTATGGCAACAATAGTATCCTAAAATGAGGAATTGAAAGACGTGTATTGTATCATGGTCATCGCTTGTTATGTCTTTGTATCCTAAAATGAGGAATTGAAAGTGAAGGTCAAAGACTCTTTCAATACGAATTTTCTAAGGCGTATCCTAAAATGAGGAATTGAAAGGGTAGGTTTCCGCTATTATTGTGTTGGTGGCGACCAGTATCCTAAAATGAGGAATTGAAAGTCTCTAGGTAGCCTCTGACCTCCACGATTTTAACCCATGGTATCCTAAAATGAGGAATTGAAAGATGTTTATTGCTTTTTCCCTTAATTGGCTTACTTCAAAAGTATCCTAAAATGAGGAATTGAAAGTATAACCGTGCAACTCCTGGCTGTTGCCGCACCTAACGTATCCTAAAATGAGGAATTGAAAGACAGCGTCAGAGAGTTCAAAGTGTTCAGGGGTCTATGGCGGTATCCTAAAATGAGGAATTGAAAGTAGAACTGTGATAAAATTTTGGTTAAGCTATTCATCGCGTATCCTAAAATGAGGAATTGAAAGGAAATAGTGTTGTCAAACGTAATTATAGCTAGTTTAGTATCCTAAAATGAGGAATTGAAAGTGAGTAGTGAAGGAGAAAACTGGAGTTAGTTGTGGTGTATCCTAAAATGAGGAATTGAAAGCGGAAAGCGACAGGATAGTCATTGCTAGTTATAGCCCATGTATCCTAAAATGAGGAATTGAAAGCCTGGTTGGTTGCTATGATGCCCTGGAACTCCGCGGGGTATCCTAAAATGAGGAATTGAAAGTTCTCAGCTTCCTGCTGGAGCCACCTTTCAAAATACGTATCCTAAAATGAGGAATTGAAAGTCCCTCCACTATCTCTTCCTGGTCCTCTGTGGGGGGCTTGTATCCTAAAATGAGGAATTGAAAGCTATCCACGCTGGCGCACACCGCTAAACCCACAAGTCAAGTATCCTAAAATGAGGAATTGAAAGTCTTCATTAATCATGGATACATACTCATCATCGTAGAATATGTATCCTAAAATGAGGAATTGAAAGTTCAAGCTGTATAGTTCTTTATCAGTTGTTACTTCATTTGTATCCTAAAATGAGGAATTGAAAGTACCCCCTCGTGAACGCTTCCTGTAGGTGTTGACTTCGTATCCTAAAATGAGGAATTGAAAGGTGAAGCCAATTGCTTGAAGAGGCAACATGTCCAAGCATGTATCCTAAAATGAGGAATTGAAAGTGGGTTTCATGTAATATCTGGCTCGCATAGCCGCCATGGGTATCCTAAAATGAGGAATTGAAAGATTTTACCTTGAATTTCGTGGTTGAATAACCTCATACTTGTATCCTAAAATGAGGAATTGAAAGTTTAGATTAACGGTTACCTGTGTTCCATATGTACCATCTAGTATCCTAAAATGAGGAATTGAAAGAACGGACCCTCTAACGTTTACCTCCCGATCCTATCCGAGGTATCCTAAAATGAGGAATTGAAAGATCTAGGGTGGGGGTGGGAAAAAAAGCTTTTGTTTGTATCCTAAAATGAGGAATTGAAAGCATGCGTGGGGGACCACGTAGTCGTGGAACCACCTCGTATGTATCCTAAAATGAGGAATTGAAAGTTAAGCCGAACATACTGGTAGCCACTGCATGTTTTTTCGCGTATCCTAAAATGAGGAATTGAAAGGTATCCATATCTAAGAGAACGTCGTTGTCAGCTGTGATTGGTATCCTAAAATGAGGAATTGAAAGACTCTTCCACCTAGTATTTCTTCACTCATTTTTTAGTATCCTAAAATGAGGAATTGAAAGTGGTTGATCAGGCAGGGTGGAAGCGTGTCTTTAGCGTCTGGTATCCTAAAATGAGGAATTGAAAGCTGATAACCCATGTAACAATTACAGCTGACAACGATGTTCTAGTATCCTAAAATGAGGAATTGAAAGGAAGAAACAGCTGAACGAACATCAGCTTCAACACCATGTGTATCCTAAAATGAGGAATTGAAAGCTGATAACTAACCTGAACATTCTTTTTATGCTTCACTGACGTATCCTAAAATGAGGAATTGAAAGGTAAACCGTGCTATCGACGGGGAATATAGATTTTCGGTATCCTAAAATGAGGAATTGAAAGATACCCACCTAATTGGACTACTCATCTCAATCTACCTTGTATCCTAAAATGAGGAATTGAAAGCCGCGTCATAGCTTATGTGCTTAGCGTGTATAACGTATCCTAAAATGAGGAATTGAAAGACGCAACAACGCCAATATCCGATATACTTGTAATAGTATCCTAAAATGAGGAATTGAAAGTAGTAATGAAGTAATTGCTGTAGTTTACCCGTATATTGTAGGTATCCTAAAATGAGGAATTGAAAGTAGCTGTGGTACTAGTTCCCATATTGGTTTTATCTCGGAGTATCCTAAAATGAGGAATTGAAAGGTTCTTATGTTCGTGAGCGCTTGGAGTCGTGGCTACTTAGGTATCCTAAAATGAGGAATTGAAAGATTTGACCCAAAATTTGACCCAAAACTTTTTTGGAACGCGGTATCCTAAAATGAGGAATTGAAAGCACTCAAGCATCCTACCCTTTATCAATTGACCACTACGCACGTGTATCCTAAAATGAGGAATTGAAAGCCCAAATGCTTCTCCAATTCGGACCATGGAAGCACTTCTTGTATCCTAAAATGAGGAATTGAAAGCTGTTCCACTTGTAACTGGGAAACTCCATCTATCCCCGTGTATCCTAAAATGAGGAATTGAAAGAGTATAACCACTTTTGTTTTATTCATTAACTCCTTCAGTATCCTAAAATGAGGAATTGAAAGACATCCAAGTGGGTGCGGGTGGTTCACCCGGTACAGGTGGGTATCCTAAAATGAGGAATTGAAAGCAACACTTGAGCCCGGCATGATGCTCACGGTGTGGGTTGTATCCTAAAATGAGGAATTGAAAGCTAAGACCATTAAACACCCAATCCGGATGCTGCGAAGCATTGTATCCTAAAATGAGGAATTGAAAGAACATGTGTGGAGTTGACTCGATACTGGTTGGTCTAGTATCCTAAAATGAGGAATTGAAAGTTTTGTTGCCTTTCCTCCATTCCTCTTTATAGCTGACCTGTATCCTAAAATGAGGAATTGAAAGACTCTCAGCTCATCTTCCATCGACTCCAGAACCTGGTATCCTAAAATGAGGAATTGAAAGGGTATATGACCTCCTCACTTGGGTAATCCATGTATAACCTGTATCCTAAAATGAGGAATTGAAAGATAGTGACACTTGAGAAGGGCTACGGGGTATATGTTTGGTATCCTAAAATGAGGAATTGAAAGACGTACACGCCGTAGGTAACAGTTGAGCCAGAGGGGTTACGTATCCTAAAATGAGGAATTGAAAGCTCAGCATCTGCTGTATGAGTGATGCTGGAGTCATGCCCAGTATCCTAAAATGAGGAATTGAAAGCGGGTGTACGCGCCTACGCACGAGCCCAGCGGATGACTCCTGTATCCTAAAATGAGTAATTGAAAGATATACTCTTATGTTTGATACGGTCCACAATAGGCTTGTATCCTAAAATGAGGAATTTAAAGATAGTATCCCCGTAATTAGATGACGCTATGGCTAACAATGAGTATCCTAAAATGAGGAATTGAAAGACTTGGGTAGCCTTGAAGACGCACACTTCGCGTGGGGGTATCCTAAAATGAGGAATTGAAAGGTAAGCTAACCGGGTATATGTTGGTTGTTTCTACATCAGGTATCCTAAAATGAGGAATTGAAAGTGAAAAAGACATGTCAGCGTAACGTGATGAGTCTAGAGTATCCTAAAATGAGGAATTGAAAGATAGTCGCGACGGGGGTGTTTGTCCGCGTTGTCATCATTTGTATCCTAAAATGAGGAATTGAAAGTCAGTAGGACTTTTTACCAGAGTTTGAACCGCATAGGTATCCTAAAATGAGGAATTGAAAGTCCTCGCTTAACACCTTACCCTCGGGCAACCTTGTGTATCCTAAAATGAGGAATTGAAAGACCACCACCACTCAAACTCCCAACCTTATTAAAAAGTATCCTAAAATGAGGAATTGAAAGACGTCTCATCTGGATTGAGGGTGAATATGAACACAAGTATCCTAAAATGAGGAATTGAAAGTCGAGATTCTGGAAGTCCTCAATTTTGGAGAAGTCCGTATCCTAAAATGAGGAATTGAAAGTCTTAACCATTGAAGTATTCGGCATACTCACTCACCCAGTATCCTAAAATGAGGAATTGAAAGTTTCACTTTTCTCTTTTGAAGGTGGTAGCATATACGGTGTATCCTAAAATGAGGAATTGAAAGTCGCGTTTATCCAGTAGTTCGCTAAGAATATTTTGGTATCCTAAAATGAGGAATTGAAAGCGGTTCGTTCATGCGAGCCTAAAGGAGAATGAAACCCGGGTATCCTAAAATGAGGAATTGAAAGTACGTAGCAATGAACATCGATTACCGAAAGATGCTTCCCGTATCCTAAAATGAGGAATTGAAAGTCATATGTAGGGTCGTATATCTGCCTGCGGGCAGGTATCCTAAAATGAGGAATTGAAAGTTCTCCTCAGCTTACTTAAGGTTTTCGCTAAATATATCTGGTATCCTAAAATGAGGAATTGAAAGTAAGGAGGATAACGCTCTCCTTCAGTGAACCATCATTAGGTATCCTAAAATGAGGAATTGAAAGTCATTTTTCAACTCAGCATTACCCCCACGCCGATGAGGTATCCTAAAATGAGGAATTGAAAGTTACATAGAAGTAATAAGACCCAGAGGCAATGGGCGTGTGTATCCTAAAATGAGGAATTGAAAGTTGGCTCTGGTCTTGTAACAGCGTTTGCATTCGCCCTTAGTATCCTAAAATGAGGAATTGAAAGTATTTACCCGCAAGTTACTCAGTTTAGGTATTTTGTTTGTATCCTAAAATGAGGAATTGAAAGGGCTCCCTGAGGTTCACAAGGAGAAGGCTGATGATGTATCCTAAAATGAGGAATTGAAAGCTTGATGTCGGTGTGCCGAAAAGCCATATAAGGGTTCCCGGTATCCTAAAATGAGGAATTGAAAGACCGTAAAGGTATTCCCACCGTGTCTTCAGTGGTCCAGTATCCTAAAATGAGGAATTGAAAGCATATCGTGGTTTGGCTCCAATTCTTGAGCGTGTTAGTATCCTAAAATGAGGAATTGAAAGAATTTCACTCAACGCTATATCCTTTACGGCCATCACAAAGT
>Ga0208549_100936_pt1 | contig 11010 bp, 6 predicted proteins | sample BED_host_MetaG_FD_187135 | JGI IMG/M metagenome (GOLD analysis project Ga0208549, IMG submission 187135) | Hot spring microbial mat communities from Yellowstone National Park, Wyoming, USA - BED_host_MetaG (SPAdes) (version 2) | ecosystem: Environmental > Aquatic > Thermal springs > Hot (42-90C) >... | reverse complement strand
ACACCTCTACCCTCTTCAATGGCAACCTATCTTTATGCTGGTACAGATCATCCTAACGAGCCTATTATCACAGTTTATATAGATGGTCAACCCGTTAAACTTCTGGCCGACACAGGATCTTCTGGTCTTGTAGTTAATAGCTCTGCCGTAAATATTCCAAGCTCAGCTATGTATAGCAGCCATACAATCGTAACACCTAGTGGCAGCATCATTAGAGCAATGGCAAGCGCTACCGTGTGTCTTAATCCAAACATAACTAACAGTTGTGTTGTAATGCCGATAGATCTTTTTACATCTACATCGGGTAGTCCTTCCTCTACCACTATGGAAGCACAAGGATATTTTGGATTGGCTTCAGGATATCATTATTCTTCTCTTTTTAGTATTACAGTTTTTTCTTATCCATATTATCTTGAAAAACAATACGGCATAAACTCTTACACTATAAGTTTTTATCCTTTGTCAAATGGCTATTATTCTGATCTATCAAGCACTACACCAATAGGACAGATTAGCTTTGGTGTTTACAATGGAAATAGTAACACTCTTATATCTTATACAGTGAACCCCGTAGGTTATCCAAGTACCACTGTGATTTTCCCTTCCAGCACTTCCAGTACTCCATCTTTTACTGGTCATGCTGTTTTTGTTTCTGGTATTAGCTATAATATTCTTACTACTGAAGTGCTTCAAACTGAAATACCAAACTTTTCACGAAGTTCATATGAAAACGCTTGTTTTAGCTATACTAACTATATATATCCATTTGATATAGTAAATGGTGGTTATAGTATAACCTATAGTTTGCAAAACTATAGCGGTAGCTTTCAAACAGAGAGCTTTACAACAGAGCCTAGTTCAAGCTTTTGTCAGGCTGGTATTCCCTTTAATCTTATGGAAGGCATTACGGTTGGTTATGGTCCAGGCTATATTGAAATTTTTGGCTTACCCGCTATGCTAGGACATACATTTACTTGGGTACTTAGTACTAGTGGTTCGAACCAAGGTCTTGTGCAGGGTATAAGTATAAATCCTTAAAGAGGAGGCATTACGAATATTTTTAGATCAACCTATAAACAATGTTAGCAAGTTTTGTTTGTACCTATAGGAGATTGAAACTGAACAATGGAAAGAAGATTGCCATTTCTACAATCCGTTTTGCTTGTACCTATAGGGGATTGAAACTCCTCCTCGGTGAATATCTGTTTTATTGGGGACGCTCGTTTTGTTTGTACCTACAGGGGATTGAAACAATGAAAAACTCCCAAAACAACTATTAACATAATCGGGATTATATTAACATTGTTGTCTGACAAAGGTTTGAAGGTGGTAACATCAAAAAATTAGTAAAAAAGTGTTTAAAAAATGCCAAAAATATGATAGAAGTCATATTTTTATATAAAAAATTATGATGTTTATTATATTAAAACCATAGGAGTTTTCAAATCAAAAAAGAAAGATTGACAAATCAGTCAACAATTATAAATTTATTTTTATTGAAACAGTTTTGAGGTTTAACTTTTTGACATTTGGGCTTCTAAGAAGCCTACTGGTCTGGAGGATTTAAAAACTTTTAAGTTTTTTAAAAATCTTTAAGCAATAGCTTTGTCAATCCAATCTTACTGTGCCAATAGCCTTTTATTATTCAAGGAGGGGAGAGTGTAAGAGATATGATGATATAAACCAATTGCATTTAGTTATCACAAAGCATCACAAAACCACCAACAGTTTGATTGTTGGCTGGTTTCTAAGAGCAGTTAAAGGCTCTTCAAGGGGTCTTCATTCAAAAATAGTCTAGTCATTAGTTCCTAATCCATCACAAAGCCAGCCACAGCAATAGCTATGAGCACAGGTGGTTTTGTTGTTGTGGTGTGGCTTTCTTCAAGGATTAATCATCATTTTTTGAATAATGCCGGTTTGGAACCCACCACGGCGGGTGTACCTAATCACTGTAGCCCTCTGGATGCTGGCATCTCCACAGTTGAAGGAGTGAGTCAAGGTGACAGTGCATCTCTTCTATGGGGGAAGCCAATCTTAGGACAAACCTAGATTGGCGAAGCCTAGAAGTAGTGTTTCTTATACCTGCTACGGTAGGGCAGGCAAAATAAACTATCGACTGCTAGCCATGGAGCAGGCTAAACAAACCATGCCTGAGGTACTAGAACGGGAAGTACCGCTAGGAAAGTGGACGCGGCACCACTTGGCAGAAAAAGGCCGTAGCGGAAGCGCAACCGCTCTAAAATAATGCAGCTGATAAGTCTTAAAACATGGTTTGGCCGTGATGGCCTGTTGGTGGAGTCTGCCTAAAAAGCTTTTCAAGGAGGTTATTATGGGAAGAGAAAATAGAGGACGGCACAACAAAGTAAAGTATTTGTTTATTAGAACCGCTGATATGTTATTTGAGCTTGGTAAAGGCAAGAGCAAACATCAAGCTTTTCTAGAAAGCTACGATAGGGACAGAACAAGACAAAGCCAAGCTATTCATAGCCATTCAACTTATAATACCTATGTTGAAGTTGTTGCAAAATTTGGGGACTTTTTATTCAATCAAATGGGTATAAAGTATGAAAAAGACTTTCGTGAGCTTTCTGCAGATGAGGTTTATGTTTGTATAGACAAGTACTTTGAAAAACAAAAAGCCGATGGGCTTGCAAAGAAAACATTACAAAAGCATATATCTGCATTGAATAAAATACTTGGTGCTATTGATCAAAACATCAAGGAATACTTTACTCCTGACAACAGGATGCGATGGCGGGATGGAGTAGAGAAGCAAGATTGTGACAGATACAACAACTCAGATAGGATAATAGAGAATCTCAAAAAGATTGATGAAACAAGTTATGCGATTGCTGAGCTTCAAAGACTGACTGGTGCACGCATTGGGGACGTTAAAAAGCTTGTTGTAGATGAAGAAAACCAAAGAGTATTCTTTCCACGAAGCAAAGGCGGGCGCGATAGATCGGTTTATTTTGATCGGTTCCCAGAGCAGTTTGAAAAAGTCAAAGAGTGTAAGGAAATCTTAGATAGAGCCCTTGAAGAAAAGAAATTTAGTGAGATAAGAGAAAATGAGTATTACAACAATCTGAGAAAAGCTTGTCGCAAAGCAGATGAGCCTTATCATGGTAGCCACGCTTTTAGATATGAGTTTGCCCAAGAAAGGCACAAGGAAATCATACAATGGACAGAGAGGGAACAGAAAGAATATTATCTTAGAATCCTTATTGAGCGTGGACTGAGTCAAGAAGATATTAAAGAAGCTGTGAACCGGGTTAATGAAAAAGATGCCTGGGCAGAGGCTATTATCTCAGAGGAGTTAGGGCACTCTCGCTTGGATATTAGCATGGAGTATTTGAAGCTCAAAGGAAAGTGAAAAGCCAAAAAAGCTTATGAAAGGAGTTTTATTTTTGGGTCCGAAAACGTCAAAATCCGTTTTCGGATTACCAAAATTTCCCATTACGCACCCCCTATCCATTTCAATATGGGTGGGTGATTTTACAAGAGGGGGTAAAAACAAAAAAAATTCTAACCTTTTTTTAGTTTTCTAACCTTTTTTTTTGTTGACTAGTTAGACAAAAATCCATTGGTAGACAATGGTTCTAACCGTTCTAACCGTTCTAACCGTTTTTTTGCATATATATAGAAAAAAGTTGATGACCCCTTACCAACTTTTTTGTTATTATTACCACTCTTATGCCGTTTTTCTTTATGTACAAGTAAAAGGGGTAGAAAGGTTAGAAATATATATAATGATTGATAGACAAGGAAAAGTTTCTAACTTTTTTTCTAACCTCTTCTAACCATTTTTTTTTTTTTGGTTAGAACCCCCCCTGTAATACAGCTGTTAACACCCCCACTAATCTGTTTTTAATCATAGAAAATCTCTATTTGTTGATATAGTATATATACATGTATGAAATGTATGATGAAGTAAAGAAAGCAGATGAGAGGAAATATAAATACAGTAATATTAATCTCTGGCTTATCCCAGAGGTTGCAAATAATATTGAAAACGTATCATACTACTTTATCAGAGAATATTTACGAGAACTACTAAATAACCCCCACCTGATTTTATCTGTTCCACTAGAAACAGCAAATGAATTTTTCAACAAACATGGTTATATTCTTAAACGTCTACATTCAAAAAGAGATCTTCATGACAAGTGGAAGCCATTATCATTTGGAGCTAAGAAAAGATTGTATTACTTGATTAATCAAAAACTTTTGGAGGTTTTAAGAGATGAGTTACAAATCGAGGTTACACACCCACCAAGTAGCTAAAGAGATAAAACCGAAGGAAGGCGGGGAAGGCCTTCCAAAAGAAGCACAAACAAAACCACTTGATAACAATCTAACATATATCATTGCAAGTCGCAATGATAGAGCGCAGAAAGTAGCAAAAATTCTTGAAGAAAGCCATAAGAACGGATTTATCATGATCCTTCACGATATCAACAGTAAAAAACCCAATTGGATGGGCATGACAGCATCAACATATAAAGCCGATTTACAAACTCTCTTGAATGAATACATGAAAAACCCAGATGGTTATGGCTATGGTGTAATGATAGGTGAACAATTAGATGGCAAATTTTATTTGGTTGCTATTGATGTTGATATAGATACTGAAGAATGTAAAGAGAGAATATCTAGAGAAATTGAGGATCGTTTAACGAAGCATGGGATTCATTATTACAAAGAGCTAACAAAGTCTAACAGGATTCATTACTACATCTTGCTTGATAAGGCACCGAAAGAGATAGAAAACATTAGTAAACTACCATACCCCCAATCGTGTTACAAGTATAAGGATGGTAAAGAGATTCCAGGTGAAATAGAATTATTTACAAAAAAGAATAGATTCATCATTGTTTATAATGGCAATTATAACGATAAAGAACCCTTTTCAACCACACCATACCCTGTAATCTGTGATCGTTTAGGCTTTGTATACTTTGTAAAGGATTGGATAAAAGATTTGTCATCACCCCCTGATGAAAAGAAAGAACCTATTAATGAACCTATTAATGAACCCCTTGATGAACCTAAGATAGAGAATGTATCAAAGTTATTTCCTAAGATAGTTGAAGCTTATAAGATAATTAGAAGCCACCATATCGTGAATGGTTGGGAAATTGAAAAAGTATTTAGTGCTTACTGCATTAGAGAAAACATTAATACAGAACAAGCAATAGAAGGATTTAAAGCCATCTATCAATCAGAATATGACGAGAAGAGAACAATCAGATTATTAGAAAATACTAAGAAAAAAGATTTAAAGCTTTTACCTAATCTCGGTCGTGTTTATCATCACATTTTGGAGGCTTTAGATAGTAATCACTTAAATGATTATGAAAAAGAGCTATTAGAAACGCTATTAGATGATTTACAAGAACGTGGATATTCTAATTATCAACTGCCAGATTATTTAAAAAACGCTGAAGATATTTATCTTTATAAATCATCGTTACATCTTGGTAAAGACAAAAAACCTTATTACAAAGAGAGCTATTTTATAGAGCAAAACATAGATGGTACAAAAACAGTTGTCTATGTTAGTATTATCACTTCTGAATATAAGGGGATCTATAACCCCCACAAACTTGAACATGAAAAAGATGTCGGTGTTAAAACTGAAATTATCAGAGGCATTAAAGAAGGTAAGTTCGAAGACTATGAATATTTATTAAACGATGCTATAATATATAGACCAAGCTTTAGTTTTTTCAAAATTGATGATCTTGTCTATGAGATAGGTCTAATTTCAATGAAATATACAAAATTTTTTGATGTCAGCTTGTATAAACGATATTTGGATATGAAAACTAGAATTTATCGTAAAGAAAACAACAACCCACCACCTTGTATAATCAACAAAAACACGGGTTGGAGTGATGACTTAAGATTTTTCTATCATTATGCTTTAAATGACCAATACCACGAACTACACACCGACCATGTTTTATACAAGCACCATAAGGATTTGGTGAAAGAAAAGGATAAGCAACATGAGCTTGTAAAAGCTATTCTACAAGAAGGTAAGTTATTAGCTGTATTATTAACTGCTTCAGTAGCTTCATTACTCCTTAAGCCATTCAAAATTCCAGGTATTACGTATGTTATTTCTGGAACAGGTGGGGCAGGGAAAACGACATCATCACTAATCGCCACCAGCCTGTTTTATTACTCCGATGACCTTTTGATGGATGCTTATACTTCCAAGACTGGATTAGAGCTAATGATAGCAAGTCTAAACTCCCTGCCTGTTTTAATTGATGAATCCGCTTTAGCTGGTACTAACTATACATTGCAAGATTTAATTTTTATGGTTAGCAGTGGTAAAGGAAAAACTAGGGGGAGAAAAGACTTAACAGTGGATTTTAAAGATCTCAAATCAAACGTTTTCTGGACTACCGAAACAACTGACATAGACGAACTCAGAAGAGCTGGAGCTTTCAGAAGAATGTTGTACCTAGTTGCAAATTCATGGAATAATTTTACAAGCTTATTTGAAGGTAAAGACAAAATAAATGAAAAATACGCAGGCTGTGGGGTTGATTATATCCAGTTTCTAATAAACCATATGGAAGATGTTAAGAAAGCTTTTGAAGAACAAACTGAGAGATTAAATACTGAGTATACAGATATAGCGATAGTTGCTTTAAATATTTATTCTGGCTTAATATTACTTGAATCTTACTATAATACAAAATTCTATGAATTGAGAAAAACTATTAATAAGCTACTAAGAGAAGCAAAAGCCAGATTTATTGATAGCAGAGATAACGTAGTAATGCAAGTTATGGATTATTTGGAAAGCATAGTCTATCAGAAGTTTCATGTAATTGATAAAAACAATGAAGATGAGATAGAAATACAAACATCACGCACTGAGGTATATGGGGAATACGATAAGATAAACGGTACATATTACATAACTGGGAAGGGGATAAAAGAGATAGCAGATAAATTAGGAAAGAATAGGTTTCTATTGTTAAATGAGTTAGAAAAAGCTGGGGTTCTAATTGGTAGGAATGTGCCATATTACACTAGAGCTACTAGACAAACAATCAAAGTGTATAAGCTTAAATTCTCCGAGATGAAAGAGAATGAACCAATAGATCCTGAAGCAGTAGAAACGGAAGAAAAAACAGGTTATGAAGAGATGCATATAACACAACAAGCAAGAGAGCAAGGCTTAGAGTTAAATATAGAAGAGTTAGACATACCGTTTTAATGTTAACATAACAACTATTATCCTAATGTCCCACCCAAGCATTGATAGATATTTTTGGACAAGTATACCATGGTTTATGTGTTCACGATGTGGTGAACTTGTACAATGAGTATAATAGTTTGTAATGATAAATTTCTATGGAGCACGGATTGGATCAAAACATTAATAGTTTAGAGGAAAAATGTTTACCATTTAAGAAAGATAGTGAGCTGTGCTTGAAAATTGAAGAAATGGAAATGAAATTACTAAAAATGCTATATAGACTAGTTGATCAATCTATAGATGAATTTAGTACCAGATATAAGAACTCTTTAAAATATCTCAATGAAATTTCTTTACAAATAATTATGGCAAGTTATCAAAAGAACAAAGGAAACAAAGAGAAAAATAAAGTTTATAATCCTTTTAGTGAGATTATAGAAAAATATATATGGTATATTCTTGTAAGAAAGCTTGAAAAGGAAGAATATAGACTCTTGCCTTTAGGATATTCTTCAGATCTCACTATGGAAACCAATGACCATGTTTTAAATTTAGATATCAAAACCGCAAACTGGGAAAATCGTTCTGACTTTAGAGGTTCAATTCCTTTAGGTTTAAATCAATTCACACACAAGGCATTAATAACCAAAAAAAGAAAAAAAGACTTTTTTAATACCCCCTTATATGTATATCCAGCTATCCCTCCTTCCTATTTAATACATGGTAACATCAAATTTGTATACACATTCGCTTTGTTGTTTATCTACCCTCCATATAAAGAGATAGTTGAAGAGATTAACACGGAATATGAGAAACTTTATAATTTGTTTTATGCGAAATTTTTAAATATTATTGAAAATGATAAAAATCTTTCTGAATTAAAAAATGAAGAAAGAAAAAGGATAGTAGTGGAAAATCTAATAAGAGCTGTATTTATTCACGATGAAGTAGAGGTCATAGATTACTTAAGCATTCCAAAGGAAGAAGTTATTAAATTCAAAGAACAATTAAACATGTTTGTAGAAAAAATACGCAAAAGAGACATTAGACCTATAGCAATAAATTTAATTTCGATTCCTAACGGATTATTAGAGGAGAAATACTTAAACCATTTTATAAGCGGTAAAAATTGGGGTAAATCTGTAAGATATTATTATTCCTCTTTTCAAAAACATAAAAAGAACACAGATAAAGACAAAAAAGACTCACTTATATCTAAGCTGCCTATATTCAAACTTATATACGATAAAACAAGAGAAGAATTTCCAAGAGTATTGTTTCCTTACTTAGATGAACGCTACAAAAAAGATATTAAAAAACTTTTTGAAGGGCAAGTTTATAAACTTGAGGATAGAATTATTGTATTATGAGTAAAAATACTATTATTTACGGAGATGTATATTCAGGTATTAATTCTTTAGAGGATGGTAGCATTTCTGTTGTTATAACATCACCACCTTATTGGAAGCAGAGAGATTATGGTTTTGAAGGTCAGATAGGTCAGGAAAAGACACCAGAAGAGTATATAAATAAACTTAGAACAATTTTTGGAGTATTAAAAGATAAATTAACAGATGACGGAGTTTTTTATTTAAATATTGGTGATAAATATCTAAACAAATACGGCAATTCGCATTTACTACAAATTCCATACAAATTAGCTTATCACATGATAGAAGATGGCTGGATATTAGAAGATATTATTATTTGGTATAAAACAAATCATATGCCATCATCAATAGATAACAGATTTGCAAATTCATATGAACCAGTTATCGTTTTTGCTAAAAACAAGAATAATAAATATAGAAAGTCAAGGAACATCTTAAAACTCCCACTTCAGCAAACTAAGTATAAACATACTGCTGTTTTTCCAGAAAAATTAGTGCAATCGTTATTAGAAATGACATATATTGATTATGGTGATACAATTTTAGACCCGTTTGCAGGAACAGGAACTGTTGGAGTAGTAGTCAACAGATATTCCAAAAACCTCAATACTATATTAATTGAAAAAAGCAGTGAGTATATAGAAATTATTAAAGAAAGGCTACACGTAAACAATACTATAGAAGTTGAAGATTTAAATTATCTTTTTAAACCTACAGCTTTTAAAAGACTAAATCAAAATCAAAATAAATTGAAATTATTAGAAACGCTAAAAAATGATTTACTGACAGAAAAATATGGTGAAGTATTTATAGCAAATAACAGTGAAGAGTTTTTAGCAAGCTTAACCTTTATGATAACAAATGAGTTTAAAAGCTTTCATAGAGAAGATGCAGTGTTTTTTATTGGTGTTAAGGATTGGAAAATAGATGATTTGTATTACCCTTACGACATGATTAACCATGGTTATATCTTAAGAAACATGTTGGTTATTGAAACAAAAGGAGGTTGGTATCCAGTATTTATGTTTGTGCCAGATAGTAAAAGAGTAAGTTATAGGTTCTATATAGATCATTTAAGAAAGCCTGCCAAAGAACAAGAAAATAGAGATTGGAATAAGGAAAACTTCATTGGCCTAGAAGTTAAAAATAGTTTTCAAAAACCCTTTATTACTGGACATATATCAGATGTTATAGAAAGATATAAAGATGGATTTCCAAAAATAATTTCTGTTTTATACAAAAATAACGAAGTATTCTTAGAATTTGTTTTACACCCATCTCATGATGAGATTATCAGAGAGAGTCTTATATTCAAATGCTATAAGTGTGGTTCTATAATAGAAGAACCTTTCGACCCTATTGATAAAAACTTTTGTAGCTGTTGCGGTGCATTGCTTTGGCAAGATTTAGAAACTATTCCTATAGTAGAAGAGCCCAACGATATCACTGCATATTGGGACAAACTAAGTAATGCCACATTTAAAAATACAACAACTGATAATACAATACTAATACAAGAAAAACGAAGTAGAAGTAAGTTTAAGAATATAGATAGGATAAACTGGGGAGCTTCGCCTGGGGCAAGAAAATTAGTATTAGGAGAGTACTTCACAAAAGTAAGACTTTATAAAATAGATCAATCTCTTGTTGGACATTATTTAACTATTTTAAGAAAATCAAAAAACTTAAGTATATCTGATATTGAAAAAAAGTTTCCTTCTTCTTATAAGCACACAATAGGCCATTGGTTTAGAAAGGATATGGGCGGTTCTACTCCACTTCCAGAAGATATAGAAAAATTAAAGGAAATTTTCGAGATTGAAAAGGATGCTTTTTTAGATGCTCTAAGCAAAACTGTTTTAAAACTTTCAACTGTTAAAAGTTCTATTAAGGGTAGAATACCAAGTGATTTTTGGGAATCTGATTCTGATGAAAACCTAAAGGAGTATTTAAGGCAATCTTATCTGCCGTTAGTCATTGATAGAGTTTAATATCGGAAATGCCTTTGGCACACTATCCTCTTGGAGAAGTATATAGAAAAATATAACTTTGTAAGACCTACAAGTATGCCACGGTTTATGTGTTCACGATGTAGTGAACTTATACAGACGATCGACGGGAAATATGTTATACTATAAGCTGTTGATAGGTTGATGTAGTACCTTAAAAATCTTGTTGGTAAAGGGTTTTAAGGTATTTCACAAGTTTTTCATTTTGGGGTTTTTGTTTGTACCTATAGGGGATTGAAACTTGTAAGGGTCTAAGAGTTTCCTTTGATAGTCCTCTCGTTTTTGTTTGTACCTATAGGGGATTGAAACGAATGTGCACGTCATCCCTTGCAGGATCAAGCCCATGAGTTTTGTTTGTACCTATAGGGGATTGAGACTTCTTTCCATT
>Ga0208549_100933_pt1 | contig 11025 bp, 9 predicted proteins | sample BED_host_MetaG_FD_187135 | JGI IMG/M metagenome (GOLD analysis project Ga0208549, IMG submission 187135) | Hot spring microbial mat communities from Yellowstone National Park, Wyoming, USA - BED_host_MetaG (SPAdes) (version 2) | ecosystem: Environmental > Aquatic > Thermal springs > Hot (42-90C) >... | reverse complement strand
ATGCGAGCAAACAGTATTACTCCATTTCCCTTTGCTATGGTATTTTGTCATAGCTCGCTTTTGAAGCATTAGCTCCCCTTTTTTATTGAAAACAAATATGGAAATTGCTCTATGCAGCCTACCACCATTCATATGCGCTTGCAGCTTCTCCATTGTACCTATTTGATTGTCGCTTTCATCTACCAATATCACTTCTTCCATGCAATCAATTTCATAATATGCAATATATTTTTAAAATACTTTCTTGTACTTCGTTGCAATTTTTATAAGTTTGTTCCAAAATAATATCATGCACTTCGTAGTTGCAGTACCTCTTGACAAAGAGCTAGCAAGCTTTATAGGTAAGAAAGGGTCTGAAAACAGTATAACCTTCTACAACAGGCTGTATGGCGAGAATGTATTGGTTGCACTTGCACCTTCAAGCATAGATGATAAACCCTATGGGCTTGCTCAATCTATGCTTATGTCGAGCCAGATAGTTATAAGTACAGCTAGCATAGATAGATATTTTGGCGAAGTGCTTGTTGCCTCTGGCCTTCTTGAGAAGCGTGTTATATTTACAAACGATAATGAGATTGACAACCTTGCAAAGAGTGCCGGAATAGCTGCTTATGAGATATATGGCAAGGAAGAGCTTCTAGACAAGATTGTTGATTTTAAGCCCAAGCAAGAGCTTGTAGATAGCAAAGAGAAGCGTGTTGATCTAGACAAGGCATTTGTTGTAAAGGGTGTTGGTAGCGTAGTGCTAGGTATAGTTAGCAAAGGTAGTGTTGCTGTGCATGATACCCTTTATACATCAGGTGGCAAGCAGGCTTTTATAAGATCGATACAAAGCCAGGATAAAGATGTTGAGCTCGCACCACTTTATACGAGGGTTGGCTTAGCGATAAAAGGAATAGAAGCAGATGAGATAGAGAAAGGCGAAATATTTGCAAGCAGTGCAATAGCCCCAAAAGATAGAATTTCAGCAAAGTTAAAAGTGTCTAGCATAGTAGATGGTGAGCTCAAAGAAGGCAGTAGCTACGGGCTTGCTATTAATTTCTCATTTACTTCTTGCTTCGTTGAAAAGATAGAAGGCAACACTGTTGAGCTAAAGCTGGATAAGCCTTTACCGTTTGAGAAGGGAGACGAATTCTTCCTTATAAGACAGAAGCAGCCGAGGCTCTTTGCCAAAGGTGTTGTGCTATGAGGTTCATGGCTTGGCATGTTGACTACTTCAAGGCATTTCCAACAGAGCACGGGCGCTCAAGCCTTGTTGAAGAGGCTAAACCTGTAGAATGCGGCGAAGCTTTGCTTCTTTTTATAAGTTTTGAGAAAAGCGATGTTGAGAAAAGGGTGGAGATAATAGACAAGGCTGTAAATGAGATACAAACAATAGCTTCACAGCTAAAGGTTAATACGCTAATACTGAACCCATTTGCTCATTTGTTTGCAGATTTGGCTAAGCCAGAAGATGCAGTAGCAATGCTTAATGAGCTTTCAAAGAGGCTTGAGGATAGAAAGTTTAGCGTGTGCAGGCTCTCTTTTGGCATGTTTTATGAGCTAGAGCTTAAAGCAAAGGGACACAGGCTTGCTAGAATATCAAGAATCATTTCCTAGCCACTCTGCGAAGAGCGTATTTATCTCGATGCGTTCAAGCGTTTCTCTAAGCTCTTTCTTTATTGCTGGCGTGTAGTTCTTCTTGCTTGTAAAGAATTCTTTTACTTCTTTAAGCTTGTGGTAGCCTCTTTGTGTTGAAAGGGTGCCTACATACCTCGGTAGCATGTGTGTTCCTGCGCTAAGTCTCTTTCTTAGCCAAAGCCAATTCTCCTTAAGCCACGGCAGCAACAAGTCCTTTCCAGAAGGATTAGAAGAAAGCTGGTTTGGTATGTAAAATGAGTCCTGCAGCTTAACATCCTTTGATAAGGTGAAAGCTAGTGCATTTTGGCAGATTTGCTTGTCTCTAAACAAGCCAAGAGATACAAGAAGATATACCTTTTTTTCTGGAAGCATTTCTTTCAAGTAAGCCTCTTTTATTTTTTCAAACACTTCTTTATTACCATTCCATGCAGAAACAAAGAATATAGGATTTCTTACGTTTGGATCTACCTTATCACTTAATGCATCTTCAAAATTTCTTTTTGCAAAATCCTTTATTCCATCATCTTCAAGAAAGCCAAGGCCTGTTATAACCTTAGCCCTGAATATCTTTGTAGGTTCATCTTCACTTCTCTTTGGATTTATTCCTATTTTTTTAACTGCGTTTCTGAAATATGCAAGCGCTACATCTCTTACTTTTTGGTTTACACTCATACCGTATGTAAATGTATTGAGAGCGGTGAGGTGATTTGCAATCTGCATGTTGAGCGGATATTCGGTGTTAAGCATATAATTGCTTATGAAGTCAAGATAGGTATCAAGCTTTATGTAGCGTGCTATAAGTAAATTATATAAGTCGCTTTCTATGCCTATTCCTTCAACGTCATCTATAATCTTTGATTTATATGCTGTGCCAAGAAGGGTAAGCATTTCATCATAATATTTTACCCTATAGAATCCCTTCTGGCCGAAGTTAAGCTTTAGCCATTCCGCTTTTGTATTTATCAGCTTATTCTTTGTTTCAAAAAGAGTCTTTGCAACCTCTTTCTTTCCTTTTGTATAAGCTAAGTATGTTATTGGTATTGGCCACAAGCCCTTCTTTGTTTTGCCTAGCAATGTAAACCTTTCCTGAACCATCGAGTAACCCTTCCCTGCTCTACTAAACTTTACTATCGGGTAGCCTGCTTTTTCTATCCAAGCCTTTGCAACTTTGCCTACCTTTAGCCTTTTACCTTCTCTGTTTGCCTCTTTCTGTATTGCATTCCATAGATCAAACTTTGTGGCATTGCTATAAGCATGTTCTCTTAAATATCTATGCAAGCCTTTCCTGAATGTTTCAGGACCAGCATAATCTTCGAGCATCATTAAGATTGAGCCCCCTTTCTCATAGCTTATTCTGTCAAATATACTTTCTATCTCATCTGGCGATTTGACTTTTACATTTATTGGGTGTGTAGATTCGAGCTGGTCTGCGCTCATCCCAGTTGCTACTTCATCTATAAGAAAATCAAGATTTAGCTTCCATTCTGGATAAATAGCATTGACACACTTGCTACTCATATATGTGGCGAAGCTTTCATTTAGCCAAAGGTCATCCCACCACTTCATAGTTACAAGATCACCAAACCATTGGTGCGCAAGTTCATGTGCAATTGTGGTTGCTACATTTATTCTACTGCCCGCAGAGGTATTCTTTGGATCTATAAGAAGGTCTATCTCTCTAAATGTTATTGCACCCCAATTCTCCATTGCTCCAGCGCTAAAATCTGGTATTGCTATTAAATCTAGCTTAGGAAGCGGGTACTTTATGCCAAAATATTTTTCATAAAATGAGACAAACTGCTTTGCATATAGTAATGGTATTTTTGCATACTTGAGCTTTCCAGGAGTTGTAGCAACCCTTATTTTTAGTTTGCCAAGATTGCTTTGAAGGTATTCAAATTTTCCAACGCCCATGTAAAGCAGGTATGTTGACATCTTAGGCGTTGGGTAAAATGAGACCTCTTTTTTATTTCCAATAACCTTCTCACTCTTTACTGGCATGTTTGATATTGCCTCTAGCTCTTTGTCTATCACAAGCGTTAGCTCAAATACAGCCTTCATTGAAGGGTTATCAAAGCACGGAAATGCGGCTCTCGCATCGCTAGATTCAAACTGCGTGGTAAGTAGCTTTTCTTCCTTTCCATCCGTTTTATATTTTGAAAGATAAAAGCCGTACAGGTCTTCGTTGTGTATGCCGATATATTCAATCTTTATAACTGCGTTTTTCTTTGCCGGCTCATCAAGCTCAAGAATAAGCTCCTGCTCTTCTTTATTTAGCCTTATCTTTGGAATTTGACTTGATCCATTTGAAATAACTTCTGCCCTTCTTACCTCAAGCTCTTTAGCATTGAGCACTATTTTATTTGTTGATCCATTTATTTGTGTATAAATGCTTACATTTCCCCTAAACTTCTTGCTTTTAGCATCTGGATATATCTTAAGCTCATATTTTTTGGGTAAAACCTCCATGCTTTTAATTTGGCACTTAAGATTTAAATATGTGTGTAAATTCATGTTTGCTCGGCTCTGTAGAAATCCTTCCAGAACCGATATAGCATAGTTGATATATCGGTGGATATTGTAAACAATATCTATCACTTTCATCTCCCTCCTCTGCGTTTTCAACAATCTGCTCCTCAGTTCATCTCCGAATTTTCTCTTCTCAACCGAGTTTATTGTTTCAACGATGGATCTCCTGTTGTATCTCTCTTTTGGAAAATTGCGCCACAACTTTCTCCTGTAGTATCCTTTTGTCTTAGATAAGAATGTCCTATACCTCAATGGTATGACAGAATCTGCGCCGATTTTGTGCGCAAATTTATGGTTGCTCTCTGAGTCAAAACCCTTATCCGCAACAGCACATCTTATATCTACAACTTCCTTTGTTTTCTTCAGAATCGGTTTGAACATCAGGGTATCATTCACGTACGACCTTCTATCATATGATGCGATTATCGCCTGCCTGTTGGTGTCTACGGGCAGGAAATGTTTCATGAAACGTTTGCGCCTGAACGGCCTGTCTATTCTCTTTTCGTAGTGCTGTGATGCGTGATGCAGCCTGTAACCTGTTGAGTCAATTGCCACATCTGCGATAGTTCCTGCGAACAGTTGGTAGGTCTTTGCGAGCAAGAAGTCCCAAACATAAGTCGGTATCCGCATGAAGAATTTCTCTAAAGTGGTAAAGTGCGGTATTGACTCGTTGAATCCAAAATATGCCCAAAATTCCTTTAACAGTTCAACAACATCTCTTTATGGTTTCCTCTCATATTTCATCAACAATATCGCAACTGCATGTTGATGTTGCGTATACGTCTTCTTCGAGAACTTATCGGAGTACGGTCGCAGTACCCGTTTCACCTCCATGAAACAGGTATCAATAAACTTTTTATACCAAGAGTCGCCTTTTTGTATCATATAGGTCGCCAAATAACCTATATCGGTGGAAGGTTTTAATACCTTCTACCGTCAGAAAAATAGAGGAATTCTACAAAGCCGTTTGCTCCTAATTTTGCTAAAAACAAAATAAATAAATTAAAAGCCATTTGTGTGCTTCTTAGTTAAATTTAAATTGCTTAAAGTTTGAAAGTTTATAAAACGTGAGCGGGAAAACCCACGACCTTTAGTCGTGTGGAGGATGTCACTATGTTAAGCAAAGAGGATTATATTCAAGCTCTTCAGCAGGATGAAGATTTCCATGCGCAGGTATATAATATACTATCACAGCGTGAGAAAAACCAAAATATAAAAAATATTCTTCTTCGGCTTTATAAGATAGAGTCTTTACACTCTTCTATACTTAAAAGTATACTTAAAATTAATGGCTTTAAAGTACGCCAAAGGAGCAACACTTTGCGCATGCTTCTTATAATGCTTTCAAGAAAGATCTTTGGCATAGCTTTTACAATGAAGTTAATGGAATATAATAAAATGATTACAAACGAGAAGTTCAATGCTGCTATGAAGCAGTTTGGCTTTAGCACAAAAGAAGAAGAACTGCTTAGAAAGATGGCGAGGGGAGAACGCACAGAAGATATATTAAGCAACATGCTTTTATCTCTGAATCATGTTCTTGCCAATATACGTGACGTTGTTTTTGGAATGAACGACGGGCTTGTTGAGGTTTTGGCAGCTACTGTCGGGTTTAGCGCAGCTTTACGTTCTCCAATATTGGTGTTAATTGCCGGATTACTTGTTGCAATTTCCGGTGCTCTCTCAATGTCAAGTGGTGCCTATCTTTCAACTAAATACGAAAGAGATATTGGTGCCGCAAAAGTAAAGAGAAGCCCTACTTTATCTGCGCTGTGGACCGGTATATCTTATCTGCTTGGTGCATTTTTCCCTATCTTGCCATTTGCATTAGGAATAAGCGGGGCATACGGCATAGTTTATTCAATATTATCTACAACGCTTGTTCTTGCAATAGCATCTTCTGTGATAGCGATACTTAGCAATCAGAGTGTGGCTAAAAGAGTTACAGAATCAATTATGCTATCACTTGGCGCAGCATCGATCACAATACTCCTCGGCTTTTACGCAAGATATGCACTGCATATAACTATATAAAGGTTTAACCACTTTCAAGTGTTTTATAAGTGGATTTAAGTGTTTTATAATAAAAAGTATTGTCAAGCAAAAATTGGTGTAGCATGGATTCCGCTATGGAAACGGTAGTTGTTTACCATTCCAAAACTCTTCTATCTATCCATTCAACTGAGGAAATTTCCCCAGTAAATTAATAAATTCTTCTGCAATATTGCAGACCAAAGTCAATCTGCAACTTTTCTTAGGATCTTTCTGAAAGGATAATAGTGGCTGTCAAAAATATTATTAGACTCAGTATTATCACATATAGCATAGAAACTTCTCAACAAAAATTTTTAATGCATTTTTTGTTCTTCAACCTTTTTTTTATCCAATTCCTCTAAAAGCTTTTTGTTAAGCTCTTTTAAAAGTTTTCTCGTAGATATCTCTTTATGCAAATAAAAATCTAAATAGAATGCTCTAAATTCAGCAAATTCCTCTTTCTTACCTTTCATAGGATAACTTGCTATTATAACAATTACTTCTATGCCTGCTTCCTTCATTTTCCTTAGTTGCTCCTTAGCCTCTACAAGATCATCTGGTTCACCATCTGTTAATACGAATAGAAGATAATTCCTGTCTGGGTTGTAGAACGTTCTTTCCATTTCATCATGTAATTCCTTAAGCGCCTTTCCCAAAGGAGTTCCACCACTTGATGATATTGAATCTACTTCATCGGGTTTTATATTATATAAGTATCCGCTATTACTTGGAAAACCAAAGAAGTGGGTGGTTATAGATCTAGAGCCTTTTGTAGTTTCAACAAAGGCATCAAGAACATCTTTTACCCTTTCTAAATCTCCACCCATACTAGAAGAGGTATCTACTAATACGAATAGATCCGTACCTCTACGAATAATTCTTCTTATCTCATAGAGTCGAACATTTGGTCCGAACAGCGGTTCTCCTCTCGCCAGACGATCCATAATTTCTCTTCCATTTAATCTACCACCCAATATTGACTTTTTAGTCTCTAAACGAGAGCCACTATAGCCTTCTTCTAAGGTTTTGCGCAGATCATAATAATAATAGCCTTTTACAGGACCGCTCTGAAGGTTGGGGGGTGATGACCTTAAGTCGCTGCTTCCCTTATTTCCAATAGAGTCATGTTGTGACTTTAATTCGCTGCTCCTCCTTTTTGCAAATCCCAGATCTTTCTTCAGCCGCTCATTCTGCCCTCTAGCTTTATTTAAGGCAGCTACTATCTGAGGAGGTAATTTGGTGCTTGTCATGCTACTGCCCTCTACATAGCTCCCAAACAATTTAGGCAATTTTTCTAAATTGTTAAGTTCTGTTTCGCTATTGTTTCCTTTGCCTTCTTTGAGGTGATCTTTGATCTTCTTAAGTATCTTCCTTGTTGCTATCTCTGTAGAATCGAATTCTTTTCCCTTTGTTTCCTCTATATCTTTAACGAATTCATCATAAAGATTTTTCAATTCGCTAGGAATCATCTTTTCGAAATTAGATGTTTTTGTGTGTTCTGTTGCGGTAGCCATTCTTGCTAGAAACAATAGGTGCAATGTAGAATTAGGATTATACTGCAGTGCAAATTCATCTAATATGGCTGTGTATACATCTGAGAAATTCCTCACACTTCCAGGATATTCTCCTTTGAATAAATATTCTACTCTGTAATCCTCTACAAAGTCTACCACATTCTCTATTATTTTAAAGTCAAGCTCTGGAAATTCTTGTGAAAGGCGTTTAAGCAAATTAGGTAAATCCTTTGAAGGGAACATAGGGGAGAAAAGGTTATGCGCCTCTTCGTGTAAAATCACTCCCCTTATTCTGCTTTCATTCCCTGGGCCTCTTAGTTCATTCCTGCCCAAGTTTAAAACAATGCTTCTTTTGCCATTTTCATCTACTTCTGTAAAGCCGAGGTAGCCTTCTTTGGAATAATCTACCTTAAACTCTATATCTATATCATCTCCTTTTTGCAAACGCAAGTAAGTAGTGAATAGGCTTATCTCTTGCAAAATCTCTTGAAAAATGTTGCTTGTAATATCTGATAAATCCTCATCTTGCAAAATCTCTTGAAAAATGTTGCCCATGTCTGATAAATACTTCTCTGAATCTCTCTCTTTTAATGATAAATCCTTCTCTTTTAATAAATCCATTTTACCCATTCACATTTTTTATCTATCGTCTGGGGCATTAATCCAAAAATCCATTGATTGATCGAATATTTTTGGGTTTCTCCGACCATTACTAGTTTGCTAATCCATGCAGTTTCTTCTACATTCTTTTTTAACCTTCTTACCTCTTCCCCTCCCTGCCTTTCTTTACCTTTACCCAGTCGCCTTTCTAGCAAATCTACGCCCATCCCTTCAGAAGATTTAAATTTCATGATCATTAAAGGATTAGACTACAAAATTTAAAAAACTTTTGTAAAAGTTTTTGTAGGATCCAAAATACATCATATACCTTAACCGTATGAGATATGCAATAAGGCATAAAAAATACGTAAGCACTCTGTCTATTGGATTTAATGCATAAACTCCAAATTCATCATGTTATTCTACCCTTTTATTACAAGCCAACAATGTGTTTCACAAACTTCTTCCTAGCTTATCTCTGCACGATAACGCGTGCAGCCGCGTATACCTCTTGTACTTTATTTTTTTATGGTAGCCTTATTCATTGTAATCAGACAGAGTGGAGGTATTGATACAATAATAGAGATAAAAACAGCAAAAGATTGTGCTATTCCTTCTTGAGCAGCAAAATATCAGAGCCTTTTATGAGCTTTTTCCTGCCAGCATGCCTCGCATATTTGAGCGCTTTGTTAGCTATCTTTTCTGTTAATCTTTCGAGCTCCTTTTCAAGATCAAGAACAGCATCTTCTGTTACCTTCTCTGCTCCCGCCTCTCTTATAAACTGCTCGATGTCATATAGACTAAACCCCCTACCTCCCACAAATGTCACCCCACTGGGAAAAGCATAAGCATATTGTTAAACAAGCTTTTTAAATTATTTGCTAATGCTGTGAATAGTGGTATTCTCTTTTAGAGGGAAAGTATTTGTTCTATGCTCATTCCATGCTCGAAAGCTTCTTTCTTGCTTATCCTATAACTCTTTTCAGCCTGTCTTAGCTTGCCTATCGGTATGAAAAACCAGCCTTCGCCGTTCATGCGCCAGGCTATAAATGTTTTTAGCCCTGTATTGCTTTCCCAGTCTTTAAGAACGTTGTACTTCTCCGGATCTATCGCGATGCTCGTTTCCCAAGCCTTGCATTCAAAAGCAAAGCCTTTCCCCGACTTAATTGCTATAATATCTGGGCTTATCGAGTTTACACCGCTACCCGCACTTCTCATAACGGAGTAGCCAAGCTCAGCAAACTTTGCTAAGAGCTCTCTTTCTCCCCTGGCGCCTTTTACATATCTGTTCATCAATCTATTGATTATAGGAAATATATATTAAGTTTTGCTTTGATATATAATCATAAATTAGTTGCAGTGAATTTATGCTTTATTTATGCTTAACCATATTTGCGCCGGAGCGCAATGCCAAGGCCAAAGGTGGGCAGGCATAATAACTGCAGCTAATTCTATACAGTGGTTGGATTGGCAAATGGCAAACAGAGAAGCGAAAGTATTATAGAAATAATAAAGAGAATGCAGAATGACGGCACAGTGGTGATAGTAGAGGGAAAGCACGACATCGAAGCACTAAAAAACACCGTCGACTATCTTAGCAGCAATGGGCTTATATCAGATAAAGCAATAAACGCAGTAACAATAGACAAGCTTAGGTATAACCACCTTGATATAGATGGTAAGAAAATAATCATTGCAACAGACGATGACAGGGCTGGAGGCAATAAAAAAGAACAAGCTATCGCACTTATAAGGGCAAAATATCCTAATTCAACGATCGATGAAAATACAGGTATAAGGCTTCTCAAAATTCTTGGAACCAATATTATAGAAGGCATAATGGGACCAATAAAAGATATAATCGGCATAGATGAATTTTTTAACGTAAGGAGGTGATTTTGTGGCAAAAACATATCTGGAAATTGTAAAATATATGATTGAAGGGACATTTAGCATAGAAGGTCTTGTTGATAAACCAGACATTATAGGGGCAGTTTTTGGTCAGACAGAGGGCTTGCTCGGAGATGATCTAGACCTTAGAGAATTGCAGAAGAACGGAAAGATTGGAAGAATAGAAATCGACCTCTCACAGTCAGGAAGCAAAACATACGGCAAGATTTACTTGCCAGCTTCTCTAGACAGGGTAGAGACGTGCATACTTGCCGCAGCGATCGAATCAGTAGACAGAGTAGGCCCTTATGAAGCACAGTTCAAGATAACAAAGGTAGAGGATACAAGGGCAGAGAAAAGAAGAAAGCTTCTCGAAAGGGCGAAGGAGCTAGTAAGGCAGCTTCTAACGACTGAGCTGCCAGACAGCAAGGAGCTTGCCGAGCTTGTCCAGAGCGAGGTAAAGGCAAGCGAGATTGTAGGCTATGGGTCTGAGAATCTTCCAGCAGGGCCTGATGTTGCGAAGAGCAATGAGGTAATAATAGTAGAAGGCAGAGCAGATGTGCTTAACCTACTTAGAAATGATATAACAAACGTAATAGCACTTGGAGGGGCAACAAACAACATACCTAAAAGTATAATCAATCTGTGCAATGAGAAAGACGTAACACTCTTTGTAGATGGCGACAGAGGAGGGGACATGATTATAAGGTCTATCATAAAAGTGGCAGAGGTAGATTATATTGCAAAGGCGCCTGACGGCAAAGAGGTAGAGGAGCTTACAAGAAAGGAGATAATAAAGGCGCTGCGTACAAAGGTTCCATTAAGCCAATATCTTGGC
>Ga0208549_100932_pt1 | contig 11035 bp, 10 predicted proteins | sample BED_host_MetaG_FD_187135 | JGI IMG/M metagenome (GOLD analysis project Ga0208549, IMG submission 187135) | Hot spring microbial mat communities from Yellowstone National Park, Wyoming, USA - BED_host_MetaG (SPAdes) (version 2) | ecosystem: Environmental > Aquatic > Thermal springs > Hot (42-90C)... | reverse complement strand
CCCCCACCCTCCGCAGCTTCGCTTTTTAGAGGAATGGGTAGTCGCTTCTCGGCTGCTGTTGGGGTCTGCTCTGCCTCAAATATTCAACCTGCCTCTCCAATTTCTGCGTATTAGAAAAAACCCTTGCATATCCAATAACGCTTCGTATGCCTTTTTTAACCTTTAGCTAATTTTTCAATTTCTTCCCCGTCTTATCATCTAATTGAAAAGAAGCGTATTTATTAACACAGGCTTATTGTAAATATTATCTAAGTCTTCTCTATCAACTCTTCTGAATATTAATTTGTTATTTGCAATCCTAATTCTTTTAGAATTTCTTTCCATTTTAGTAAGTGATCTTCCTTCAGTGTTTTATCTTCTTTAAAGTTTCTTTCTAGATTATAAGTGAAATTTTCTATAAAGTTTTCTGGATTTTTCATTAACCTTAAAAAATATTTTATTGTGATAATAACAGAGTTAGGGATAATTTCTATGCCATTCTCTTTGAGAAAATCGCTACATATCTTTTTTATTTCCTCATAGTCTGAAGTATCTATATCTGGATCTGCTGTAGTTAGAATGTAATATCTCTCAAGATTTCTTTCACAACTATTTTGTATCTTCGCTTTAATATCATTAATCATATTTTTAGTAATTTTAATTTTGTGCTTTATTTCGAAGACCTCAAATCTAGTATTATCTTGGTTAAAAATTTCTATGTCTCCTAGGCTAAAGCTTGTTTTATCCGAAGCTGTATGAGGTTTTAGCTCCCCTAATTTTTTATCTTTATATCTCTCAATATAGGGCATTACAGTTTGTAATAATGAATATATAACAATAACTGGTATATATGCTTCTCCTTCCTTTTGTTCAAACTTTGCGTTAAAATACTTGTCTAACGCATCTATTATTCGTTGTATCGTCAATTGCCGCTTTTTCCCACCAATTATATTATAAGATACGTTTGTCATTTGTTGGTTGTATTTTTCTTTCATTCTAGAAATCATATATTTTAAGTATTCATAAGCTAAATCTTTTTGTTTGTTTTTATCATAATTTTCAAGTTTATCAAGTATTCTAAGGAAAGCATTTTTTACGTTCTTATTTTTTATATGTCCAGGAAAATTTAATGTAAACGGATATGGTTGTTCAATACTTCTAGTCAACCATGCGCTCTCCTTCATTGCCCATCTTCTAAAATGGTCTTTCATCCAAGGGGTAATATTCTCTGTATCAAAAGATCTAGCAGAATAACCCTTTTTATCAAATTCGGGATTTCCAAAATCTATCTTATGATATCTCACATCTTGGCTAGGATCGAGAACTTTCTTAACAAGCGAGGTTATTAGTGCAGTGGCAACGGCCTTTAAGGAATCAATATTTTCCACGATTATATTTATAAGTTTTTTATCTTCTTCAGTAAGTAGAGAGAAGTTGCTATCATTAGAATTATAAACATCATTAAGTATCTTTTGTGCTCTAGGATCTTTCATTCTCGATTACCTTATTGTTTTAAATATAATAATCAAGAATACTAGTTCTTTGTGCTTTTTTAATTCTCTCCTTAGCATATTCAATATACTTGGGATTAATGTCTATGCCTATATAATGTCTTCCTAATTTATATGCTACAACTGCTGTAGTACCACTTCCTACAAATGGATCTAAAACAATACCATTTGGCGGACAAAGTAATTTTATTAGTTCTTCAACAACACGTTCTGGATATACAGCTGGGTGTTTGATCCCCTTTATTGTTTCTACTGGACTTTCTATAATATCTCTCTTTAATTGATTATCATAAATACGTATAATTGTAAATCCTTGTCTCTCTAACTGTTTCATTCTTCCTCCTTCCTGTCCACCAAAGGGTAATGCATGAATTCCCCTTATTTTCATTCTAAACTCTGCTATTTTGCCTTCCTTGACTTCTTGTATCACTTTTTCTAATTCTTCTTTAGCTTTTCTCTTTTGTTCAGGTGTTAAATCACTTTTTTCAATTAATTCAAAATATTTCTCTCCAATGTTTGAACTTCTTCTTCTTTTCTCTACTTTCCTTCTGTCTGGATTAAAAGAATCTATATCAAAATAATAATCGTCAGATTTAGTAAATATAAAGAACGGTTCAGTAGCGTTTACAAGTCTCTTTTTATATTGTCTAGGTGTTGGATTTAATTTTATCCAGGTGACGTAATTAATAAGTTTCACTTTTTCTCTACTAATTGCTTCTATTGCAAAACGCCAAGGAACTAACATTAATGACCCATCCTTGTATTTATCACCTAAATTAAATACAATATGACCATCTGGACGTGTAATTCTTACAGCCTCATGAAATACCTTTAATATTTTTTCTAGATAATCTTCAACACTTTTCTCATTACCTATTGCACCTTCCACCTCATAATCTCTCTGCTGAAAATAAGGGGGAGATGTAATTATAAGATTTATAGAATTATCAGGAATTTCTTTCAATAATTTTAAGCTATCCCCAACAATCAGTTTATCTGAAAATTTTTCTTTCCATGCATCATTACTCAAAGTCTCCATTTTCTGTCTTAATTATATTTCCATTTAACTTTTAACTTTAGCTACAAGGGGATAAGTATTTCCCTTACATAAATAGGAAAGCACCCTGGGGCCCAAGATGTGATTCTAACTAAAAAATATTACTTGGTATAACAGAGAATATTCATAAGTAAATCTTATGCTTTTTAGTATTACTCGAAGATGGAGAATTAAAAAAAAAGAGAAGAAAGCCATGATGTAAGACTTACTTTCGTAAGTAGTGGAGAATATTATGAAAAACTAAGGTTAATTGGACTAGAGTTATTCAATAAATATATTAATTCTCCTGATCTTCAGGATGAAGTAGTCTTAGCCTGGGGTGCTTTATTCCACCTCATTTCAGGAGAATTGGCCATAAACAGTGAAAAAAGAGAAGAAATAAAATCGGAAATTAGGAAAAGACTAGAAAGCCTCATTTATCAATTGTCAGAGTCTATGAAATCTAATTGGGAGCTAGGATTTGCTGCTTCAGTATATCTATATGTACTTAAAATGATAGGCTCTAATGTAGATGACTTAGAAGACAAGCTACACAGTATATTGAAAAGTGTTAATTTTTACAGAATCGTTGGAGTTAATAAAATCCCGGAATTTTTAGGTTTCACTTTTGCTATGTTTAACGAGACATGCCTTTTTCACCCTGCAACCTCCTGATTTCTGATTGTGGTATTCTCCTGCGACCGCCAGGTGTCCTCACAACCCTGATTTTGCCTTATCCCACTTCTGAATAGGGTGAAGGCCAAGGAGCAAACACGCCTCTTTCAAGGTGTATAATCTTTCAGGCAAAGAACTGTGACACCTATATAAAACTATTTTGAAGCTGTTTGCGACGGCGAAGCGGGCTCAAACCAACGAAGCGAACTCCATAGGCACCTGCCTGCTTTTTCAGGTGGCGGCTGCCGGCTTTTCCCAAAGCTGAAATCCTGGTTTTTTGCCCCCTGAGCAGGTGCCTAGGGCGACCTAGGCATCTGCCACAGCAAGGTTCAGAGCATTGAATTACAGGTTCAGCCGTTTGAACTTTTTGAAAGGTTTTCAGGCACGACGTCCAGGTCGAGCGCGCACTCCTCTAAATACGGACAGTTTCTGCACTGCCAGCGCTCTTCCGGGTCGTTTTTCGCTTCGGGAGGCGGTAGCCTTTCCGAAGTGAGCGCTTCGTGAAGCCTTTCCGCCCTCTCGAACGTCTCGATGAGCATTTTGCTGTCGAACTTCACTTCGAACTGCACGCACCTGAACGTGTTTCTGTCGATGTAAATCAGGATGCCAAGAGCCCCCGGGTAGCCTGCGAGATACACGTTGAGTTGCTTCACATGCGCCGTTTTCGGTAGCAGCCCTTTTTCGAGAAGCCGGTCAAGGGAAGCCGTTGTTTTCAACTCGACCACGATGGTTTCTTCGCCCTCTAAGACAAACACGTCGTCCGCCCTTCCGGAAATCACGACCGGGTTTCCCTCTTCCCTCGGCTTGACGAGCCTGATTGGCACCTCGGTCGAAAACTCCGCCTTGATCTCCTGCGCCACCTGTTCGAGAAGCTGCGCGAACACTTCGTGGATTTTCGTGCCGGCATACAGTATGCTTTCCACGTCTTCCGGGAACATCTTCTGCTTTCTGTACTGATAGTAGGTTCTTCTCATGCATGAAAAAAGTAAAGAAGGGTAGTACACGCCGTTCTTGAGTTCCTTTCTTTTTTCCTCCTGTGCCTTCAGCATCAGTTTTTTCAGCTTTTCAGCGAGGTTCAACGCGCTTCGGCCTTCTTTTTACAAACGTCAGCTGACCGTTCCTTCCCCTTCCCGCCGAGTATTCGAAGTCGCCGAGAACGAGCCACTCCTTTTTGTCCGCAAGCTCTTCCAGCGTTTTGACGAACGGCTTCAGGCCTTCCTTTACATTTCCGTCCCTTTCCGCGACGAACGCCCAGTCGAAGCTTCCGGAAGACTTCCACTCAAGCGCCTCGAACGCCTCCTTCATCCTCTTTTCCTTCTGGATTGCCGGGGGTAGCTCCACCTGCGTCGCCTCTTCCGAAAGCGCGTTGATTATCTGCCTGATCCTTTCCTGAAGCGCTTGGTGCGTCATTTCCAGATTTCTCGAAAGCTCCTCAAGCTCCCTTTTTAAGTCCATGAGTCTTTCTCTTCCTTGTCTTTTAAAAGCCCGCGGTTTTTCTACTTCACTCCTTACCGCTTCTAGTGCATAAACCACTTCTGTGGCTTGCGAGCGCCCGCGGTTTTTAAAATTTCCGGCAGCTGCCTACTCATGGAACCGAAAATTTTCTTCATCAAACCGAGCGTCCCCACATCCGAAAGGATGATGGTGCGCCTTGACGTCTCCGACATGACGGAAGAGGAGGTGATGGAAGGCGTAAAGAAGCTCGGGGAGGTGCTCAGGCGTCTGGATGAAAAGTATGCAAAGGGCCCCGTGAAGGGAAGGTCGAACAGGATTGTCGTCTCCTACGGAAAGCTCAACACAGAAGGAGGGGAGCGCACGAAGATCGTCGTCTCTTTTTCTCCCTTTCCTTCAAACATGATGAACGCGCTCAACCGCGTGAGGGGTCTTGTTTACGACACCCTCAAAGGCCTGACGCTCATCCTGAAGGAGGAGGAAGAGTCGCGCTTTACCACACCTTCTTCCGTCCCGTACATACTCAGGGTTCAGAGGGCGGCGAACGAAAGACTGGAGGAAGTAAGAAAGGCAATGAAGGACTTCATGAAAACCGAAGACTGGAAGGTCGTGACCGAGACGACGAAAAGCGTGTTCAGAAGGGACTTCGGAACCGTCAACCCAGAAGAAATTCCTGACGTGGGAATCAGGTTCCTTGAGCCGAACTTCAACCTCGCCGACTTAATCCAAAGAGAGGTGGAAAAGGAGGCTCAGGAGAAGAGGAAGGAGCTTGAAAGACTCATCGAGCAGACGAAAAAGGATGCCGAAGAGGAAAAGAGAAGGATGCTTGAGTCCGCAAGAAAACAGATAGACGAAAAGCTTTACGAGACGCTCAAGGTGGCTGCCGAGATGCTCAGGGAAAGCAGAAGCACTAAGAAAGTGGAAGAGGCTCTCACACTCATAGGTTCGACGGCGGCCGACCTTGGCTTTGAAGAAGAAGCGAAGACCGCGCTGAGGGCGGCGGAAGCGCTTTCGAAGGGCGAAGGAGTTGAGGAGTCGCTCAACGCGGTGCTTCAGCTCAGGCTCGAACTCAAAAAAGAGGAGGAGGAAGTTGAGCGCATCCTCTCCCACGCCTAATCAGGAAAAAGTGAGAATGGCGTTTAGGGAGTTCTCAGCGCTCTTTGCGGGAAAGAGCCAGCAGGTGGCGGCAAGGGCGCTTTTCGCTTCACTTATCACGGACGGAAAGGTTCTTCTCGTCGGCGCGCACGGCGCTTTCAAGTCGTCGATGATAAGGGCGCTTTCCTCTCTCATTTCGACGAAGTACGCGGTTGCCGAAAAGGAGTTTTCCGATGTAAGGGAGGTTAAGGAAGCGCTTTCGTCCGCCGCGTCGAAACTCGGGGTGAACCTTGAGGAGCTCGAAAGGAACCTGGTGTACGGCGTAAACATGAAGTACGGCGACGCCTTCGGCGTGAAGAAGCTCACGCTTGAAATCGACGAAGCTTACCACGAAGAGGCGCCCAGGCTCAAAGAGTGCGGCTTCTCGGTGAAGGAGGAAGTGAGGCGCCTGCCTTCTTTCGTGATGCTCGTTTCCCCTTCCGATGAAATACAGGACTACGTCGGGCATCCGGTCACGTCGAAGGTCGTGAGGGGCGACTGGCCTCCTCACCTTGAGAAGGAAAACAGCATAGCGCACGCTCCCTTTATTCTTCTCGACGAGATGTTCGTGAACCCAAAGCTCGCAGCCGCGATGCACACATTCGTCAATGAAAAGGAGATCCACTACCCTGGTCTCGGGACGATAAGAACTGACTACCTGCTTTTTGCGGCTGCGACCAACCCGGTGAACGAGAACTACCAGACGAACCCGAACCTCAGAAATATGGCGACGCTCGACCGCTTTACCATATGCGCCTTTGTTTCGACGCCGGATTCGAGGTCGGTCGAAGAGACGATAAGAAAACTCGAAATTCTTAAGGACGTTCCGCCTCTTATCGACGAGAAGACCATCTTTTCCGCAAGAAGCGAAGTGGAGAAGATGCCGATAGAAAAGGACGCAGAACAGAAGCTTATGCTTCTTGCTGACGTGCTGGATTCGTGCTTCTTCTCAACGGCACAAATGGAGAGAAGAGAGAGGGGGACGAGTCCTTTCCTTATACAGCATGAGTGCTCGCTCTGCGTGTTCAAAGACACGTGCCTCGCAAGGTTTGCGTCCGTCTCGACCACAAGGTTCGTCATTTCGGTGAAAAAGGTGGCAAAGGCGGTCGCCTACCTTTCTGGTAAGCAGAAAGCGGAGATGGAAGACGTGGCGGCTGCCATCTTCTACGTCCTGCCTCACAGGGCGAAGTGGAACGAAGACTTCATTGAAGAAAATGGAGGCAACGTTCAGAGGGCGGTCGTCGGCCTGCTCGAACGCTTCAGCTACTTCCTGAGGAAGTATGAACAGGACGTCAAGAGGGTCGTGGAAGCGAGCGAAAAGGGCGACGTGACGACCCTTCTCACGATCCTCGGCCTAAACCCGAACGCTCCAAAGGAGGCCGTGGGCGACGTCGCGTTCGTCAAGGCGCTCGCCGACCAGGCGCTCAAGAGGGCGGAAGCGACTCTGCTCAAGCACAGGGATTTCTTAAATGATAAGAAAAAAGAAGCGACGAGGCAGTTCCTCGAAACGGCGGGTGACGAGGAGACGCTCGCCGGGGTGGAGCTGACCAGGCAGTGAACCCCGAAGAGGTCATAAGGATAGCCGAAGAAATAAGGGAAAAGCACAGGCCGCACATCATCAAGCCCGAGTACGCTTTTTTCATCGATGAAAAAAGCAATCCGTCGTCTATCACAGGAGAAAAAGTGCTGGTGGTGTTTCCCCCTCCGCACACGCTCGACAGAACTCTTGCCGTTCACGCTGCGGAGCATGAGTTCCACCATATATCTCCAGACGGCGTTCCCTACACACTCTTCGACGACAGGAAAATAATGGCGCTTGCGATGAACGAGCTGCAGGTGAACTACGAACAAGAATACGAAAAACTTAAGGAGGCCGCAAACTGCGTGTACGACTTCTTCGTCACGAAGGAGGCGCTTCAGGAAGACCCGAAGGTGACGAAGGAGTTTCTTGAGAGAATGTTCGCGGCTTCAGGAAAAGTGTTCGAGCAGAACGTCAATCCGTTCGCCCTTGCAGGCTTCGTGTTTCTCACCTATTGCTATTCGAGGATGATCGGCTTTTCTGCGCTTCCTTCGGAGTTCACGCCGGCTTTTTTAACATTCGATAGCAAGCTCGACAGGATTTACAAAGAGCTTGACGGTATTTTTTTCGAATGGCAGAGAAAGCCGCACAAAGAGATCGCGGACGCCCTTGTGAAAACCTTCAAGCTTTTCAAAGAGCTGGAAAACTTCTTGTATAAGATGCGGGCGGACGCCCGAAACGAAAAGAACCAGGCACAGGCACAAGGGCAAACACAAGGACAAGGGCAAACACAAGGGCAAACACAAGGACAAGGGCAAACACAAGGACAAGGGCAAACACAAGGACAAACACAAGGGCAAGCAGAGAGGCAAGCACAGACTCAGGGACAGGCTCAGGGACAGCAAGAAGGCGCAAGGCAGGGAGGTCAGGAAGAGAAAAAAGGAAGCGGGCAGAAAGAGGAAACTCAGGGACAGCGGGGAAGCGCAAAGGGTCAAAACGAAAGCGCCGAGGCCGCGCTTCCCTGCGGGTTCACCGTAAAGACGTCTGGGAGCCAGGCTGTCGCCGTTGCAGTGATAGGTGTTGAAGCAGGCCTTTCCGACGAGCAGGTGGTCATGCTTCTCGACGGCGTCCCGAGGGAGAAGGCTGAAGAGGCGATAAGGAAGGCGAAAAGGGAGGTCGCCAAGAAAAAGCTGTGGAAGACGCTCAGCGTCTTCCTCAACGAAAACGGAAAGCCGAGCGGGGCGCTCATGACGAGAAGGAGGGTTGCGTGGGACGGCCGGCCGTGGACGCTTGATGAAGAGACTGCGGCGCGCAACCCCTACGAGCCAGACAAGTGGAAGGAGAGAAAGAAGGAGGTTTTTCTCAGCATAGATGAAGGAGGTGAGGGAGAAAGGGGTTACACAGAGGTCGTGATCGTTTTTGACAAAAGCGAAAGCACACAAGAGGACGTGGCGGACGGAAAAAGAGTGATCGACTTTGAAGCCGACGCCGCCACCGCGGCGGTTGCGCTCGCTCTCGAAATGAGAAAGCCCGTGACAATCGTCCCGTTCAGCACAGAGGCGTCCGAAATGTCCTTCGGAAAGAACTATGTGGATGCGACGCAGTTCCTGCTCTCAATCAAGCCAGAAGGCGACACCGAACTCGAAACGGCGGTCGAGGTCGTGAAGGACAGAAAGAGGGCGCTCATCGTCATCCTGACCGACGGCTTCGTCGAAAATCCGGAAGCAGCGTATGAGAAGCTCAGGTTTCTCGGAAAGGAGAACAGGGTCGTCATGCTCATCGCAGCGAAAGACGTGAATAGGAGGGAAAACATAACCCACCAGATAGCAATGGACCCGAACCCGAACGTCGAAGTCTACCTCGTCGGAGTGAGCGGGTTAGAAAAGTTCGCACTTTCACGCTTCAGGGAGATGAACCGCCAGCCTTTTTAAAAAGGGGGAGTGTCTTTCTCATGCTCATCAGGACGCACATCCTCTTCTCCTTCGCTCTTCTTTCCGTGCTTTCCCTCGCGCTTCCCGGTGCGCAGGCGCTTCTCGCCTCTTCGGCGGCGACCGCCGTTATCTCGAACGTGCTGATAGACGCCGCAGGACATGAAAGGAGAAGGAGCGGGGGAAGGATGTTCATAAGGAGGACGCCTCTCACGCACACCCCGCTTCATTCAGCGCTTTTCGGCGCCATAAGCTCGGCGCCAGCCTGCTTCCTTCTTTTTCACTACAGTCTTCTCTTTCAGCTCGCCGCTTCTCCCTTCTTCGGAGCGCTCTCCGGGCTTTCTCACATATTTCTTGATGCGTTCACGGAAAGAGGGATTTACGTAAAGAGGAACGGGAGGTACGAAAGGTTTGCGCTCGCCCACCTTCCCTACAACTCCCCGGTGAACTCCGTCGTCGCCGCCGCTTCCCTTTTCATCGCTTTTGCGTGCGTGAGCTACGCGTTTGGCTTCTGACCATTCAAGCGCTGCAAGCAGCAGTTTCAAAATTTATCTTATCGGGGTTCAAGGGGGCGGAAGACCCCGTGCGTAAGGGCGTGGTAGTTCACGAATTTAAAGGATTTTGCGCGTTTTTTCTCATGAAAGTTTACGCCCTTCTTGAGCAGGACATGGTTCAGGAAGCCTTCGAACTCGCAAGGCAGAACAACTTTTCTTCTTCAATTGAGTGCTCCGCCGCCGCGCTTTACTACTCAATGTTTCGCGACGAGCTTCTCACAGAAGAGTTCGCCGAAAGGGCGCTCAAAACCGCGAAGGATGAAAAGGAGGTCGCCTACGCGCTTGCGGCGCGCGCCAGCGCGCTGATGGTCGAGAAGAGGATGAAAGAAGCTGTGGAGGTGCTCAACCGCTCGGTTGAGACCTATGAGACGCAGATGGCGAGGAAGATGCTCGCATCGTGCTACATGCACCTTCACGACTTCACAAAAAGCTTTGAGAACGCCGAAAGGGCGTACGCGCTTCTTCCTTCTGTCGGAAACCACGCCCTGGTCTACCTTTCGCTTTTCAACAGCGGAAGGTTAAAGGAAGCGTTCGAAGAGAGCGAGAAGGCGCTGAAAGAAGCGGAAGGCGACGACAAGCTCATCGTGCTCGGCGACAGGGTGAGGATGCTTTTCACCCTTTCCGAAAGGCAGCCGGAGGTGCTTCCGCTTTTAAGAAAGGAAACCACGAGGCTCATCCTCTTTCCCGTCAGGTCTGACGACTGGGTTGCGCTCAAGGTGAGGATACTGCTTTCGACAAAACAGGCGAATCTCGCCCTTGAAGTCGTTGAAGAGGGAAGGAGGCTTTTCCCCGAAAGCTGGCTCCTTAAGCTCGAACACGCCGACGTGCTCTTTTCTCTGGGAGAAAAGGAAAGGGCGCTCGAACTCGCCCTTCCCGTGATCATGAACGAAAAGGTGCCTAGCTACTTTTTCGATGACAAGGTGCTGTCCAAGGAGCTTCTCAACTTCGTCATCTCGCAGGGACTTGTTCAGACTTAAACCTCGGTGGGTGCAAGGGAAAGAGAGCGGTCTCTACCGCGGCCGGCCGCGGTGAACGGAAGCTTACCACTTAAGCCCGAGTTCCACCAGGTGTTCCATGATTATCGTGGCGGCTGCGTGTGAAAGGCTCCTCTCTCCTCTTATACGTGCAAACACCCTGATTCCGGCGATCACGTATTCGTCCGTGATGACGACCTCGTCCTCTTCAACCACGCTCCGACCGGCACCAGCGACGGTCGGCGCAACCTTTTTTCTCTCCTCAAGCACCGC
>Ga0208549_100920_pt1 | contig 11137 bp, 10 predicted proteins | sample BED_host_MetaG_FD_187135 | JGI IMG/M metagenome (GOLD analysis project Ga0208549, IMG submission 187135) | Hot spring microbial mat communities from Yellowstone National Park, Wyoming, USA - BED_host_MetaG (SPAdes) (version 2) | ecosystem: Environmental > Aquatic > Thermal springs > Hot (42-90C)... | reverse complement strand
TGCAACGTAAATGAGATAGCTCACGCCACGACACTTGCAACAAATACATTATTAGGGCAGGAAAACCTGACCATCTCAAAGACTGCCTTACTCGTTACAAAAGGATTCAAGGATATTATCGAAATAGGTAGACAGAATAGGCCTAGGCTTTATGATTTACATTTTGAGAAGCCAAGACAATTGGTCCTCAGAAGTTTAAGATTTGAGATTGACGAGAGGATCAACGCTGAAGGGAATATAATAAAGGAGGTGAATCCAGACGAAATAGAGAGTATTTCTAAAAAACTTTTAGACGAAAATGTAATATCGATTGCAGTAAATTATCTGCACTCTTATCTTAATCCAAAAAATGAGCTAATTACTGAAAATGTGTTAAAGAAGTACTTCAAATACATCTCAATCTCCTCAAAAATAGCACCAGAACCTAGAGAATACGAGAGGACTTCTACTACAGTAGTTAATGCAGTGCTAATGCCATTAGTATCTGCATATCTTGAGAAATTACAAGCCTCTTTACCAACTGAAAACTTCTATATTATGTCAAGTTCTGGAGGATTAGTAGATATTAAAGAAGCGTCTGAGAAGCCAGTACAGCTAATTGAATCCGGACCAGCAGCTGGTGTAATAGCTTCGGCTAGCTTCTTGCCTAATGAGCGTTTTATAAGCTTTGACATGGGGGGTACTACCGCTAAGGCTGGCGTTATAATTAATGGTAATTTTGAAATGACCACTGAATATGAAGTTGGAGGGGAAGTAAACTACGGAAGGATAGTTAAGGGTAGCGGGTATCCAGTAAGATTCCCATTTGTTGATTTGGCCGAAGTATCTGCTGGTGGGGGTACGATAATATGGAGGGACGAGGCTAATGCTTTAAAAGTTGGACCTATAAGTGCTGGTGCTGATCCTGGACCAATTTCCTACGGAAAGGGAGGAAATAGGCCTACAATAGCTGATTCAAATCTGATTTTAGGAAGATTGGGGACAGAGCTCATTGGTGGTAATCTAAAGTTAGATAAAGAGAGTGCAATAAAGGGGATGAGTAGATTAGGCGATCCATATGAGGTAAGTAAGAATGCTTTAGAATTGATAAACTTGGAGATGGCTAGAGCAATAAGGTTAGTTACAGTGGAGAGGGGATTAGACCCATCAAACTTCTCCTTAATAGCCTTTGGAGGTGCTGGTTCGCAACATGCATTATATTTGGCTGAGGAGGTGGAGATAGGTAAGGTTATAATATCACCTCATCCAGGATTATTCAGTGCTTTAGGATTATTACTAGCTGATTGGCGTTTTGAAGTTAGGAAATCATATCCTAAAGACTTAGAGAGTGAATTTAAGCGATTGGAAAAGGAGCTATATGATAAGTTGAAGGGGAACGTCGACTACTTCTTGAGACTTGCAGATGCGAGATATGAGGGACAAGGATGGGAGTTAACAATTCCAGTAAATAACGTTCATGAGATTAGGAAAGTGTTTGAGGAGAAGCACCTAGCGACTTATGGTTTCGTGATGAATGATAGGGAGATAGAGATTGTTACAATAAGGGTTTTCGCTATCAAGAAGAGACCATTACCTAAAATAAAGGTAACATTTGGAAATTGTGATAAGCCAAGGGAGGTTAGGAAAGTCATAATTAATGACGATTGGGTAAATGTCGACGTCTATGTTAGGGAGAAGTTATCTAAAGGCTTTAGAATAAGGGGGCCAGCAATAATTGAGGAATACAGCTCGACTACAGTTATAAAGGATGGTTGGAATGCAATTATAGATGATTCAATAATATTGGTGAGAGAATGACAAGTTGGGAAATAATTCACAAAGCCTCTGAGTTCATTGCAGAGGAAATGGGCGTTATGCTAAAGAGATCAGCCATGTCACCAAACATTAGGGAGAGGATGGATCATAGTTGTGCAATAACGGATGTCGAGGGTAATATTATAGCCCAAGTTGAACACATACCAGTTCACCTAGGCTCTTTTAGCATTGGAGTTAAAAACACATTAAATTTGATAGGCGAAATAGAAGAGAGTGATATGGTTATTTTAAATGATCCTTATATATCTGGTACTCATCTGAATGGCGTAATGGTTTTAGCCCCAGTTTACTATAATGGTAAGCTAATAGGATATGTTGTAAATAAGGCACATCACGTTGATGTAGGTGGACCAATGCCAGGTAGTTTAAATCCATAGGCAACGACAATTTACGAGGAGAGTTTTGTAATACCCCCAGTGAGGTTGATGAGGAAAGGGCAGATAAATAATGAGATTATTAATATAATTAAGCATAACTTCAAGGTACCCGAGGTATCAATAGGCGATCTGAACGCCCAAATTTCAGTGAACCTCAATGGTATAGCTAGAATTAAGCAAATGTTTGATAAGTACGGTTACGAGAACGTTCTTAATGCGTGGAAGATCTCGATGGAGTATGGGAAAAAATTGGCGTTATCTGAAATTTCAAAATGGGGTAAGGGTGTTGGTGAGGATGAAGATTATTTGGAAATAGGTGATGAGCTAAAGAAAATAAGGCTAAAGGTAAAGATTGATCAGAATGGTGTTTACGCTAATTTTGCTGGAACTGATACCCAGATTGAGGGACCTTTAAATGCAGTATATGGAGTTACGTTTTCGGCTATTAGTTTTGTCATAAGGTCATTAATAGGAAAGGATATTCCTACTAATGAGGGCTTTTACAGTCTAATTAATGTTGATGCGCCTAAGGGTACTATAGTTAATCCCAATAAGCCAGCAGCAGTTGGTGGTGGAAACGTAGAGACTTCACAGAGAATTGCCGATGTTACCTTTAAGGCTTTATCTCACCTTATCGACGTTCCCGCTGCTGGTTCTGGTACTATGATGAATATTATGATGGGTGGAATTTATAGGGGTAAATATTGGGCTTACTATGGGACAATAGGTGGCGGTACTGGGGCGAGGCCAAATAAGGAAGGTGTTTCAGCTGTTCAAGTTAACATGACTAATACTTTGAATACTCCCATTGAAATTGCTGAGAGGTATTATCCAATAATGTTTACTACGTATCGAATAAGGGAAGGTAGTGGTGGTGATGGCAAGTATAAGGGTGGTGATGGTATAATTAGGGCATTTAAGATTCTGGAAAAGACTAGATTATCAATTATCGCGGAGAGATTTAAGATTGCCCCTTGGGGTTTGAAGGGTGGTAGGAACGGTAAGCCTGCAAGGGTTACAATAATAAGGGTTGATGGTAGAAAGGAGAAAATATCTAGTAAGTTTTCAACAATTTTGAATAAAGGTGATGAGGTGATAATTGAAACTCCAGGTGGCGGAGGATATTATGGTAAGGGTTAAATATTTTTGTAGTTTTTAGTTTCTAGTGGATAAACAATTTACATTTGTTAAGAATAAATCTTTGATGAGTCTAACTTTAATACCGCCATAAACAGTAATCCCAAAATCTATTCTCAGAAATAATCTATACCTAAATATCATAATAGTTAAGCAGTTAAAGTTTACAATTTCTTAATAATCACAGAAATTTAAAGTGAAAATGTTATTAAATATTCCAGTGTTAATGTATAACTTAAGAAGCAGTAGTATAATTTACATAATTTTTCATATTTTCTTATAGATATTAGGAAAACGGGAAAGAAATACTTTAGCCTCACAAAAATTTAGATAGAATCATCCTTTCGATATATTTTGTCACATATAAGATAGTAAACATTTATTAATTTCCTATTATTACATTTAATTAAGCGATTTTGAGTCTACCGTTCAAGGTAGGGAGGAGATCAGTAAAATAGAGTATACTCTTAATTATAATTATATCAATTTGTTAGTGGCGATAAATCTTTTTATCATTAAACTATCAATTATTTGTATGAATCTCACTGACATTCTAGGACAGCCAATATGTTTCACAATGCTTATGGGTATTGCCGGAATATCGATAGCATCATATTTAGGTAAATTAACCCTACTCTCATTAATCTCATTTTGGATTGCCCTAGTATTTTTAATCCTCCTAACTTCTTTCTTCATTCTTAATCTAAAAAGATTGAAATACGAAATGGTTGACCTTATCTCAATAATTTCAGGTCTTACCTTACTCATTATTAGGTTACGTTTATCTTACCCTTCTCCATTCTATTTCATTCCCCTTATGATATTATCAATCTTTTATTTCGTAATTGCATATAAGGTGTTTGTATCACTTAAACAAGTAACGTTTAAACATCACTTACTAGGAGTTGCAATCACACTTCTTTCAATCGGCCTAAGAAGTTACATAACTCTATTGTCGCTAATATTTGCAAGCATAGGTATTTTAATATACTTTACAATAACTGCTCTCATACTGAAGAGCATTATGACTACAAAAAGAGATATAATTGGGATTATAAATGGAGCTACGTGGATTCAAATGGGATTATCTGCACTTATCTCTTTTGCAATCACCCCTTTTTCTAAATTAGTAAGCTTGGTTTTCTGCTACTTAGCATTATTTCTCTTACCCATAGTAATATTGGTAAGCATATTGAAATTAATTTCTGTCAAAATTATAAGATATCATCCATCTCTATGGTCAGTAATCTTTCCACAAGCTGTTTTCTCAACTGACACATTTAGCCTCATAAGGGAACGCCTTATCGTTTTACCTATCTTATACGATGTTTCCTTTTCTGTATTGCTTTCGGCCTTTTCCTTATTTATACTATTCCTTTCTTTTACAATATTTTCAGTAACAAGATAACTAGTATCTATTCCTCACTGTCTTTTCTTTCCACATATCTCATGAAGAGAAATATACTCAATGCCCACAAAATTGAGAGAAATAACATTATATCTCCTATTACGTAATCTCCTACAATAACAAGTCCGACACCTAAGGAAGCGAGAAATATAACTCCAGAGACTATGTATAATATTTCCTCAAAGTCGGGCTTTTCCACATAATTAATTTAGATTCAAGGCCTTATAAAAGCGATTTAATCAATCTCCCTAACAATCTTCTTTCTTTTAACTATGTACTTTGATATAAGGTATAAGTCAATAGCAATTACTACAATCATGGGCCAGTATAATACATCATAGCCAATAACTTTACCTAAGTTAAACGAAAGTCCATATCCACTTACCCAACTATCAAAACTCATAACAAGTCTTCTGAAATCCTCCTTTCGTTTAATTATCCTTGCCGTGACTACTCCTATTGCCATCCCTGTTATTACGGCTGGAGAAGTGATAGCTACATAATAAAGAACTTGAGAACTAAACACTCCTAATGTAAGGTAACCACTAAACGTTGTAATACTCTCTGCAACCCTAAGTGCAGAAATAGCAAACTTAAACTCTTCTTTTGTCAACCCTTGATTGTTTATTATTAGGGCTAAAGGTGGTCCACTTATTGTCGATACTCCATACAATACACCTACTGGAAAGGTTACTAAATATCCGACCTTTTTCCACTTATCTAAACTTATCTCCTTTCTAAAACCAGAAGCTTGCAGTAGGATTAATGGTATCAATACGCTATACACAATCACCTTTAGCAGTGCGTCATTTACCGAAATTTTCAAAAGATAAGCCCCAAGTAAAGAGCCTATAGCTATTCCAGGTATTCCGTAGATGGTGATTATTAGAGATTTTTTAGTGTAGTTCCTAAAATTTAACATAACATTAGCAGCATTTTGAAATATTTCTATAAAATTCAGTATTGGGGAGATTTGTCTATTAGTATACCTTATGAGTAATAGCGGTGTTACAGTGGCCGAAAATCCATATGCAAATGCACCAGAAGGTATAGAGGCAATGAAAAGAATCACTGACAAATAAGTTAAATCTGACGTTAAATATCACCATTTAATCTTTTTATGGCTTCCATTAGGGCTTTCTTCGGTTCAATTCTCTTTTCCACGATTATCCTCAATATCTCATTTTTGAAACTCCTAGGCAGAAGCTCAATTGATTTTGTAGTTGAAGAATCTACTTTCGCGTTAGGAAACAGCTTAACTATTTCTTCTACTATCTCTTGTTCCACATCTATTTCTATACGCTTCATCCCTCCCAATACCTCCCTTGCGTAATTCAATCCTAATTCCTCCAATTTTCTACTCATTTCCTCACTAAGCCAAATGTATATTTTCATTACCATTCACCCTACTATACTCTGTCTCTTCTCTAGGTATTCTTCAGTCACGAAAGGACTCCCGAACCCATATTGCTTTGCCGCTTTCATTAAAACCTCATATACTTCTGGCCTCATTACCATCTTAGTTGGCTTTACCTCATCTAATACTATACTCCTTATCAAACTGCCACTAAACTCTTGTTTCTCATCCTTGTGATCACAAAGTATTTCGTTTTCTATACTACCACATATTGGGCAGTAATAGTTTTCCCTTAAGAATATCGGCTTTATTAACAGGTCGTCTTCATTGATGTTGTCAAATATTTGATGTGCCTCATAAGGTGAATAATAATTCCCAACCCCCGCATGATCCCTACCAAAGACATGATGGGTACATCCTAAATTACTCCTAATTATAGCGTGAAGCAAAGCTTCTCTAGGTCCAGCATACCTCATATCCCATAAAGTAAATGAAAGTAAATGCACTTTCTTACTTATGTAACCGTATTTAGATAATGCCTCATGAGTTAAAAGAATTGCCTCATCTATGTAGTCACCTATTCTCTTCTCCCCAATGACAACATTTACTAGGATACCTGTCCTAGGTTCATGAACCTTCTGATTCTCATTCGCTGCAAACCAAGCAAACTTCATTAAGTATTCATGACCAGTATGGGGAACGTTCCTAGTCTGGAATGCAACTATTTTTTTCCAACCCTTCTTTTCAAAAATTACTCTATGCATTCTAGGAGTTAACCAGAATTCGGAGTATGGTGAAGTAAACTGTGGTTCCCTAATAAGCCAAACATCTCCCGCTAAGAACGCATCTGCGTAGCTTAATGTTCTTTTCACTCCAGGATGCTTAATATCTCTAGTCTTATAGACCTTCTCAGCCAATTTCACCTTATCGTATTTGAAGATCTCCTTTACTTCCATGACTGCCAATGGTTTTCCTAAATAAGTTATCCCTATAGTATCCCCCTCCTTGACAATTTCATTTTGGCTATAATCGAACATTATTGGTATTGGCCATAATACGTCGTTTGGTAATCTCATGTTTTCCACTACAGAATCCACTTCCTCATAGTTCATGAAACCCTTTAGTGGAGATAAAAAACCATAAGCTATACTTACTATCTCATGGGCTAACTGTCTCTTCACTTCAATTTTTTGCAGTTCTTCAAAGTCTGAAATCCTTCTTATTCTCTCAACTATCTCAACCTTGCCGTGCCCTATTAGATTCACAGTCTTAATCCTGTTAAGGGTAAGCTTATATATTTAGCTATTTGTGCAAATTTTGCACATATCGAAACACTAAAGTATTAATCTTTACTTGGTTATTCTGATGCTTAGCAAAGAGGAGTTAGACTCTCTAAACAAATGGTTTGAAGATAAGGAACCATTAGAAGTGTTGAAATGGGGAATTGAGAAATTTCATCCTAAAATAGTCTTAGCATGCAGTCTTCAGGCTGAAGATTTAGTAATACTGGATATGTTAAGTAAGGTAGTTGAAAAACCAAAGGTTTTCATAATAGATACTGGTAGACTTCATCAAGAGAGTTATGAGTTAATAGAGGAGATAAACAAAAAATATAACACTGATTTAAGGATATATTTTCCAGACTATAAAGAGGTAGAAGCTCTAGTCAATAAACACGGAATAAATCTATTTTATAGAAGTGTTGAACTTAGAAAAGCATGCTGCGAAGTGAGGAAAGTTCTCCCCCTTAGAAGAGCATTAGAGGGAATGCAGGCTTGGATAACTGGGCTAAGAAGAGAACAAAATTTCACGAGAGGGGGAATTAAGAAGATAGAAATAGATGAGGTTAATGGAGGTATAGTTAAGTTAAACCCCTTGGCTGACTGGACATGGGAACAAGTATGGGAATACATAAAGAAAAACAACGTGCCCTACAATAAACTTTACGATAAGGGTTATAAGAGCATAGGATGCGTACCATGTACTAGACCAGTAAAACCGTGGGAGCATCCAAGAGCTGGTAGATGGTGGTGGGAGCAGAATAGTGACAAGGAGTGTGGACTTCACTATAGAGGGGTGAAGTGAGGATTCCCATAGAGCCCAATTTTAGAACAGATCCTAAGGATTACAGTGAGGAAGAGAGAGTAAAGCTGAAAACGAAGGGATTAACTGAGGATACCATAGGGATATATTCATCATTTCATGATTTTACTAGGGACGACCTCGAGAAGGAAGTATCTTTGATAGCTAAAAGTTTTGGAATTTATATGGAATTCAATAGGGATAAGATGAAATCAAACGCAATAAAAGACTGGATCTACATGGTAAGGTTACCGATTCCAGGAGGAGGTCCAATAAGACTTGACCAATGGAGAATTTTAGATGATGTTTCAAATAAGTATACCATATCAGATGCATATACTGGATATCCTTTACCTTCTCTGAAACTAACCACGAGACAAGCTATTCAATTTCACCATGTAAAGAAAAAGGATTTGCCTAACCTTATAAGGGAGATTGCAGAATCTGGCTTTCTTACCATAAATGGCTGTGGGGATAATTTAAGGAATACGATAGCTTGTCCACTTTCCAAGTTTTGGATTTTCGACTCAAATACGCTCGCTAGAAAAATTGCTGACTACTTTAGATTACCTTCAGAGCTGTATCTTCAAGTTTTTGAAATACCTCTTTCTGAAGAAAGGCAATTTAATAATGAAGAATCCTTCAAATATGCTGATAATCTTCTACCCAGAAAGTTTAAGATTGGAATAGCTGGAGTAATGAGGACAATTGACGGAAAGTACATAATTGACAATTGCGTTGAGGTTCGAGCTAACGATATAGGCATAGTCCCTCTAATAGAAGGGGAAAAGGTAATAGGTTATCAGATATACGTTGGTGGATCAATGGGTGAAAATAACTCCTATCCCACTTTTTCAGCCCTCGGACTTCCAATTGGGACTGTATCTAAAGATAAGGAGTTATTGAGAGTATTGGATGCAATTGTGAGACTACACGAGCAATGGGGAGATAGGAAGAATAGGCATTGGGCTAGGTTTAAGTACGTTGTATATAAAATGGGATTAGAGTGGGTAAGGGAAAAAGTATGGGAATATTCAGGAATTCGATTATGTAAAATAGTGAATGTAAACTTAGATCATAGTGACTTACACTTGGGATGGATAGACTTAGGTAATAGCGAGTGGGCTTATGGTGTTTTCGTTGAAGACGGTAGACTAATAGATGGAAAAAACGGTAAGGTAAAGAGTATGATCAGATACATTGCGGATAATTTCCATAATTTAACGTTTTACATAACTCCAGGTCAGCACTTATTAATTACGGAAATAGACGATGATCAGAGGGAGGAAATTGAGAAAACACTAAGGGATTTCAACTATGGCTTTAGAGATGGAAAACCTTACTCGAATTTAAGAACGAATTCGATTGCATGTGTAGGATTTCCAACATGTAAATTATCATTTACAGATTCCGAAAGATTCCTTCCGAGTCTAATTGACGAGTTGGAGAGAAGAGGATGGAAAGATATTCCAGTTTCAATAGGACTATCGGGATGTGTCGCTCAATGTTCGAGACCAGCCGTTCATCCCATTAGTTGGATTGGTAGTGGATATGAGCTCTATATGTTAAAGATAGGTGGAGGAAACGGTAATTTGGGAGAGCCGCTAATTGACTGGGATGAAAATGTAATTTACCTATATCAAGTTCCAGCCAATAGATTAGCAGACGTGACTGAAGCGTTGTTTGAATTATACGAGAGAAATAAGGATATAAGTGAGGAACCAGGAAAAGTATTCAGAGTAATAGGTAATAGGAAGATAATTGAATGGTTAAAGAGCCATGAGAAGACTAGAGACCTAATGAGACCTCATAAGTTTAATAAAAAGATCGAGGGTTATAGGGAATATCACGACTTGTTGAGAAAGCGTTTGGAAGAGGTGAATAGGTATAGGTAAGGTAGTTTTAGTAGGTGCTGGTCCAGGAGACCCTGAACTAATAACGTTAAAGGGTATTAAATACTTACAAATGGCTGATGTAATAGTTTACGATAAGTTAGTATCTAGAGAGCTAATTAGTTACGCTAAGCCATCTTGTAGCGTTATACTACTTAGTAGTGACGATATTGAAATTGAGTTACTGAGGAGGTACGCTTTGGAAAATAAACTAGTAATAAGGTTAAAAAATGGAGATCCTTACGTGTTTGGAAGGGGAGGGAAAATTTGCCAAGAGTTAATTAAAGATGGCATAGAGTGTGAAGTGGTACCGGGAGTTTCATCAGTTAACTCAGTTCCAGCATATGCTGGAATACCGCTTACTTTCAACGGTATCTCTGATATGATAACAGTTATAAGTGCTGTTACAAAAGGTGGTAGGCTCTTTGACTTTGAAAAAATTCCAGCTGATGGGACTTTAGTAGTTTTAATGGGCGGTAAAAGATTAGAGGAGGTAAGTAAAGAGCTAATGACAAAGAGGGATCCTTCTGAAGAGGTTGCAGTTATACAAAGAGGAACTTATTTTGACCAGAAAGTAAACGTTATCAACTTGAGGGAATTAACTAAAATTGGTAATTTAGCTACTCCCTCCATGCTGGTTTTAGGAGATGTTGTTAAATTGAGATGTATTTTATGGAAATCTAGTTGATATATGTGTTTAGAAACCCTATTATTCTTATTTTTAAATTTTGCGTTAAATGCTGCTTTGTTGATCTCTTCAATTTATTTCATAAGCATGATATGATTCACTGAGAATTTTTCAGTAATTAATATTTATTTCAACGTTATTCGCAAGCTCACACCCTAATACCCGGAGCTCTACCGACTACAGAATTAGCCAAGTGGACCATCCATGCATAAGCCCAGAACTTGAGCTTAGCCTCAACCACTTGTCCTAAAAAACTCCTACGGGGCAATCCACGCAAAACAAGAGAACGAATAAAACCAAGTATTACAAGAGAAAAGGAAATAAACAAGTAAGGAGAAAAACAACATAAGCTCATAGAAAACATGGGGATAAAACCCCATC
>Ga0208549_100918_pt1 | contig 11161 bp, 9 predicted proteins | sample BED_host_MetaG_FD_187135 | JGI IMG/M metagenome (GOLD analysis project Ga0208549, IMG submission 187135) | Hot spring microbial mat communities from Yellowstone National Park, Wyoming, USA - BED_host_MetaG (SPAdes) (version 2) | ecosystem: Environmental > Aquatic > Thermal springs > Hot (42-90C) >... | reverse complement strand
CTTTGAATACCAGCCTCTCCTCATCACAAGAGGCTGGATAAGATACACTGCTGCAAAAGCTGCGGGCACTATCATCAGCAATATCATGGCATGGAAATGCCCCACAACCCACATTGTATTGTGTATAACAGCGTCAAACGATACCGTTGCATTTGCAACACCAGTAACACCAGCAGCAATTGCACCTCCGAAGGAGAGCACTGCAAACGCTGCAGGAACACTCCATCTGACATTTTTGACTCCCTTCGTTGTCGCCCAGAGGTTGAAGAATGTCATTATGGATGGCACAACGACACCATAGGTCATTACCTCCTGCGCTATTGTTATCCAGTATGGAAAGACTGTAAGGTATAGGTGGTGAATCGGCACTATGCCAGAAAATGCAAAGTAGAGTATTGCAGCAACCATGGCAAGCTTTTCACTGTAAATCTTTCTACCGGAAAGCAATGGAACCACATAATAGAGAATTGCAACAGCAGGCAGAAAGAGCATATACACTACAGCATGACCATAAAACCAGAAGATTGTTTGATTAACCAGGGTATCGAGAGGCAAGGCCAGAAAGGCTGAGGTGAGCTCCCAGTTTGTGGAAACAAAGGGAGCTATGTATCCCAGCACAAAAAGCAGTGTTGTAACTACTATGAAGAAAGATAAGTAGTCAAGCCTTCCCTTTCTCCTTCTCAGAAATGCAACTATGACCCAGCTCCCCCATATGAATGTGGATAGTTCAAGAAAAAGCCAGCCAAGCCACCATAAAGGAGAAACAACGTACTGGCTGTAGCCAGGTACTCCGAGAGGGGCAAGGGAATCCCATCCTACAGCGCTGAAATAACTATCAAGGAAATTGGCGTTGGGAGCAATAGGGCCTTCAAGCAGGAAGATAGATGCGTTTATGAGTATCAGAGAAAGCCATATAGCCCATTTTGCAAAAGGCTGTTTACCAGTCAGCTTTATGGCTAGATAGACAAAAAGCCCCATCTCTATCTGCTGAGCAAAACCGAAAAGAAGTCTTGATGCATGGAGAGTCAAAGCTGCATAATATACCCAAGGTGTGGCAATCAGATTGCCTGTAAGAGAGTACGATGATTCCTGAAGCCTCACAAGCATTGCATCGCCTCCTCCCACAACAGCCCATGCCACACCCCAGGCAAGAGTGAAAGCCAGAACCTTGCTCTCCCATTCTTTATCAGTCTGGAAGATTGTTCTTACAAGGTCCCTTGCAAAGCTTAACATACTCGTTCCCAATTTTCACTAACCTTAAAGATTTTTGTGTACAACTGCATAAACCTGCATTCAGAAAAATTCTTAAAGCATGCTAATAGGAGCCAGAATGATGTAGTTTGGAAAAAGACCCTGTATGCAAGATGAATGTAGAGCCTGCTAAGGCTAAATTCAAGACGGAATATTCTGGCAAAGTGTATTATTTCTGCTCTGAAGGCTGCAAGAAGGCATTCGACAGAGAGCCTTCAAAATATGTCAGATGAATATCTGGCTAAATTTCGAAAAGAATGATAAGAAAAGGTTTGCAAACCTGTAAGAGCCAAGTCTGCACTTCATGATCGCAAGTACGAAAAGGCAGAAAATAGCGCCTGGTCCTATGTAAAGGACTGGAAGAGGAGCTATCAAGGAAAAGAGAAGCATCCCCTTCCTTGACCCCCCCAGCATAGCCAAAAGAAGAATGAGTACATGCTGCAGCCTTTCATGCTTCCTTACGAATTTTTCTTTCCAGTTGTCTATGTCCCTGAGTGCTGAAGAAGTCTTTATCCTCATCGCCCATCAGATGCTATAAAATATCTATTTGAACGCTTTGACAGTGTAATTCATTCAGGATAGTTCAGGGGCAATCTCCGATGCTACCTTTCTTATTTCTGATTCGCTGGTGAGCATAGACTTTTCTGGGTTGAGTATAGATATCTTCTCTCTCCTCAGTTTTCCCTGCACTATTGCTGAGGCCTTCTGAGCTGTTATCACTGCAGCAGCTTCAAGGTTCGAAATCCTCTTTTTTGCTATTATCCTTTCAGCAGTTACAACGTCCAGCCTCTCTGAAGGTGAAAGTACGAGCAAGCCATATTTGCTCTTCCCTTTTTTGGCCAAGGCATCCCAGTATACAGTAGTCTCATCCTGGTCTGAAAGCACAGCCTTCTTCACTTCATACTTGTTCTTCTGAAACTGGTCGCAGAGGGCATCAAAAAGCCTGTAAGAACTTATTATATCATCTCTGAGAGCTGTTAAAATGGGTGTTGGCTTGTATTTTCTTATTCTGACATATGGCTCTTCTCCCATTTCGTAAACTTGCCCGCAGTCCCTGCAGACATAGCAGCTCTTGGAGCATCAAAGAAACTGTTACATGACCTGCATTTGTAAATGGGTCCTTCAACCTTGCATTCCTCGTAAGGAGAATAAATACCCTCCTTGCACTGCGGGCATATCCATTTCCCGCTGGAGCCATAAGCTTCCTCTATATCCCTGAAACCGCATCTGTGGGTCATAACCTTGCCATAGTATACCTTTGAAGAATTGCAGCTGGGGCATTTGGCAGCAAGCTCAACATCTACGCCGAAGCACTCAACACAATATCTTGACTGTGATTCTTCTCCTGCAAGTATACCAGTATCTCCAAGATGCTCAAGGGCAGATATTATCTCAGACTCTGTAACCGGAACATCATGCTGAATTGATGGCTGGAAGAAGTAATGGTTTGTATACTTTTCATACGATGAAATTATGTCAGTGACTCTTCCTTCAGCAAGTGCTCTTAGAAGCCTGTTCAGCACAAGCTCAGACCCCGGACCCAGATAACTCATGCAGCATGGACTATGACCATCAGGTATTAAACGATTTGCTCATAACAATGCCTTTTTCCTGACCAAAAATTGCAGGGCAGGTTAAAGAGATTATTAGATGGCTAATAAAACGTATTAAGCAGAAGGTCTGACTAGCTTCAGCCATAAAACTGATTTTCGGAAAGTGTTTTTAACTGATTTGAAACTTGGCTGGAAATTCAGGAGGCATTGGGTTTGGTCTCTCAGCCTTCAAGCGATAGAAAGCTATTTTTTGCTACCATTCTCATAATTGGCATAGTTGCTGGAGCAGCTGCAGGAACTGCTCTCGGTTTTGCACTCGCTGGGAATGTGAGGCAATCCTCTTCTTCTTCTCTTCAGCAGCAGCTTCTTGCGCTGCAGGGAGAGGTTAACCTTTTGAAGTCGCAGCTCAGCTCTCTCAACCAATCATCTGTAACCCATTCATTGCCTAACAACCTGACATATATTTACAATCAGGTCAAGTATTCTGTAGTGGTAATAGAAGGTATAATCTCTCAAACAGTAATAACTTTTTTCGGTCCTACAACACAGTATGGTCTTATTCAGGGTTCAGGGTTTGTATATTCCTATAATGGCAGCGATTACATAATAACCAACAATCATGTGGTCAACGGTGCGAGCAATATTACAGTTATCTTCATCGACGGCTCTTCAAGCTATGCAAAGGTTATTGGAACAGACCCTTACAGCGACCTTGCAGTGCTAAATGCTTCAATACCCCCTGATGTCAAGCCTTTGACTATAGTTTCGTCAAGGTATGTCCAGGTGGGGCAGGCAGTAGTTGCAGTAGGAAGCCCATTCGGCCTTGCTGGTTCGATGACATTCGGCATAATCAGCCAGGTTGGAAGAACTATAACAGAATCTACAGCAGGTAACTATGCAATAGCAGATGTTCTTCAATTCAGCGCTCCTATCAATCCAGGTAATTCTGGAGGGCCATTGCTGGATACTAACGGCAATGTTATAGGGATAACAACTGCAACTGTGAGCAACTCTCAGGGGCTAGGCTTCGCCATACCTTCAGACACAATTCTGAGGGAGTTGCCAAGCTTGATAGCTACTGGCAGTTATAATTCCCATCCATACCTTGGAATCCAAGGGACTGACATGACGCCTTACATAGCCTCTGCAGCAGGATTGAACATAACATATGGCTGGCTTGTTGAGTCCGTGACTCCTAACGGCCCTGCTGCAAAAGCTGGAATAAGGGGCGGAAGTCAGCAGTTGCAGACTGTTGAAGGCCAGGTAACAATAGGAGGGGACCTGATAATAGCTATTAACGGAACAAGAATTACAAACGGCGATGCACTTAGCTCGTATCTTGAAGAGAATACTATGCCAGGACAGACTGTAGCACTCACTGTAGTGAGAGGAGGGCATATTATAACAATAGACGTGGTTCTGGGGGCTCGTCCTCCCCCCTCATCCTAGTCTAGTCGTTTGCTAATATTCTGCCTGCATCCTTATATTTCTCTCTTAGGGGCTTCTTGTCTATCTTTCCAGTGCTTGTCTTTGGTAATGGTTCGTTTACTATTATGAACCTGTCTGGAACCCAGAATTTCGCAAGCTTACCCTCTTCAACCAGCTTAATGAGATGCTCCTCAAGCTGCTTTTCAGTCAGATTCTCTCTTGAGTAAACAATCGCCAAAGGCCTTTCGCCCCATTTTTCATCCTTCATCCCTATAACTGCAGATTCTATGACCGATTTATGCCTGCTCAGGTAATCTTCTAAAAGAACGCTCGAAATCCACTCTGAACCGCTTCTGATTGCATCCCTTAGCCTGTCGACTATCGTTATGTAACCTTCTTCATCAATCACTGCCATATCTCCTGTGTGAAGCCAGCCCCCTCTCCAGAGCTGTCTGCTCTTCTCTTCATCCTTGAAATATCCAGGCGTGAGCCAGGGAGCCCTTACAACAACTTCACCTGGAGTCTTTGAGTCCCGGGGCACATCATTCATTGCTTCATCCACAACCCTGAGCTGTACCATGGGAATCGGCATACCAGCCTTGAGAAGTACATTCTCCAGAAGCTCCTCATCGTTCATCTTCTGATGCCTTTCTGTTGGTGTGGCCAGAGTCAGCACTGGTGCCGTTTCACTTAACCCGTATCCTGACATGACTCTTATTCCCAGAGACCTGGCTTTCAGAGCAAGACCCTTGGGTAATGCAGCCCCCCCTATTACCACTTTCCATGAAGACAGTGCATCTCTGTAATCCTGTATGTTTGGTAGGTTAAGTATCATGTTTAGAATGCTTGGCACCATTGCTGAAAATGTCACTTTTTCCCTCTTGACTATCTCGACTATGTTTGCAGGGTCATATTTACCTACCAGCACAAATTTTGAACCGAGAAGGGCAGCGTTATAAGGTAGCCCCCAGCAATGAACATGGAAGAAAGGGACTACAGGCATTATCACATCTCCTGGCTCGAGTGAATATTTTGCAGGGGCCATGCTGAAGCCTACAAGTGAAGAGAGAGAATGAAGAACTATCTGTCTGTGGGTGAACCATACACCTTTAGGCATCCCCGTAGTTCCGGATGTGTAAAAGATTGTTGCAACGTCGTTTTCATCAGGTTCTTCGAATACATATTGAGGGTCTCCTGATGATATAAGGTCGTCATAGAACTTTACGTTGTTTCCTGGAAAAGAAGGGGCTATTCCATTATCACTCATTGTAACTATTGTCCTTACTGTCTTCAGGTTCTGGCCTAATTTCGAAATCAGAGGCAGAAAATCTTCCCTTACCATCAGTACTTCATCTTCAGCTTCGTTTATCGTATATGCAATATGTTCAGGAGCGAGACGAATGTTTACAGTGTGAAGGACTGCCCCCATCATGGGTACAGCAAAGTAAGCCTCAAGATACCTGTTAGTGTCAAAATCCAGCACTCCTACCTTTGTTCCTTTCTTTACCCCCAACTGACTCAGACCTGAAGATAGCCTCCTGACCCTTTCGTAAAACTGCATCCAGCTGTACCTCTTATCTCTGTAAACAATCTCGGTATCAGGCTTTCTATGCAGTGTACGGGAAAGTATATTGTTAATGTTCAGCTGATAACGAAAATTATCCATAAGTCAAATAATACCATCGGGCTGGTATAAAGATTTCTTTTCGGGCAAGTTCTGAGCTTACACATTTCTCAAGTTATCCTGACGGTATTGATATTCCCACAACAGTATAAGCTGGTAAAGTTAGGTTCTCTACGTAGATAACATTTCCTTGAGAACGTACTGGAATGTTGTCTAATTGGAAGGAATCATTTGTGGTAGAAGCGACCAAATTGTATACATTTGCACGTGAGGCTGAAGATGGGACAGATTGTTTTAATATAATTCCTACCTGACTATATGTTATAGAGCCGGCATTTACAAGCAGTATACTCTTTCCACTAGCTGTTGAAAATGCCAACACCCATACGTTGAGCAAGGATGAATTAACAGATGTAGCAAGGTAGTTGGCATCCTGAAGGTCAAGATAATTCTTTCCACCTATAAGAAGATAGGGATAGAAAGAAGGGTAAGGCTCGGGAGGTGGTGATTCAAGAACGGAGCAATCCATAGCTGTGTCCCAACTTCCGAACATGCATGCTCCTGTAACCGGCGAGCTGAGAGTAAAGTAAGTAAACCCTCTTGCAATTGAGTGGTCTCCAGACTGTGAATACACACTATCCAGCAGGTCAACAACAAACAGTGCATTGAAGAGAGGGGCATATATTGGAGAGTTGCCACAGCAGTCACCTCCAACCGTGTTTGTATTGAATTCGGATATGAATATGGGGGTAGAAGGTGCATCAGGCTGTGCGCCTGAGTGAACTATCTTCGCAATCTGCTCGTATATGGCTGCGTAACCTGATGAGGAGTTCTGCATCTGATGATAGACAGAGTTCTCGTTGTCCCAGCTGTCAGGTAGGCCGGATATGGTGTACTGGTGGTATGAAACAAAACCTATGTATGGTGCTGTCTGAGGGTTATGAACAAAGTCATAGATCATCTGGATGTCCCTTATCGGGTTTGCCAGTACTGGCCCTCCCACAGCTATGTTTGAAGCATAGGCTTCGGACAATATGGCTTTGGCAGCATAATGAAAGATGCTAAAGTAAGTAGCCTCCCTTATGGAAGGAGGAGTGCAAAGGAAGATTGAAGCATCGGGCTCATTCCATATCTCGTAGTATATGGAGCTGAAGTGAAAGTTGCTCTGCACATACCTTGCCACTTCTGCCGCCAGCTCTCCCCATTCAGTGAAGTTAGAGGGTGGATAATGGCTTACGCTTCTGCAAGGATAATCACTCTGATTTGCAAGCCATGATGGCGTGTAGTCTATCAGAAGAATTATATTTCTTATTCCTGCATTCATTGCCTTCTGCAAAACATAATTCAGATTGGAGAATTGGGGATTGTTTGCTCCCTGTGGAAAGATGAGGTTAAGCGATGCCTCAAGCCTTGTCCATCCAAAACCAGCTTCAGTCAGAGCAGAAATGACCTGAGGATTGCTTCCTAGGCCTGGATTACCTAATCCGCCAACCCCGAAGAATGGACTGGGAATGGCATAAGAATTGGCTCCTGCCTGAAATGATACTGCTATCGAGTATACATTTATGGGAGGTGGAGCAGCTGTTCTGTGAAAGTAATCAACATAGATAGCGGCTACGAGAACAACTACAATCACTCCCACAGCTATTGCAGTCCTTGATACAGAGCGTCGCCTTCTAAGTTTCAATGGCTATACCACCTGCCAGGTATTTCGAACCAGAATAGCAAAGTTCATTTTCTCATCTCCGTTAAACCGTACATGTTTGATCGATAGCCTCGGGAAAGAGTTGTGTCATTCGATTAAAAATCGGGCTGTATGAGGATAAAAAAGCGTTGCTTATGGTTGATTGAAGCAAACCGCTAAATTTTATTTATTTGTACTTTTTCCATCACGACTGTGGAACCAGACGAACTTACAAGGAGAATCTTAAGAATGCTCAAGTGGCCTAATTATTATCTGGAAGGCAGACCAACATACTGGAGCATATCCCAGTCTCTTCACGTTTCCCCGCAGAAGGTAAAGCTGAGGCTCGAAAGGCTTTCCCGTGAAGGTGTGATTAAAAGAATGAGATTGGTCTTGAATCCTGGTTTCTTCGGGTATAACAAGGAGCTACTCGCAATTAGCACTTCAAAAGCCTTTCAGGAAAGACTGCTAAAGAACCTTAAGTATCTTGACTTTGTTGAAACAGTTCATATAGTGGATAACATGCCTGATTTTGGGCTGCTACATCCTTCAAAGTCTAATGGACAGAGTAACGTATTACTTCACGTCTTGCACACTCATGCTGATGACCTTGACAGGAAGCTCGGTCTGGTCAGGTTGATTTGTGGAGAATTCAGTATAATTTACCGGGAGCCATTTAGAGTCAGCTTTAGCGGTAAAAACCTCAAAACTATGGACCAGCAGATTCTTTATATACTTAGGCAAGACCCGTTAGCAAAAATTTCGTATATAGCATCCATATTAGAGGTGTCTGAGGCAAGGATAAGAAGGGGACTTGAGAAGATGCGTAAACAGGTAGCATTTCACATCGAGCCCGTGCTCAATTTGAGGAATATCAGAAATGCCTTCACGGTTCTCTTCGTAATAAGATATGCTGATGAAGACGCAGAAAAAATAAAGGCTGATGCATCGGAAATATTGAGAGATAACTGGGTTCAGCTGTACAATGGAATAAAGGGCGGTTGCTCATATCTTGCATTCTTTGACTCTGTTGCCCAGGCTATCGACTCTTATAACAGGTTGGGTTCTATACAAGGAGTGATGGATGTGCTCTGCGTGGGTCCGTTCGAAACATTTGATAACTCCCAATATGTAAACTACTCCAGAATTCTAAGCTCTGAATGGAAGGGTGCATAGTGTTTTAGTCATAGACGTAAAATTTCATAATATTTCTTGGCAAGATCATGCGATTCGTGTGCAAAAGAAGAAAAGTAGCTTTTAGATTCATTTAGCGAATATGCATACTGGATTTTCAAGAAGAATGTAACTTACAAAGAGCTTGGCCGAAATTAGAGGTAGCATCCCCGGGGAATGAGGAGAGTAGGGAAGCCATTTCTAAGGATGAATGAGGAAAGTGGGAGAGATACCCGAATGGTTGATTACTGGCTTCTTGAGGTGGTGATAAAGGTAAATTAAGAAAGCTCATCATGGTTAATTTCCAGATAAGATATGGTTTACCACCATTAAAAAGGTAATAGGAATGGTTAATAAAAAAGATTCGAAATAACTTAAAGCGCATGTTCAGTTTAAAAATTGCTTTTTAATTAAATCACATGAGTACAGAAAAAGGACGTTACGCCGTGAAGAAAATTTATGGGCGCGCGAAAAAAGGAACCGTAGAGTGCAATACGTTTAGAAAGAATTTCTGCATAAATTGTGGTAAGTTAGAAATAATGGGACGAATATCCTTTTGATAATGTTGAAAAGTACGAACGCGTAGTTATCTTTTAAAAATGTAGGATTTTCAGCATAGACGCTTATAAGAGGTTGAGAGAATGGTAGAAAAAGCTAGATTGGGTTTAGGGGTTTGTTCAAGTGTCCTCTCATAGAGAAAGTAAGCTGCAGTTCAGTACTTTAGAGGTTTCGGAATACAGATTAAGTTAGCCTATTTCCCAATACTTGATTCAGGTGTTCGAATTGATGAGTTTATAATGTCGCAGCAGATAGATACCCAGCAAGGCAAATATAAGATTGAAACCAATGAAGATAATTGCAAACTCAGTCAAAGGCGGTGGCTTGAATTGTCCACTTCCCGTAATGTAAGAGGCCAAATCGATTAACGTATGAGCTACAATTAAAGGTATTATCGTATTCATCCTCAATCGTATTGACGCAAAGAAGATACCGATCAGGAACGCACCAAAAACCTGTATCAGGACATAAGAAGGTGAAACAACAAACAAATTGACAATATGCCGGAGACCGAACAGAAAAGAGAAGATTAAAGACTTCAAACACGTTGACCTATTGAATATAATTCATCGCAATGTTTCCTGTTTTCCCTACATTACTGCATGGTTATTCATTTCCTCTTTATACGTAATTTGTCTGCTTCAGCTTTGGCATCCTCTAGCGTGTACTTCATTTGAACATTTCTCTTACGTAGTTCATCCAGAAATCTCCACAAGGATACGTCAGCTATGTTGGCTCCTTGTTCCAGCGACACATTACCATCAATATAGCGTTGTATTGCTATATCCAGCTTGGCATCTGCAATTCCCTTATCCAACAGCCTCCTCAAAAGAGTTGATTGGTCTTCTTTGGAGAGTTCCTGAAGCTCTCGAAGAGACTTTCTAAGCTTCTTTGGTATTACGAATGATATTCTTTCACTCATATTCTTCCCCTTTTTCTAGATAATACTGCAGTATGTCTGCACTTATCCATCCTTGGGACGCATAAACCTTAACGTTCTTCCTGTACTCCGATATTGTGATAGCTTTGGTTGCTAGCAACTCCAGCAGAATTCCTAACGTTGTTGTGGCCTGAACCTTGTAAAAGCTCGCTATCCTCCTTCCCACATGGTCGTCCATGAAAAGCCTTTCTCTTAATTCTATCGCCAGCGAAATGGCTTCGGCCTCTCCCCTTCCTACTACTTTGGTTAAATCACGCGCAAATCTTTTTGATTCATTTGACAGTTTCTGGGTTTTCAGCCAACCTTGAGATTCAAGCTTTTCCAGTAGAAAGGCATCTGCATACCCTTCTGCCTTTCCTCTCTCTATTGTTTCGGTTCTAACTGCAGGGGGTATGATTACAGAATCATAGGCGCCTTTAGCATATGGGAGTTTCTCAAGCCTAGCTAAATGGATCAAAGGACTTGAACTACTGATTGGCATATTAATATGCATGATTGAACCATATTTTAAATATTACGATTTCATACATCGTAATATGCAAGTTTGCCGAAAGCACAGGTGCAGCTGGGCTGGGTCAACAATGAGAGGAATATCCTTTAATGTTCAGCAGCATTTTATACTTTGGAGATGCTGAGGAGTAGCATGGATTCTTTTTTAAAATAGGACTTACACAGTTAAACTAGACACACTGATATCGTCTTTTTGACGTGCTCATGTTACATATCTGGTTGTACTACTCCTAAACGTGTCCTAACAACCTACCGAGGATAAAGGATATCGATTACATCAAATTTCTTCTTCCATCCCAGCGTAAATTCACTTACCAGAGGAGCGAAGAAAGCCCACGCTCTTTAGAGGTGTGATGAATGCGCTTAAATACAGCCATGGATAATACTCTTTCGAACTGGTAGCTCGGATGTGGCCTGAATGTCCAAAGGCTGGAATAAGG
>Ga0208549_100912_pt1 | contig 11221 bp, 5 predicted proteins | sample BED_host_MetaG_FD_187135 | JGI IMG/M metagenome (GOLD analysis project Ga0208549, IMG submission 187135) | Hot spring microbial mat communities from Yellowstone National Park, Wyoming, USA - BED_host_MetaG (SPAdes) (version 2) | ecosystem: Environmental > Aquatic > Thermal springs > Hot (42-90C) >... | reverse complement strand
AGTAAGCTGATGAGTAGAACCCGCATGTTAGAAAATATGTTATCGTAGCGAGATTAACTAATTTTTAGCGCTTTAAACTCAAAATAACAATTTAGGGACCTGTCCGGATAAGCCCAATTCTTGTCACCTCCACTCTGTGTACCACGCAATGAATAACTCCAAGAAGTCCACGAGGGGCATAAACAGTGTTTTCCTAGGGTTGATGTTGTTGTAGAAAGCCCTCGTCCTATCCTTAAGGTACCCGAAGAATCGCTCTACGGAGCTTCGAAGCCCGAAGGTGTGGTAGATGTGGTTTCTGAAGCCAGCCCGAACCACGGAGTCACGCTACCACGGACCCCGGTCTGTGAGGATCACCGGGCCACCCACCAGTGAAGACACCTCTCCCTGAGTCTCCGGAGGAATCTGAGTGCGTTAGCCGTGGTCCTGGTGAGTGGGGGAGACACCGAACCACACGGGCCGCCTCGTATAGGCGTCCACCCATGGCGGCCCAAACATAGATGGGTGTGCCGTTACACTTCAACACGGTCTCATCCACCGACGGCTATTATGGAGTACTCCTGTGGCTCCGCGGGGGTCGAAGTTGAGTCTCCCATCAATCCACCAACCTTCCTGACCCACTCATGTATACTCGACTTGGAGGTTGGGAGGTGTGGAAGGAGAGCTTCTCGAAGTACTCCGAGCTCTTCCCTGAAGAGGCTGAGCCCATAGGAGTAGAGTAGTACCGTCGCCATAACCTTGAGCCTGTGAGAACCACTTCTTATTCCTCACAAAAACCTTTAAATTCCTAAAGTACTCAAAGATGTCCACGGGTGGTGGGTTTCATGTGTGTTTACCAATTTAACTGCGTGGAGCTTATCACGTTTAAGTCTTATCCGGACAGGTCCCAATTTAGAAAGGAATAATTAAATGTGAGATTGATAAATCTTTCTTCCTGATATTAGTCAAAACATCTACAAAGTTAAGCAGTCTTTCATCATATATTTTATAATGGAAAGAGAGGTTACATACTTAGATCTACTGTAGTTAGTAAAAATCGGTTACCTACAAAAATTATGACAAATAAGCTTGACATTAGTCGAGTATCTGCATGCGTGAGCGGTTTATAGACTTACTTAGCACCAATTACCTCGGCATTCGCTTAGGTGGAAATAGGAGAAATGTGCTGATGAACTACTCACCTATCCGGGCTAGAACCACAAAGTCAAATTCCTTCAGAACACCTTGATTGGTGAGCCAAGCTGCAATTAATACCACGAAGCGCACCCTCAAGTCTGACGGACATAATTAGAGACTATTAACTGTGGTAAGGCCTACGCTCCCTTTGATAGGGTCTAGGTAAGTAACCACCGCGCCTGAACAATCAAGTCCGAGGTCCTTAACCTTATGTGAACCATCAATTTTAGAATGTTCGGTGAAGGTTAATAAGTAGTGAACTGGAATGTGTGGATCGGGGAGCGCCACGTCCCGCCGCGTTAAGCACGGCTTGATATGTTAATGGGGGTACGGAAGAAATTTGACAGTGGGTTACTAACCCCAATGGGTAAGTAATATAATTTCCTTTCTCTCTTCGCATACTGTGGGTTTTGGGGGTGGTTACCACTGAATTTGTAAATTACTTACACAGGTATGCATTCAATATCACACAGAATGGTAAATACTCTCATGCTTCCTCAATAAATAGAGTATACGTAATAATGATAGAAATTTATGTGCTGATATTCCCGTTAAACTTTTCGCTTTTTGTTATAATCAAAAGTATAAGATAATATTAACAGCACTATAATGGGGAAAAAAGAAACAAAATAAGCTAAATATTGTCTAAATAAAGGCTGAAAGTATATTATAGCTGAGTAGTTACCAGAAGGCATATACCAAGCATTTGCAAACAAATTAGAGACATAATGCATTTTATTAATCTGACTATTATTTATAATCATAACCCACATTCCTGAATAACCCTTTAAAAAGTTTAGATAAAATGGGTGTTTAGCATTTATTGTTATATCATACTTATCTGGCCATAGTTGTTTCCAACTGATACGCACATCCGATGAATTTACGCCCGTTACGTTGGTATCAACAGAGCTGATCAAAGAGTCATTGCTATAGTTTAAAAGCGGTTGGGTATATATCCTGTATAAAACTAAAGTAGAATTACTAGGATCGATCTCTTTTTGCGAATAGCCGTTTGAGGCATAGATAAGTGGATTAGTTTTATTAATAGCATAGAGTATATAATTATCATATTTTGCGATAAACGTAGATCCCGGTGTGGTATTAAAATATTCTTCCATACCAGTAAAGTTAAAAGGTGGAGCCTCTGGAGAACCAATAATATAATAACCATTTGCTGAAGCGTTTAGGTCAATTATGACGATAGATATCCCAAACAATCTTAAATAGTTTATAAAATTCTTATCGTTGTTTGGGAACTCTTGGATTATTGGATATGTTAGGAGGTTGGTTGCTCCAGCTCGATCTCGGTATTCAATATAAGAATCTGTAAATGTAAAAAATGGCTGATTAACAACGAGATATCTGGTGGTATTTGAAATTGATGATGCTCCGCCAATTAGTATTGGTAATACAAGAACATTTCCTTTTCCAGAATCAGCAGAAAGCAATTGCCCAACCTTTAGAAAGGCGGAGGAGGGACGCCAAGTTGAAGTAAAAATTTCTGTACCAATTGATGCTACATATCCTGGAAATGCTGCGATAGGCAAACAATACAAAGACAAGGCCAAAATGATAAGGGATACTCCGATTAAGTTTAATGAAGTTTTTGTTCGTTGAGGAAAGTGTAAATTCGTATTAGGTTTATTCTTAGATGAGTAAGAATTGGTTTCTCTACCAAATGAGAGGATGGTTAGACCGAAGATTACAGAAAAAATAATCTGTAGTAAATAATATTCCCATGAGATCGAAAAACTAAATATTAGCCCGAAAATATAATGATTTAGAAGAAAATATGTTGGCCAGTTTACTAGATAAGTGGATGTAAGTGCAAAGATCACTAAATCAAAGAACACGATTTTGGTTACATGAGGCCCTTTTCTAAACATGATAAAGAGTTGTGAGCAAGCAAAAGTAAAGATCGTAATGTAAAAATAGATTTCATTTGCACTTTTTAAAACGTATGAAAGTTCAGATCCGAATGAGTTGGTATGAAATATGGTCGGCCAGTAATAAAAAGTAAATAATGAAAATAATGTTATATGGCGATTAAAGTTTAGCTCATACAGTAAAGAAGAAGAGCCATTAGTTGTTGAAGGAGCTGATGAGAATCCTAGCTGAGTGTTATATATAAGTGCGGGTAATATCCATGCCACTGAAAGAAGGATTATAAAAACTAATATTGCAAGCCTTATTAATTTATTTTTAGTTTCTAGTTGTACGAAAATAAAATAGTAAATCACGAAAACAGATACAGTTGCCAAAAAGATTGCAGCGAGTGTTGCCTCATATAATCCTGATGATATCAATAACATCAATAAGTATAAGAAAATAATATGTTTGATTGTTACTTTTGCGCTAAAAAAAAGATCTCCAATCGATGAAATAAACAGGGGTGTTAGTTCAAATGAAATTAAAAAGGGGTAAAACTCGTTTATCGCCACCACTTTGATAAAGTTAAACATAAAGAACAATGAAGGTAGAAAGAGCCCAATTATAACATATTTATCTTTGATATTTTTTTCTCTATTTAGCTTATAGAGTAACCTTGTGATGCCAATTGAACCTACTGCTTGTAGAATAGAAATGTAAAGATAGTCATCAACCCAAAAAGGAAGATGTAGTATATTAATAAGAACTATACTTAGAAGCGTAAATGGTATATAGTTATACGTATAAAAGTAGGCACCACCTAGTAAGAAAGGGTAATTGAATAATGATAGGTCTCTCTTTAGTGTCAAAAGTGGGTTAAAAGGGAAAAAACCATCGTCGAACAAAAGTATACTTTTTTTAAGGAAAAAATATGTTGTAACAAATGATACTGTTACAATTAATATATATATATACCCAAGCTTCACCCGTTTCATTTTTATTATTAGCAACTCATTCTTACAGCTTTTTTGTCATGCATATAAGGGTATCGTGGAAAAATGGATCCTGTCCGGATAAGCCTTAAGTGGTGGGCACCACGGAGCTGAATTGGTGAACCACCGTGGAGCCCACAACGGATTCTTTAGGAATTTAAACTTAAGAGGAACAAGAAGAGGTTTGAGCTCAAGGTTATCGCCGTGCTACTCTACGCGTTTGGGCACTCAGAAAAACCTCTGGATTCTTCTGGCTTCTCTCTGAACTCCTCTCTAAGTCGAGCGTTCAGGATTGGGCAAAAAAGGTTGAGGCAAAGCTTCGCTTCGAGCCAGTGCCAAGCTGGGAGCGATCGCGGTGGATGAAAGCGTGGTGAAGTGTGTGGCGGAAGACCGCTGTACGTGTGGGTTGCGGTTGACGCTTGCGCAACCCATCTCGTTCGGTGTTTCACTCACGAGGACCACCGAGAACGCGCTCAGGTTAGTAGACTGAGAACAAGGTGTCTCGGAGACCCTGTTCACGGATAGGGGTCCATGGTAGCGTGAAGCCGTGATTCGAGCCGGGTTCCACAACCACGTGCACCAGACCTTTGGGCTGAGGAGCTCAGTCGAACGATTCAGGGATACCTCAAACACAGGACGAGGGTGTTCTACAACAACATCAACCCCAAAACTCTTTGCTCCACTCGTAGACTTCCTCGAACATGCACTGGTACACGCAGTGGAGGTGATATACGCGAAGGCTTATCTGGAGACTATCGAAAAATGGGACCGTCTGGATAAGGCCAGGCGTGTCACCTCCACCCTACGGTGTATCACGCAACGAACACCTCCGAGCAGGAAGTCCACGAGCAGCGTGAATAGCGTTTTCTTTAGATTGATGTTGTTGATATTGGTCAGATAAGACCACCTCCTAGGGCTGCTAGGAGGGGGCTGTTCTCAAACCCTTGTGGACTCGAAGCCAGTTGTAGTAGGTGGGGGTAGAAGGCGCCTAGGGTGGCGTTGAGTGTGTGCGCCTATCCCAAGCCTGGGTGCGTTCACGTTGCCTGAGAAAACGCTGGTCCCCCATCTTCATGGAGTGGAGTAAAGCGGAAGAAGCACTCAACCCACTCACTCTGCTCCTCTCACCGTGTGCCTCGTGGCGGATGGATGGGTGGTAGCTGAGGCTGAGGCGCTCCGCGCCCACCTACACTACCACGCACCCACCTCCGCCCATCAACCACAATAGAACTCGGACCTGTTCTCGCTCACACCCCTGCTCAGAACCTCTCATCGTCGGGGGGAATAGTGGGGCGTCCACGAAGGGGGGATAGCTCCCAGCCGGCCCACCGGGGTGGCCTTCGTTGCCAAAGCCTCCACGCATCTGTGGTGTCCGTGTCAACCTCTGCTGGCGGCCCACACGTGCACCCAGTTCACCGTTCACCTTGAGCTTGGCCTCGTGGGATGGGTGACGGCGGGCGGCAAGCCTCCTCATCAACCCACCCCACCCCGTCGCCGGCACAACCCGGAGGGGGTGGGTGGCTGAGCCCCCTCGACTTCACTTCGCGGGCTTGGCCCATCCCGGGAGGGATGCGTGTGGTGGGTGGGGGATGCCCAACCAACCGGCGAGTGGGTGTGTACGCCGTCTCCCACCCACTCATGATGAGAGCCCCGACGTGTGGAGTAGCACTGCTTGAGCCTCCTTCTCGACTGGTTTCCTTACTCCTCTCTCCTTGAATATACGTGTTTTGCGGGTTCGCCCTCACACACGAGCATTTTGAACGGGTGGCTCTATCCGCACGCATAAATGGTGTGGGGGTCGACCTACTATTTTATCCTTATCTGACCAATATCGATGTTGTTGTAGAAAACCTTCGTCCTATCCTTAGAGTTTGTTCTGAAGCGCTCAACGGAGCTCCGCAGTCCGAATGTCTGGTAGACATTATTCTTGGAAGCCTGCTCAAGTCATCGAGTCACGCTACCACGGACACCTGTCTGCGTGGATCATGGGGTCACCCAAGCTCCTCCTCCTGAGTCTTCACAGAAATCTGAGGGCATCCCCTGTGGCACGTGTGAGTGAGACCCCGAACTAGATCGACCCTTTCGTATATGCATCCACAGCCACTTACACATACACCGGTATGCCACCACACTTAACAACACTCCCATGAACCACAATAATTGAGTGTTGGCACAGCTTTGTGTCAAAGTTGTTTCTCCCCTAACCTTTCTCCTTCACTCCTCCGAATACACTCGACTCCGAGAGAGCCTCGAGGTACTCCCTCCGAGAGGATTAAGCCAAATGCGTTGAGTAGCACCGCCATTACGTTGAGCTCAGAAGAACCTCTTCTTATCTCTCAAACATTTGAATTCCTAGAGAATGTAAAGGTATCCATGTGTGGTGAGTTCCAAAGCCTCTCATCAAATCCGAACCGTGGAGCCCACCACGTTTAAACCTTATTCAGAAACCGTTCCATTAGAAACGCAATTTCTATATAATAGTGCTATATGATGTGACAAAAGACTTAGTGATGTTGTATGGATGTGATCGCAAGAGTAAGGATTACAGTAGTTATTCCTACTTATCGTTCAAGAAATTATATAAACAAATGCGTAACTAGTATACTAAAGGTTTTCAATGATGTGGTCACAGAAATAATAATAGTAGATAACAGTGAACCCCAATGGATTATAAACGATAATGATATTGATCCTACTAGTAGAAATTTAACAAAAATAATTTATACTGGCGCTAACTTGGGTTTTCGAAAAGCCGTAAACATTGGGATTGAGAATGCACATAATGAAATAATTTTGGTGTCGAACCCAGACGTAGTTTTTCCTGCGCTACCTATATATTGTCTAGAGGCAATAGCACAAGACGACAAAATTGGTTGCAGTTTTCCTTTAATTATTCATCCTAACAAAAACCTAAACATTATTCACACCAAAATTGCAGTACCCTTTCTAATTTCATATGCAGATTATATGACAAACGATGTAAATGTAAATAACATAAGAGTATATGTTGAACGGTTCTCAGGCGCTTGTTTCTTTTTGAGAAGGGACATATTTAAAAAAGTTGGAGAATTTGAGAATACCAATATGCTTTACCTTGAAGAGGATGAACTTTCTATGAAACTCGTAAGCGCGGGATACAAAATTTGCTTTTGCCCAAGAGATAAAGTTTTGCATATAGGGGGTCATTCGATAGAAAATTCTAAAGATGAATTTTTTGCAACAAAGTTAGCAGAAACCGCACCTTATCTTTATAGACGATTTTCATCAGACGGTTTCAGTAGAAAATTCCTTTGGTGGTTCCTTTATCTCCTTGAAACTATGCAATTCTCAATATATCTTAGAAATGATAAGCCCATTAAGATAGCCTTATATTTGCTTTTTCATAAACCCGGTAATATAAAAGGAAGTGATTATGTACCTACTAAGAGGTTTTGGAATATTGTTGCATATTTACTTGAGAAAAAGCGATATATAAAGTATAGATTTAGTAACCTTTAAAATCACTATTTTTCAATGTATAGTTAGTATAATATTATAACGCTATTTGATTAGTTTTAGAAGAGGATAAGCTCAAATGTATTAAAGTAGTTATGAATTGGTAGTTGTTTAGGGTTAGTTAGTTGATAGCTCATTTTTGTATGCCAAATAACGAAAACCTACTGACTAAACTAGTTTAAGAATATATTTAAAGTATATCTATTCTTAAATTCTGTGTTCAAGTGGGTGGTCAAAGGAGCTCGAAAGGAATCGTTAGTAAGCCTGCTATTTGTTCAATAATAATTAAATTTAAGTATTGTATACCGTTTTAATCATTATCGAATACTTTTCAACCATGGTGTTCCAGTCGAAATATTTTTTAGCTGTGTTTCTTACATAAATTTTTTGCTGATTATATTCAGTTGTTTTTCCCATCCACTCCTTATACTTTCTCAATATGTTCTTGGCTATTTCGGCTGGGTGCCAGCTTGTTATGTTCCCGAAGGCTTTGCAGTATCCTAGGATGTGTTTTGGTCCGCTTGTAGGCGTCGAAACTATTTGAAGACCCGATGCTAATCCTTCAAGTAATATAAGTCCGAAGGGTTCAAGGTTTGATGTGCTGAGTATCAAGTTTGAGTTTTCGAGTGCTCTTATCTTTTGTTCTTCGGTTATGTAGCCCAAGTATTGGTAGTTTCTTGTTGGTATTGTGGTCACTAAGTTGGAATCGGGTCCTCTTCCAGCGATTAGGAACTCTATTTCGGGGTTGATTTGGGCGGTGTGGAGTACTACTTTTCTCAGTCGTCTTATCCCTTTATCTCTATCACTCATTCTTCCTATAAATATGACTCTAAAGTGCTCGGTGTTGAGGCCGACGCGGTATCTTTCAAAGTGTATACCGTTCTCTATTAGAAAGATTTTAGATGTGTTTCCGAGGATACTGGATAGATAGTTGTACTGTGTACTATTTAGCGTTTGGAAGAAAATATTATTGGAGTTTTTCGCGATGTTGGCTGCTGCCTTCAGTGCTTGGCGCATCAGTACCTGGTATATTGTGTACTTGATGTTTCTCTGTATTACTCTGTCAAGTCCTATTCCATGTAGTAGGAAGGCCACTTTTGCATTGGTTTTCGCGATGTTTTTCAGATAGGAGGGTGGCGGTGGCCTGTAGACCATAATTAGGTTAACGTCGTATGTGAGCGTGCTGGGGGGTGGGAGGGGCCTGTATAGTGTATTAATGGGCCACGGGAAGCCTTGGTAGGTCACCGCTTTCGGCTCGATGTCTGCAAACTCCGAATATTTTTTGAGCTCTGCGACTGAGTAGTTATCGTTCAAGGGATTGTGGAAGAGGTCTACGTCGAATGAGTTCTTAAGGTAGTTTACTAATTCTAGGGCCAGCCTCTCTCCTCCTCCTAGGAGAGCTAGATTGGTTTGTGTGTAGAAGCCAACACTTATCTTACCCATATGAAAGTAGCAAGTTAAGCCCTTTAAAAATCTTTATATAGTGAAAGGGGTGTTCTCCGGATTAGCATCAAGTGAGCGTGGAATTCGATCGTGGAAATTTGTAATCTGAACGCATCGTGAAAGGAGATATTGGTCGGGTGAGCTTTCTAAGTAATATCGAGTTGTATGGTTTAACTCTTGGAATATTTGTATATTACAGGAGAGACTATTATTTTTTCTTTTTATATGTCTGTAGCCATGAAAGTATTATGTCTAGACAGATCTGGGACAAGAGCCTGTGGTACCTGAGTGCGGAGTTTCTTTATCCATGCGCTGTGTCTCGCTGACATAATCCTTAATAGAAGGGGGGGTCGTTTGGTTAGAGTATGAGTAGGGTCATTTCAATTGATGCCGTTATTCCCACTCTTAATTGCGCTTCTAATCTAAGGCGTTGTTTGGAGCGTCTTGCGGCTCAGAGGTTTGATGGGGTGATTAACGTTATTGTTGTTGATGGTGGGTCAACGGATGATACTCTTGAGGTTGCCAAGGAGTTTGGCGCTAAGATTCTTGTTGCGCCTGGCTCCCATCCTGAGGGTAGGGATGGGCAGAGGAGTCTTGGTATTAGGTCCGGTGATTCCGAGTTTGTGTGGCATATTGATTCGGATAACTTCCTCCTTGAAGACACGGTGGCTAGAGATTTGGTTGAGCCATTTCTTAGATATAGCGACCTTTATATAACGATGCCCGAGACAGCGGTGGATTTTAGTTCGGCGCCGTTTAACCGGTTTCTTTCTTATGTTGAAATTGAGAATGTTAATAGGATGAAGAGGAGAGGTTTACGCGTTGGAAATCTATACGTTATTGATGACATGTGGTATGGTTTAACCAATGCTTCGCTGATTCGGCGCAGTGCTTTAGAAAGGGTTGGTGGGTGGGATATGGATACCAAGGTTCTAAGGCGTCTAAGGATGGCTGGTCTTTCTAGGGGGGCGATCGTAACTACTGCTCATTTTTACCATAATCAGACTGTATCATTTTCCCACTATTTTCGAAAGTGGGAGAGGAGGGTGTTGTTTTTAGGTTCCTTTACTCCACAAGAGGCGGAGAGATATTTTGTCACTTGTGGAAACGGGCTTAAGCGCGCTGGGCCAAGTGGCTTGGCAGATTTTATTTTCTCTCCAAGTATGACAAGTTTAAAGATGGTTGGCAACCGAGGGTTTTCAGGCTTAAATGTGTATGGCTTCCTTTATCCGTTTATCTTTATGTCGATATTTCTGAGACATCCTGTTAAAACATTAAATGCGATGCGTATCGTCAGCAAATATTAGAAAATTGATGAGTAGCGGGATTGACTATGTATCTTCAGTACTATTTTAAGTGTCTTGTGGCTGTCACGATGAATCGACTATTAGTCGATGTGATCGCTACATGATTTTTAGGTTAATTTCTCAGGGAAAGTACTTTTCATAGTGTAGGTTTTTGAATGTGTGATTTGCTAGCTTATTGAGTTTAAGGCGGATGGATTTTATCTGTTAATTCGTAAGAGTATCACTGGGATGAATGGTCCAGGTTGAATATAGACGGAGTTGGTATGAGTGTTAATACTTAATTGGTTTTATCTCCAATTAATATAAAGCTATTGTTAAATAAATTGGTGTTGTCCAGATATTTACGGACCGTGAGCGTAGTACTCAGGTGTGGAAGCTTTTTATGTGGCCACTATTAGGTAAATTTCTGTAATGGTTTATTAAGATAAATCTGATTTAATATTTGGTGAAATATTGAAGATTGATTAAGTCGCCTTAGAGTTCTTTAGATAATAATTGTTCAGCCGCTTTCATGGTGTAGCTTAGTTTAGATTTGATTCTGACCGTTCTTACACTCTCCATTCTTTCCAGCGCGTCACTTATATTTACGAAGAGTTGGTCGCGGTTGCACAGCTTGATGTGATCGAAGTCTTCTGCTTGTTCTCTGTATTCTGGGAAGTCTATTGCTATTGTGGGTGTTTCGAAGAATATGGCTTGTTCTAGTACGCCTGAGTGGCCGCCGGGTGTGTTGTATGGTAGTAGGAGTAGGTCGGCTTGTGTGTATAGTGTGAATATGTCCCTTTCTTGTATTTTTCCTTTGTAGCTTTTTTCGTAGTCGTATTGTTTTAGGAGTTGTTGGAATTGTTTGGTGTATTCTGGGAAGTGTTTGTTTATCCCTCCTGTTATCACTGTGTTGAACTTGTAGCCTTTGTTTTTGAGGTTTTCGAGTGTTTGGAGTGCTAG
>Ga0208549_100905_pt1 | contig 11285 bp, 9 predicted proteins | sample BED_host_MetaG_FD_187135 | JGI IMG/M metagenome (GOLD analysis project Ga0208549, IMG submission 187135) | Hot spring microbial mat communities from Yellowstone National Park, Wyoming, USA - BED_host_MetaG (SPAdes) (version 2) | ecosystem: Environmental > Aquatic > Thermal springs > Hot (42-90C) >... | reverse complement strand
GGCAAAGTATCTTTTAACTCATGTTGTTTAATTCTTGGAAAATTTATTATTGCGGGATTTAGTAGAGTATCATATGAGGCTTGAGGAGCTGTATAATGTACAATCGTTAGATGAGTGGGAGCTTCTTATGGATGAGGCTATTAAGAATAAGGACAAGGTTGCTATTTTAGTACTTACTGATTATTTGAGGTGGATTCCTAAAGATTTTTCTCCTAAATTCCCGAATGTAAGGGAATACATACAGCACGTTAAATACCTAATTGATAATTGTAATGATTTGGTGGAGGATTGGTTAAATCTTCACTCCTGTGAGGAATTAAGGGAATCGTGTAATTTTAATATTTAAGGGAAGAGAAGCTCCTTTATTCCAATAGATGATAAGGAATTAATACGTTACATAGCTAAAGGGTGTGGAATCTTTTGGCTAGTATGAAGTTCTCTCCATCTACCAGTTTTACAAAAGTTCTATAAGTCCTTAGAGATACCAGTAGTCATTTATGGGTCTCAAATAATATATGTAAACTTAGGAATAGCATTTGAGAGTAAGGATATAGACTTACTCTCAGACGTTTATCCGCACACTGTTTTCGTTAATGCGTATAGGAAGGCATTTGGTGAGGAAAACGTAAGAATAGAAGTTTTTGTTAAAAATAGAGAAACAATTTATCACTTATTTACCAAATACGGAGTTTCGATAGAGATTTTTGCTCCACCTAAAGAGGAGTCGCCGTTAACTCTATTTGCTGACGAGATTTTATTTAAGGAAAGAGACGGTATATCGTACTGGACATTAAGTTTGGAAGCGTACGCTGTGATTCAAGCCAATAGAAAAGAAGGTATAAGAGATATCGATGTAAGTAGATTTAGGCTTATAAAAGACCAGATTAATTGGGATAAGGTAATTACTCTAGGCAGAAAAATGAATGAAGAAAGAGTTAAAGAATTTATTAAATTAGTTAATTCACCCACTTAAAAACGAATTTTTCTTCTTACAATAATTTTCTGACTTATTTTAACATAATGTTGTATTATTAGTGTTGGTATCTTTTAATTGAGCTAACTTATTATAAGTTCGGTTTTTCTCTAATATAGCTAAACATTTGATTGCATAGTTAAAGATTATTTCCTTTTATTGATTCCAAAGAATTCGACGTATATTAATAGATTTCGGAAAGATATTATGTGTTTATATAAAAAATAATAAATAATATTTTCTATGTCTTTTGAAACGTATAACATATGAGATTATTGAGTATACTCTTAGTATTTTTCACTCCTAAAGGTCAAGTTGTTTACCTTTATCGTGTACGAAGAGATTATTCCGAACCCCGGCGGGGAAACGCTTAGGACTTTTGAGTACTTTTCCATTCCAATCCTCTTTAATGCGTCTTCATCAGCTCTCATTGCGACCTTTGTATTAGTTAAAGTAAGGATGAGGTCGTTTAAGTCCGTAGGCCTATGCGTTGCTAGAATTGTGCCTATCCCCCTAACCCTTCCAAGCCTCATAATCTTATTAATTAACCTCTCTAGAGGTTCCTTGTTTTCTTCCCTCTTACCTTGAGGGAAGTACTCGTGGGCCTCGTCGAAGATCATTAAATACTCAGTTTCTTTCCCTTCTTTCTTATAACGGTCGTCTATTATCTTGAATATCTTATTAATGATGAGGAAAGAGGCAATAGTTGCTGAGTCTACTCCCCTCTCTAAAGCCCACCTTAAATCAACTACCGCCTTGCTTTTCATTATTTCTTCGTAGTTAGGCTCTTGGTAATAGCCCTTGCCCTCTTGGTAATAGCCCTTGCCAAAGGATACGTCAATTATCCCGCTCTGGGAAAGTAAGGTAACAGACCTCACTATGTTTTTCTGAGTTTCTGGGTGCACTCCCAGCTTATCCATAGTTTTCCTGCAGTTATTTTCCCAATTATCAATAACGTCGTTCTCACCTACGCATTTTTCTGAGACTATCTTAAAGAACTCTCCTCCTTGAGGGCTGAAGTAAGGGGAAACATCGGGTAGCAGTTTATAATTTTCCGGTAACCTGAAGCCTATTAAATAGAGGTTAAATGACGATTTTCCGTTACTCAAGATCAGTCTGTCGCCTTCCACCTTACTTATTTTATATCCAGACAAGTTGCTCCTCTTTAGGAAGACGTCTACAAATTCCGTAATTCTCATTTGGTAATCCCTAGTTACCGGAACTATGATTGAGCTTCCCATTTCTACTGCGGGCTTTATGTAATCTCCTTGAATGTCAAACACTATCAAGGGAGTTTCAGAGTTCTTCATTATTACCTTTAGTAAGTTAGTCTTACCCGCACCAGTAGTACCTACTACTAAAACGTGGTGTTTTAAAGCCTCTTTGCTCAGTTTTACGTCAACTTCGATTTCCCTATAGCCTTCAACTACTCTTCCTATCCTTACTCCTTCCTCAGGAATTCCCAACATTTCCTTTATGAAGTCCAGTGAAGGTAGGAAAACTGGGCTTTGTGGGTCAATCGGAGAAGAAGGAGGTACGACCTCACCGTTAACTTCCTCAGAGAGTAACTCTACTGTAATTACCAGGGGAGTCATTATACCGCTGGCGTTCTCTTGAGGGAACAAGGAAGGTACTTTTGATATTGAAAGTATGTCCTGCCTTGTAACTGCCTTAACCCTGGATAGCATTAAAGTCCTTGAAACCGGTAAGGAGATGCCTAGGAAAGAGCCTATGAGTATTTTACTGTTCAAGTAAGTGTCAAAGGATACCTCAATTTTAACTTCCCTTTCATCTTCTCCGTACTCTGCAGGGTAAACTCTGGATACCATGCCTATTATTTTCCCTTTTGCCTTCTTCCTAGCTTCGTCTATTAGCTCAGATAAGGGAGCCGGCGTTTGAATTTCAGTTTGTTGGTCCATATTATTCACCTGCGTCAAGTTCTGCAGTTCTCAAGTTTTCCCAATCTTCGTAATTTACTCCAGTAGTAGCTCTCGCAATGTTGAAGGCAAAAATGAAAGCTGATGCACTCAACCTCTTTGATATTCTATCGGCAACTTCTATAAATTCCGGTATACCGCGGTAGGAGGAGTATTTTCTTGCGGTGTAAACTCCTTTGCAAAGTAAATCCTTGGATAGGCTTTCAACTCTGAAGACTCCTTCTCTTACCTTCACGTAAACCATATATCTAGTGTAGTGAGAGTTACCCACGTCTATTTCCTCCTTCAATATCGGCGTCGTGTAGAATTCCTTTCCCCTCCCTATGTATTCAACAATTACGTCGTCAGTTGCGTTCATTAACCTGGGGTCTTTTATTATTCCGGATCTCCTTAATTTTCTGCTGTAATTTAACCTCTTTACTATTCCTATCAATCTGTCCTTCTTGCGTTGGTTTGCTAAAGTTATGAAAGCGGATTTGTAAGGCTCTCCCACCATTTGTATATAAGGCCCCGGTATTATAGGGCCGTCGACTATAGTTACATAATTTGACTTTCCTATTGCATAGTTCTCGAGGGAAATCCTCAACTCGTCCAGTATGTTGTCGTCCTTATAATCTGGGGAATAAGGTTCTCCGTTAACGTTATTTATTGCAACAATTTTTGAGAGCATTTGATCTCCTTCTATCAATTTTCTAACTTCGTCTGAGGCTTTTATTGCAATGAAAGGTACGTCAACTTGGAGCGGTATCATAATGTGGTCTTTAACCAGGTTTGCGTAAAGTGAGGCAAAGTACACGTTAGCTCCCCTTACGTTAATCATCCTGGAGGAAGAGTCGAGGAAGGAAAATTCTTCCAAGCTGTCGCATACTCCTAGTTCTTCTTCTACCTCCACGGGGGTTGAATCTTCAAAGCTGGTTGTAGGAGAAACGCCAAGGTAAGGTTGGTCTATGGAAGAGAGTAAGCTGAAGAGCGACTTTATTGCCTCTCCAAATTCCATAACTCTTTAACTAGATTTGTATATTATATGTATTGCGGTGTTGAGTGGGGCTTTACCGTGTTAGTGAAAGCCTAGGTAATTGTAGATTCTAACCACTTCTATAAAAATGTTGTAATACGTAATACCGGTAATACATTAGCCAAAAAATTGAACAAAAGAAATATATAGAACGTTTAAGTTGAATGGTTTTTAGGAAACAGCGTTAAAATGTGAATTTTAAATGAAAGTTTTTAAAGGAAATTTATTATAAGCCGCAATTCTTGCTAAAGAATTAATGGTTAGTAATTTTTACCTTATTTAGCGTTAACTGCTTTCTATCGTTAGAAGTGTACATGTATATCCTATCCTTATAAACGTAAGTCTCTGTAGACTTTCCGGGATTAATTTCCTCCATCTTTTTGAAGACTTCCTTTAAATCCCTCAATGGGTCAACTATGACTGTTATCGTGAAGTATGGTGGCAATTCGTTAAACTCTGCCAAGGCTTCCTCATTTAATAAACTTGTAGGGGAAACTACTAGAGTTTTAGATTGGGAAATTAACTTTGTTCCCTTTTTCCCTGCATGAACGTAAGAGAGCGGAATACCTTTTAATACTCTTGGAGATATTTCATTACAGTCAATCTCTCCGTAGGCATCTTCTATTACTTCAACGTCGTCACAGTTGTAAAATCTAACGTTTTGATTTAGCTTGATAACTTCTTCAAACCCTACTCCTGAAACTAACCTTGGCGGTTCTGAAATTGGTGGAGGCAATTCTAACCTTGGCAGTTCTGAAGTCCTAGATAGTTCGCCTATAATTCTGCTAGCTCCAACTTCTACGTAATTTTTGAAGATCCCAAGGTAAGTTAATAATTGTTTTCCTTTTACTGAGTTAACTACTTTATCTATTATCCTCCTTTCCCTTTCCCCGTACTTCTCAATTTCTAAGTAAAAGTTATTTACGTTCCTAATACGTTTAACAATGTCGTCTAGCGCGTTAAGAAAATCGACTTTTGTTTCTATTTCGGTACTACCTATGAGGACTTTAACTCTTCCATATCTTAATGAGAAAAAGAGGGGGTTATACTTTTCGACGAGGTCTATTGCTAAATCCAGGTAATTTTTATCGTCAACTTCAACTAGGCAGCCATTGTAGGTAAATTTCACCTCTAGATAGTTGATCTTATCCAGGGTTTTGACGAATTTATCCACAGTTAATCACCTAATTATGACATTGTGATCTTGAATATCAACTTGACTTTCCAACCTTGCTTCAAAAGGTTGGTAAACTTCCTCTTCTGCAGTTATTGATATTTCCCTGTGAGGATATTCTCCCATGTGAATTAGCCTTATTTTCCCTCCCTTCTTGAGGTAAATTATTCCTATTACGTGTTCCTGCCTCACTATATAACGTCTATGACCTTGCCTCCTAAATATGCCGTCTGTCTCTCCTAGCTTGGGGGACAAGTAAATTATTCCTCCTTGTATGTTTAGGAAATGGCTGTGAGTGTTAAGGAAGTCTACGGATGCAGGTTTGTTTAGTGCATTGATAACGGTAATGAGGTCTTCGTTATTGAGTTCTTCCTTAAAATCGTCTATTACGCTCCAATCGCGGAAGAGTGGGTAATGTTCTGTGAAATACTTTATGCTGTTCAAGAGGGACTTGAAAGCGTTTTCCTTGAGGGTCTCAAAGTTTATTCCTTCCTTTAGGAGTTTTATTATTAAGTCTCCTTGGGTTAGGAGGAGTTTTGTGGGTTTTTTAAGTTTGACTTCCTTTATTGGGCTCCTTTTACTTATCTTACTCCTTGATGGAATTAACCTAACGAAAATTACGTGGTCCCTCTCATCACTCCTACCTATCATTGCTACATAACCTACTTCGAAGTCGTCGACAACGTTTGAAACGTAATTGTAACCGTCACCGCAACAGTTTGCAGTTAAGGTTGGAATTATTAATACTTTCCTTAAAACATCTGCAGGGGGAGTCAGTGATTGGACGAAGAATGCTTTCTTTGTTTTTGCTATTTTATTATCCCTAGGTACGAGAATTAAGTATCTGTCCTCTTCAACTCCTTTTAACAGTTCTATCAATTTATCGGTATATCTGATGCCTTCTGGCGAGAGTAATTCCTTCTTTCCGTGGTGGTAATAATATGCCTTTTTGATGCCTGTGAAAATTACAGTAGAGAGCGCATCCACAGAGTTCATATCTAATTGTCCTACTTCCCTTTCAATTTTTCTTAGGTTGAAGGGGATGGGAAATAGCCTTTCTTCTTGCCTCCCCCTAATGTGGAAATAAACGTTGAAAGAGTAATCAAAGTTATCTCCTTTTATCTCAACTCTTGCCCTCCATCTTTCCGTCAGTACTGAAGGATATTCCCTCATAACGTCGGCGCTCTTTATTTTGAGTTCATTAGTTGGTTTAACTATTTTTATCCTGGAGAGTAATCTTATCATTTCTTTTTGATAATTTACTTCCTCATCAATTACCTTAATTGTATATTCTCCCGGTGAAAGCGGAAAATCGAGAGTAATAGAAAAAAGGGGTGACGTATCTAGTGGTGGCTTTACTTGCATTTAGTCTAACCTCGTCTCGAATACTTCCCTCATTTCTAGGTTAGTCTTTTTATTCCTCAGTTTCTCGTCTGGTCTTTGGAGGACTTGTGTTTCTTGCATAAATAGCTATAGCAGTTGTAAATTATAAGCTTTAAAGCCATTATGAGCTACTAGTAGATGCTCTGTGACTAGTTTATTAAATTCTAAATCAGCAGGAGAATTAAAAGTGAGATATTGGAAGAGATCCACAGCAACTAGTAGAAAAAGCCTTCATTATTGGTAACAGTAGATCTGTGACCTCTATCTATCAGTTCATTTTCGGCAATCAAATGAATATACTTCTCTTACATTATATTTTTTATATCATCACTTCTGAGCTTTTCTTTGCTCCTTTATTTATTAAATCTTTATCGTCACTAACTAATGTGGTGTTGTATTTCCTACTTAAGAATAAATATGTAGCGTCGTAATATGTTAATTTTTCTTTTATCGCTATCGCAAGCACTTCTTCATTTAGGTTTACATTCTCTACATGAATAAACTTTAGGACGTTCAGGAAGTCTTTAATTAGGTCTTCTCTCCCGATCTTCCAAAGGAAATTTCCTATTTCATAATACGCTAGGTTTGAAGTTAAGCTTTCCTTAAATAAATCAATTGATTTATTTCCCATTCTGGAGATTAAATTAATGATTGCAGACGAGTCGAGTACATATTTCATCTCTTCCTATCCTCCTCGATTAGCCTTGCTACTTCCTCTTCCGAGAATTTTAATTCCTTAGCTATCCTTTCAGCTGATTTTCTTGCCTCTTCTTCTTCCCTTTTTTTAACTTCCTCCTCTAAGGCTTTTCTCAGTACCTCGGAGACGTTTATATTATATTCCTTTGCCTTTTCTAAGAGTTCTCTCCTCACTTTGGTAGATACTGTAACCCATTCCATAATTATTACTACTATTCATGTAGTAATAAAACTTTACTACTTATCCTTATTTTTGATGTCGGTAATACTTATTAAATTCCTAATCGAAATTATCGTATGTGTCTCACAGAGGAAATCCTACGTGACATGGGAGTCGCTTACTATAAGATAGAGGACAAGGGATTTTCCGCTGTTGGCGGAAAGAAATTTGCCGACCTTCTCCCGGAACTTTGTAGTAAAAACGTTAGCTTTTGCCAGTTTGTGATGTACCCCCACCAACAAGAAGGAATTGAAAAGCTTATGCAGGGGAAGAATTTGATAATTAACTCTGAAACAGGTAGCGGAAAGACTGAAATTTGGGTTTCCTATGCTTTGCAAATGATGCTCAAGGATGAGAATTTTAGGGCTTTAGCAATTTATCCTACAAAGGCTTTAGAAGGAGATCAAATTTCCAGGATTATAAAATACTTGAAGGAGGCAGGGTTTAATGTAGAGGAAGAGGAAATCAAGAGTAACGGGAAGAAGGTCAAGGTTTATAAAGGTGATATAATAAGGTACGACGGAGACGTTTCAGAGTTCGTTAAAAAGGATGAGATTGACGACGCTAAAATTCTTTTAACTAATCCTGAAATCTTGAAGAACGCTTTAGAAAATAGGCACATAATTTCTGACTTTATTTCAAAGGTGAATCTCTTGGTAATAGACGAGTTTGACTTTTACAGTTCTTATAGGGCTACTTTTCTACTTTACATGCTCAAGTTTTTGGAGGAATCTTATGGAGTTAAACCTCAAATAGTAATAATGAGCGCAACCCTGAAGGACAGTGAGGCTTTAAACAATTTCCTTGAATTCGAGACAATTAGCGGTAAAGCCTTCAAGCCGAGGAATTTTACTTACGTAATCTTAGGTAAGAAGGATTCAGTTGAGAAGTTGTTTAAAGGCGACGATTATAGGGAGTTTTTCACGAAAGTGTTGGAGAATAAGGCCTTCAGGAGTTTATTAAAGGATAATCAAATAATTGCTGAGGAACTGTTAAAGAAGTACGAGGATTGCGAGGAGCAAACCTTGGTATTCACTCCTAGCAAGGATATTGCTGATAACCTCTTGGGTAAAATAGGAGGTAAAACTAAGTACGAAGGAGGAAAAGTGGCGGTTCACCACTCCGGATTATCAAAGGAAGATAGGAGGCTCATTGAGGAGAAATTGAGGGAGGGAGAAATAAAGGTAGCAATAAGTGTTAGGACTTTGGCTCAAGGGATAGATATAGGAAATATAACTAGGGTAGTTCATTACGGTTTACCGTCAAACGTGAAAGATTTCTTACAAAGAGAAGGCAGGAAGGGCAGGAGGCAGGATATGAAATTCACGGAAAGTATAATAATTCCGGTCACGCTTCAGGACGCCGCAATATTGAGCAGTGGTTTGGATAACTATGTTTCAGTAGGTAGTGAAAGTCTCTTTATATATCCTAACAACGATTTCCTAAAGTACGTTGAAATGCTTTGGAAAGGTAACCTTGACGAGAACTTTATTAACTCTACTGGCGCTGATGAGAATAATCTGCCGAAGATCTCCTTTTATGATATAAGGTATGATACTGTTAATAGGTATTATTACGACGGGAATGAATGTAAGCAAATTGATGACGTCAGTTACAGGGACTTTGTTGAGAAATTCATGCCGGGATATATAGATAAGAGGAACTCTGCAGTGGTAGTAAAAGTTGAAAAGGACGAGGAAAAAGGAAAGTATTACGTACTGGAGACTTCAGTCTTTAAAGGGGTAGAGTGTAATGGGAATGAAATTAGCGTTCCTTGGCCAATAGTTCAGGCTGTAAGTAAGTACGAGGACGCGGTGATGAAATGGGGACAGAAACCCGACTTTAAAGATGACGCTCAACGCGGTAAGATATGGGCTGTAGCATCTTTAGATATAGAATTCTCTGGGCTCGGAGGGTTTAAGTACGTGAAAGAGATTAACAGAGGTTTCAAGTGGATCGTTGAGTCCAGGAGGAAGTTTAAGAGAGTGATTAATGGTATCGAAACTGAGACTTATGATTATAAGGTAATAGAAGTCAATTATCAAGTCCCAACCTGGATAAAGTACGACTTCTTTACGTACGTTTATTTGAGCGAGGTAGAAAAGAACGATTTGAAAGTAATTGAGGAGGGAATGGATAACTTTATAGCTTTTCTGCGTTATGCTTATGGCATTGATATAAATTCAATAAAATATACTGTTCAGGGTAACGTGCTAAAAGTTTGGGAGTCCGAGCCTATAGGAATATTGAAAGTATTGAGGGAGGGAGAGAAGGCTATGGTTAGGGGTAAGGAGTTCTCTAGGGATGCAGTTATTAAAGGAATAGAGGAATTTAATCCCGACCCTCTTTATGAAAGCGTTCTAAAACAAATTAACCCCAAGTCCAGTGTTAATAAGGATGCTGCATTAAAGGCTGCGTATTATGTTTGCGACGTAATTCCTATACAGCTGAGTGTTTTGAGGTTAATTCCTAGGGAAATGAAGGCAGTAGTTTACGACGAGTTGGAGATTAATGGCAAAAAGTACTGTGCAGTGAAAGATAAAACCTTAAAGGTGAGCGATGATGAGGATGAATGTTATTCCATGGTTGGTAAATATGTAATTAAGAAGCCCGAAGTTCCTTTCCTAACTTACGGGATAGATTTGCCAAACGCCGTAGACGTTTCAAAGCTTGAAATGGGTAGAGTGCTGCCTTTATCCAAGGTTTGGGAATTACTTTTTAAGAATAACGAGCTGTTGGAAAAGACTGTGGAATTGAACAGGAACTTTTCGGAGGAACTATTAAAGGAAGTGATGGAAATGAGGGCTAAAGCAATTGCAGCATTGTATTATGCTTTAAATTGAGAAGGTGACAAATGGATACATTTATATTTTTCCCTCCTAAATGATGGCCCAGTTGTTACGTGGAAGTAAGGAGAAATTATTAGCTTGAAATCTTAAATGGTAATACGAAGTAACTGGTATTATTGCAATGAATGTGATATTCGAGCCTCCAAATGCGGAGAAAGAGTATTTCAGAATCCAGTTGGAATTCGACGAACCTTTACCACCTGGAGATTATACGGTGAAGGTGATAGATAAGGAGGTTAAGTATCAGAAGGACATGATAAGGGTGTTAGCTAGGTTTAAAGTTAATTCTCACACTAAGGAAATCGTTGTAACTGAGGCCGAGGTGGTCAGACCTTATCCTACCATTTTCAGTGAGGAATGGAAGGCTGAAGTTGTAGTAGATGGAGAGAACTTTCACCAGGCTAAGGAAATAAGCTTTTGGATTCCGGGCAGAGAGGAAAATGAGGACGAGGTAATAGAGGAAGTAGAGAGGGAAGTTGGCCAAATGGATTTTCAATCCAGAAGGCTGTTCTCTGAAATCTTAAAATGGGATATAAAGATGGCTTATTATTATCATAACGGGAAAAGGAAGAAAATCCTAGTGACTAACTTAGTTAAGATGATGAAGGAAGTCACCGAGGATAAGTACTTAATTCTCGTCCCTAACGTATCAAGGCGTAGGGATGTTGTAAGGTATGTGTTTGAACAATCCCTCATGCCTCCTGAAGAACTGAGAAGAAAACTTATGGTTGTCCCTGAACTTACTGAAGACTGTTGTGGTAATGGTAGAAATTACGTATCTAACGTTTTAGGGACACAATCCCTAGGTTATGTGGCTATGATAGGTAGGAGTGATGAGAGGGACCACGTAATTTTCGTTAGGTTAATTCCATCAAGGAGTAAGATAAGTAAAAGGAGCCCAATAAAGGAAGAACGTTGTGGATCGCTTCAGAATTATACAAAAATTTTTAAGTAATTATGCGGAGTATTACCCATGGAAAAGAAGAACACTAGGGATTGGAGCAAGTACGATGAGAACGTGGTAACAAGATACAAGCT
>Ga0208549_100904_pt1 | contig 11286 bp, 17 predicted proteins | sample BED_host_MetaG_FD_187135 | JGI IMG/M metagenome (GOLD analysis project Ga0208549, IMG submission 187135) | Hot spring microbial mat communities from Yellowstone National Park, Wyoming, USA - BED_host_MetaG (SPAdes) (version 2) | ecosystem: Environmental > Aquatic > Thermal springs > Hot (42-90C)... | reverse complement strand
CTATAAAGTGGTACTCGGATAACATGGAGCCACCCATAGACCCCAACACCACTGTATCCGTGCAGGAGCTAAGCGACCTCGCGAGCTGGTACTACCAGCAGTTCATCATGCTCACAGATGTGGGTGTGATCAGGCAGTACTACACGGAGAGGTTCCAGGCAGCTATAACGGGGCTCTACCTCGCTAAATCCTCGAATGGGGTGGGAGGCACCTTCGGCTTAGGGAGTTCGGGGACACTCCACGCCCAGCAGATAAGGCCGGAGTCAGTGCTGGATAACACGGGTTCACCCACAGCGAATGTGACGAGCTGGTCACGCTCGGTGACGCAGGGCTGGAACACCACCTTCTTCTCCTTGAATACGCAGAGCACCTCCACTGCGCTGTCACCCCTCCAGAACACGAATAAACAGGTGAACTTCTTGGTGTGGGGCTTCATCGACCAGTCCTACCCCTCTAAGGTGCAGGCGTTCAAGGTGATCGGGCCAGGCTCCGTGGGCTACGGTGTTGAGACCGTGAACATTTTGAACCTGGCGAGCCAGATGAGTGTGATACCCACCCCAGCAGCGATCTTCGTGGATAATAACAAGGTGTGGAACATTGACGTTGAGTTCAACGCTGCGGGCAACGAGGTAATCGCGCTCGACGGTATACAGTTCGTGAACACCGCCTACTACCAGCAGGAGTAGATGGATGGATTGATGAGTGAGTGAGTGGAGATGAGTACACCGCTTAACCGCGTCGGGGAGTTCACTGAGACAATAGCCCTCTCAGGCTCCACCTCCGCGTCAGGCGCCTTCTCAGTTACGGTCACGAAGGCGAGGAACATATTGAATGTGAAGGCAGCCTACCTAGTGGGTACATCACTGCTATACGGCCTCAGGGTCACTGGTTGGAGTGGTAACACTGTTAACCTACAGCTTTTAGCCGCTTCCGGCGCCGCGGCTGGTGGGGCGCCCTTCGAGGCTCCCACCGCAGCCGTCACCCTTAGTGGTTCAGTTACGGTTACATACGAGGGGTACTGATTCGATGATATATAATAGCACAGCAGCAAACTACGAGTTGTATGTTCCTCCGGTTACCTTAACGGAGAATAGCACGGGTACGGTTTACCCCTTCACACACACATTCGGGGGTGGCTCGAGTAGTGATGGAGAGCTTTGAGCGGGTCGATGACAGGCTGCTCCGGAACGGCCAGTACCTCCTCGTGAGCTACTCGGGGGCGAAGAACCCGGCTCAAGCGATGTTCACGGGTTTCCGCGTGGTCAAACACAATGTGACCACACTCTACTATAACTTCGCCACAGAGGTACCCAACTTCCTCCCGATGGCGCCCTACGGCACCTCCCCGGGGCCCACTAATTCCCCACCCTACATTGATAACTTCAGCTTCTCCCTCCAGGAGGTTAAAAACGTAACAGATATGTTCGATATCACGAAGACAGGCGACGCCTACCAGGTCTTCTATGGTATCTCCCCCTCCTACCTCAGGGTTATGAATAAGGTGCAGCGACAGTTCGTCTCAGTGCTCGAGCAGAACATTTACCCCTCCAACAGCTTCGTGGAGATGGGTGTCGACGGCTTCCAGTCACCCCTCAATAACCCGAGCGCGAAGACGGAGTTCATAGTCTTCGTGAACCTCACCTACAATGTGACCCTCATGAACACGGCCACCATACCGATTATGCCAGCCTTCAACTTCGTGGTCAACAGGATGATCCTCGAACCACTCGGTCGAGAGGAGCTTAAAAAAGCCATTCTAGCAGGGTTCCCAATCCGCTCCCTGGGGGCAGTGGATAGCAGCATCATGATTTCACCTGATAATTACCCAGACCTCGTCACCCTGAGCTACAGGGAGATATATGGTGGTTAAAAATGGAGAAGTATGAGCCACCCGAGTACGACCTCTTCAACCTGAACAATGGTTCAACGGCGATAGGCACCACCCCAGCCCCCCTGCTCTATGAGGGTCAGGCTAACGCTGCCGTCATTGTCCCCCCCGACCTCACATTGAGGGTGAAGCAGGTCATCATTCAGAATGCTACTACGAGCCTGATAACCGTGCAGCTACTCGCCGTAACCACGGTGTCGGGTGCGCCCACACCTGTGGCGAAGACTCCGCCGATACCTGTGCCAGCGAGCAGCGCCGTCACCCTCGACGAAGACGAGTGGAGTATTTCAGTGAAGTCGGGGTACTCTCTCGCAGCTGTCTCCTCAGCTGCGAACTCGGCGAACGTGTTCGTGAAAGCCTACTTCGTGAAGGGCACTGGTTCACCCATATAGGTGGGCTGAATGGGTAACCTAACCAAACTCAACTCCATACCCTCCATTGACAACGCCACCCTCACCTTCAACTCCCTAGGGCAACTACAGATCAACCCCTCGGGTTCACCCACTGTCTCCAGTTTAAACCCGAACACCACGCAGAACACTCTGACGGGGACAAGTGCGGGCTCAATTGTCTGGTCGCAACCAATGCAGGGCTCAGCCCTCAAACTCGTTATACTATACGCTAATGGGTACGAGAACACCACGACCACCGCGCAGAGTATAACCTTCACTAAGGCCTTCACCAATACGCCCGCCGTCCTAGTGAATACGACGGGTATGAGTATAACGGTGAGCACTACTAGTGTAACTCTACCAACGAGTATGACTGCGACCGCATCGGGGTGGATCATCATAGCTGGGTACTGACTGAAGTGGAGTAGGGATTCCGCGTCTCAACTCAATGTTTATGAGTTTCCCCGCGTCTAAGGTGTGGTGTGAGTATTGGCTATACCATGGTTCCTCCCCTTCGTTAAGGGTTGGCGCTACCATGTACCCCAGCTACAGACGCAGCTACTCTCAGGTATCCCCGTATCCTTCACGGGTACCTACACCGTGCTGAACGGGGAGTTCCCGGGCTACTTCGTATCCGCAGCAATCGGTACAACTGACCCCAACTTTATAACGAGGGCTTCAGCCGACGGGTTAACAGTGATTGAGGTAACAGTGGGTAGCCTCAGGGATGCCCGCGTCTACAGGAACCAGATGGGTGAACCCAACATCCTTTCCTATGGTTCATATATTAGGGGGTTCCCACTACCCGTGTACGCCCTGAGTCTGAGTGGTGACGGGTTACCCTTCTACCAGTCAATCAAAATCGAAATAATACCGAGGAATCAGCCCGCCCTGATAACGGGGTTCGCCGCCAACATTATCGAGATCTACGACGTTAACCTGTTTAAGGAGTCCGTTAAGGAGTTCTTCGAGTCAATCACTCCTTCACCCTCTGCTGTTCCTACTCCGCCGGGTTTTGTTGCCGAGGAGGTTGTCAGCGCGAAGCTACCAGTAAGGGTGACCTGAAATGACGCTGTACCCCTACCTAGTCGTGGATTTACCCATAACTGATACTAACACTCATACGTATAGGACTAACCCGTTTAACCCCCTCGCACCAACTCAGCCGGGTATCAGCCTTGTCCGTTTAGGTGAGAGTGTGCCTCCCGTGCGTGCCTTCAATATTTATGTGTATAACTATGCGAATGCCACTTTGTCGGTGCAGGTGATAGCTAACGAGAACGCGAAGAACTATCAGTATGGTGCACTCCTAGACGGCTTGGATTACCAGTCTGAGTCGGGGTACCCAGACTTCAATGTGGGTTCAGCCGTAGCTGTCCCAGCTGGCTCCCTGTCCACTCCGAGTGTTTATGCTATTCAGTCCGACTTCTACATGAATGCCGCTGAACGCTACCTCTCTGTGGCGTTAACCTACTCTACTGCACCTACTTCTGGCTTCGTCAGAGCACACATAGACCTGTTCTACGAGGGGTTCTAGCATGAGTCAGAGTTATATCCCTAGATTTACGTTCACACAGAACTACGCGGTTGCACCAGTGGGTGGGAGGTTCATTCTCCTCGACCCTGTCAGGGACGCGGACTTCCTGAATAAGCCGACCACGGACGCTTTAGGAAACACTATTCCCGACATGGGTTTGGGTGTCGTTGACAACGGCGTCTTCGTCTACACCTCGCAGACACTCAACGGTGCAACGAGGTCGTACCCTGTTAAGTTCTTCTGGATCGGCTCCCCTGCTGGTACAAATGACGCGAACGACAACTTCTCTATCTTTATGGCGGACGTGGATGAGTCCGCGTTCCGTCCAGGAGCCCCAGCCTCCGAGTGGTTGCTCAACCCTAGGCTTGTTCTCTCAACACTGCAAGCCGGTAAAGACATAATAAACTGGTTCGACGCTAACTACCCCTACACCTCTGTGCCTCCCTCTGGCGGTGTGGGGCAGGAGACTCCTAACGGGCAGTCGAACACCACGTACGGTACGCTTACAACGGGAGGCAGTCCAGGCAACGTGTCGAGGATGGCCTCACTCTCCACTGGCTCCAGTATAGATGGACAGTTTTGGCCTATATACGACTATGTGGACAACTCGATCATACTCTACTTCTCAATAAAGACGCCCAACCCGAACACGCAGTCAATATACTGCTACAAGACCACCGACACGGAGATTCGCTCACCCCTGACTTCTTCGCAGTTCTTAGGAGGGGTTGGTTATAATCAAGCTTTGTTTAATGGAAATATAACTTCTTCTCACAGGTTCTCAATTATTTCACCGGACCCACTTGTTACGACGCCGAGGGTTGCTGGACAGCAGAGTGCTGTGTTCTTCTATGCGTTCGGGGCATTTGATGCTTCTACACCAGATCATGCGAGGTGGATTCAGGCTAGCGTGATTTCAGACATACACACGAATCCAGTTAATTGGAATGGGAAGATCACACTTTCCGCCTCTAAAGATGGCGGAGGCACCGATGTCAGCGGTCAGTACTACCCTGACAAGTTGGGCTCAATCTTCGTTGTACCGCAGGGGAACACCACGTCTGCTTGTTACGCTTGTCTTTACAACGCTACAACTGATAGGGACATACGTAATGGTTCGAACGATTTGGTGATAAACGCCATGCAGGTGAGGATATGTTACTTCCACCCAGCCGCGAATGTTGTAGCGTTTGGAAGCGACCCTATAAGCTTCGCCTCAGGTGTGGGTACAATAGGTCACTGCAGACCACAGTTCACAACTTATCCTGACGGTGTACCCAAAATCATTTACAATGACTTCGCTTTTGACCAGAGCCTCAAGACGGTGATGGAGTACATAGACCCGCAGGTGCTCAGACCAGAGCATCACAAGAAGATATACATAGTGGAAGACGATTTCCCTAACCCCTTATTCTTTTCGACTTTCGGCAGGAAGAGGCTTTTTGCGAGATTCTACTTATCCATTTACCCCACGTCGTACCAGCAGAACGACCCTCAATGTGCGGTTGTGCTTCAGATTACTGAAATCGATGGAAACTATGATGCCGATGCGATGACTGCTGGTTTAGGTAGCTTTCTTGATGCGAATGACGTAGGCACACTTGTCCTCGGAATGCAGCAACCTATTGTCACCCTTACTGGTGGAAACGTAGGCCGTGCGGGTTTGTACAAGCAAGTCGAGTTCTCAGTGGAAGACCTGCCTGCCTATGTTGGCTTCTTGATGAGGGAGCAGATCACGAATACCATATACCCATTCGGGGTGATTGTGTTAGAATGAAGATCAAGTATCCCTTCCCACAGAGGATCCACTATTTAACAGTCCTCGGACATTACCTGACCCCCAACACCACGATTGTGGCTTCAGGTGCGAACACGGGTCCCCTAACAGCGAACACGGTTTGCGACTTTGTGCAGACACCTAACCATAAGGAGCTTGCGGTTAACCTCACAATACAAGCTGTTTCAGGCACCTTCTCGACTGGTCAGGGACTCACAGCCTACTTCGACGTGCTTGACCCAGTGGAGTCACAGAACGTCAACGTGAACTCCTCGGAGAGGCCTCCAGTGCTTGAACTCAAACTGAACAGCACTGCGATAACAACCGCGCCCACAACAATCAGGCTCATCATAGCGAATGGTGTGGCAACCGTGTGGATAAACGGCGCATCCACGGCTCTCGGTAACGTAAATGTCCCTAGTATTTGGCAGGTTCGATTCGCAATCACTGGAACCTCCCCCTCCTTCTCCATAGTGGGGACATACGAGGCTAGGGAGTAAAGTGAACCCGAGGACTAAGCTTGCCCTCTTTCAGAACACCTTTGTCGGTGTCCCAGTAATAGTGGTGATGTCTGTGTTCAACGGGTTAACTGCGTCTGATCCCTCTATTCTTTTACACGTTATCGGTTCTGCTTCTCTGGGCTACCTCACCTCACTCGTGTTCCTATACCTGTCCCTCCACGTGTTTAAGGTGAAGTCAAGGTATGGATGACGAGAAATTTGAGCTGATACGTAGAATACACCTCAACGGTATCTACGCTATGAAGCACGTGGCTTTAAGGGAACTGAGGAAGGAGGTAAGGGATCATAACACGTCGTGGTGGGATTGCCGTATAGGTGTGGCGAACACGGCACTGGCAAAAAAGCTCTACTACGACAAGCTCCCACGTTTCGCCCAGAGGTTCCTGGACACTATACACGCACAGGAGTTGTGCCACTGTAGAATGCTTGACTCCTTGAAGCCTTCACAGGTAGCGGAGAGGATAGCCGAGTTCCACAGGAAGGCGTTGGAGGACTCATTTGTCGCGTGGCTTGCGTGTCAGCCGTTGATAGGGGAGAAGATGGCGCTTGCAACAGCGATATGGGGACAGCACAGGGATGACCCACACGCCACGTTGCAGGGTGCGATAGCGGAGGAGTTCCACCAGAATCAGGCTTTAGCCGTCCTAGTGGCACTCGACCCACCTGTTGAAGAACTCAGGAAGGCTCTGATGTACCAGGAGAAGCTACTTGAAATACTCGGAGTAGGAGAAGAGGACAGGGTTGTGATAGGAGCTAACGGTGAAATATGCACGCTTGTGGGTTGGGAAGCCCACATGAAATAGTCTTCAAAAACTTTTTTAATATGCGAGGGTATAGTAGTATCGTTGCATATGACTAAGTCTAATGTTTTAGACGTCACGGTTGAGGGTGCGGCTCCCTCTATTTCTATCACAGCTTCCACAACCTCCCTTCCAAGTAGTGGTGGCACTGTTAGCTTCACAGGTAGCACGGATCTACCAGTTGGGACAACCCTAGAGATACAGGTGACTGGGGGTACCTCTACTATGGGTTACAGTGGTGGCGTTTATGGGTACGCTGACCCCATAACTATTAGTGGTGGCGGTGGCACTACGGGTATCGCTGGCTACGTAACCGTGGGTTCAGGTGGTAGCATATCGTTCTCACTGAACTTCTCCAGTAACCCCTCTGCCTCCACTGTCACCTACGGCGTGTACGTGGAGGACACTACGACTGGTACACAGTCGAACACCGTGACCATCAGTATTGCACCAGCAAGTAAAAGTATCACACTTACGAGTCAATCCGCGACAACCCTACCCAGCAGTGGTGGCACTGTGACGTTCTCAGGAACTGCCACTGGATATAACCCCGGTCAAGTTTTCTACGTCTTCGTGAATGGTGTGAACACGACGACCACGACACTTGGTTCCAATCTCACATTCAGCTTCACCTTGAGCTTCCCAGCGAACGACACCACGAGCCCAGAGACATACACTATAGACGTTTCGGATAACACGAGTAATACGTGACAGCCGTTGACTGTCTCCAACGTCCTCGACGTCACGGTGGAGGGTATAAGTACTCCTCCACCAAGAATCACGGGTACCTCTGGGTGCTACAAGGTTGTTTCAAGAGTAGGTGAGATCGTGCAGTTGGGTGCCTCGTGGAGCGGTGGATTGGCTCCCTACACGTGGAGGTGGGTGTGGCCCGACGGCTACACTCAGACTGGGTCTCTCTCTTCTGGTACATCAGGTGTAGCATCTACGAGCAGGATTTTCTCACCGGGTAGCACAGTCTATTCTTCAGCCACTGTTACGATCAATGATAGTTCAGGTCAGAGTGTAAGTGCGACCGCCACAGTTACAACGGAGTGTGGCTGAAAGTGCCTGAGATTGTTAAGAAAACAGCTGGTAGCCTGCTCGTCGAGTTTCCTGAGCTGAACCGTTTGTCAGATGATGATATCGAAGAAATTCTCCGAGATTCGAGACGCAGAGTCGATTCGCCATGAGCAGTGGTACCTCGGGTACAGCCACAACCTCTAGGACATTCGCGCTAGGTGTTACACCATACACGTCGGCTGACTTCACTGTTACTGATAGCCTTGGTAGGAGTGCCTCAGCCACGGCGACGGTTACGGGGGAGTGCTACTAAGTCTTTGGTTTTTGACCCCTACGAGTTGAGCAGGTTATTAGAGGGGGATGGGTTACAGCTTGTTCCTGTGGCTCCACCCTATTCCTTCAGGGTTTACATGTTCAGGATAGACGTGCGGGATCGAGGTATCGACGTGTCCTATGGTGGCTACGAGGTCTGGAGGCGTCGTCTACCCTTTGACACGGTGGCGGTGTATGACGCTGTGAGAAGTGGTGTGAACACACTCAGAGCATACGTAGTTGAGCCACAGCGTTTCCTGCAATTCGTGTACGAGTCTTACACCGCACTGGGAGACGGGAGAGCACCCATTGTTCCTGTGATGAATATGTTTGTTTCCCGCTACCCTCTTCCTTACCCACGTATAACTTTCAGTTACAATCTGTACAACCTCAATGGGAACCGTTCATACAACGGTAAGTGGCTTAACTTGTTGACCGCAACAATAGGAGAATCAAAGGATCCGTCGAAGTGGCTGTGGGTTCCCCGTAACGAGAAGGGTGAAGGCAACCTCTTCTCTCATGTTGTTTTCAAATAAACATTTATGAGCATCTTCCCCCTATTTGTTCTCATGGTTAGGTCCAACATAGCTGAGGTGGTTGCGTCAACCACTAGTTCAGGTTCAGGGGGTACACTCACAGTAAACCTGAGCGTTACTTCGGGTAGTGGTGTTACCCAGATTGATGGCGTCTACTACTTGAACCCTGAGGCGAATGGCTACTACACCTGTGGTCTACAGATGAATAATCAGAGTGTGCGGTACTCGTGGACACTGCACGTTTCCGCTACTCCAACGTCCCTTGCAAACGGCGCAACCGTGTTTGTTGAAGTCACCTACTTTGACACCTACCCTGGTAAGCCCTACTATTCGGAGACTTACCCCTTTACACTCAACTCTAACGGTCAGGATTCAGGGGAGTTCTCCGTGTGTATGGTTCCAAGCACAATATTCCCAGAGTCCTCGGTGGGTGTAAAAGTGGTGGGGGTTAAGTCGGCTACTGACCAGTCTATCCCCTACACTTCAAGTGGGATAACCATAATACCCCAGTGAGGGTTTTACCCTAAACCTTATTAACGTCTATATCATATTATTTGTTAGTGGTTGAAGTGCGTAGCAGGATACACGTCTTATTAGAGGCGGATTACAGGAAGCGTGACTTACCCGAACTACTCTACGCTATCCTCTCAACTGTCAGGGAGGTCGGTAGGTGCAGGTATACCTACTTGCTTAACCACGTCGAGACAAGTCCAACCAGACTCAACTACTACTTGAAGGTGCTTGAGAGGTGCGGGTACCTCCAAGTGGAGAGGGTGGGTGAGAGGAGAGTGAACGTTGAAATAACGGATTCAGGTAGGGGCTTCACCGATGACCTCAGAGAGTATCTAAGAGTTAGGCGGATATATACAATGCTGTACAGGGAGCTCAGGGAGAAGCTCGAAGCCCTATACGGGGAGGGAACCGTCATTGAGTAATGGGAGGGGGTGTGTCGGGTTGGATACGTTAGGTGATAGACCAGTCGGGGCCAAACTCATGTTCCCCTATGTTCGAGGTGAGGACGGCTCAGTCACGGATACACTGATTATGAGCTTCAGGACTGGGCGCATAGTCCACTCGAAGCTGAGTGTGAATAAGTATGGGCACGGCTACCGTGCCTACACCCTCCTACCCGCGAACTACCTTATGTATGAGGCCTATAGGACGGGGAGGGGTAGGGCGTCAATTAAGGTGAGTGTTATAGACGTGTCCCCCAACCCCCTCAGCCCCTACAGGGTTAAGGATATCTGGGTGATGTATGAGGGGGTGTCACCCGTAACCCTACTCGAAGACCTACCGGGGAACATTAGGGTTATAATTGAGGGGAACAGCGGGGAGCTACCACTCTACGAGTACTTGGAAACGGAGGTGCCCAAGTAGTGATACTCGTTGTTGGTGCTGGCCTGGCAGGGTTAACCTACGCTCACAGAGCCGTTAGAAACGGGGAGAAGGTGGTGGTTTGGGAGAAGGATCACACGCTGGGTTCTAAGCCATGCGGGGAGGCTGTGCTCGACGGCGCCTTGGATCACCTACCCCTGAGTGCACGTGAGAAGTCGGGTGTCACACTCAACCATATCAGGCGTGTGAGGCTGAGGTTCCCCTCTGAGGGGGGGTTACCTGAAAGAGTCATAAGCGTTAATAGTGGTGGCGACGCGGTGATAGTTGATAAGTCTAGGCTCCTAGAGGCACTCGCCTCAATCGTTGAGTCTGAGGGTGTTCAAATCCTGAGGGGTAAACTCTTCACACGTGAACAGGCTATGAAACTGGACGCTGACATAATTGTTGATGCTTCAGGGTTTGTCAGGGTCACTCATGTGGGTGAGGGGACAGTGGCGCCCGTGCTAAGAGGCTACCATAGAAGCACTGGATTCATTAGTGGCGACGAGCTCCTAGTCGAATTCGACAGTGACGGCATGGGTTATTTTTGGGTGTTCCCTTATGGCGACAATTACAATGTTGGTTTTGGTGGCTTGTACTCTTCTAGCACATTAAGAGCCAAACTCCAACACTATTTAACCAAGTACGGGTTAAACGATGCTTACGACGTTAGGGGAGCAGGCATAGTTGTGAGTGGGCCATTGAAGCAGTGGTGGGGCTACCTCTACGGTAGACCAGTCATACGTGTTGGTGAGTCGGGTGGAGTAGTCAACCCCCTACTAGGAGAAGGTAACAGGGAGGCCATACTCGACGCCTTAGGTCAAAGGGATATACGTGAACGTGTTAGGAGGGCTACCAGCGTGTTCAGGGTTGTTGAACGTGTGGGTACACGTCGGGCGTACAAGTTGGCTTCCAGGCTCTCGGACAGGGATCTCGAGGATGTCCTAGAGGGTAGACGGGTACCCCTGAGATTTATAAACTTTCCAAAACCTCGACCCTTCCAGGGGCGGGGATTCTAAAAGTATAAATACGAGTCTGGAAAACACTTGGTAATGCGTGTAAGGGCATATAGGTTCAGAGCTTACTCATCAAAAACAACCGCGAGGGTGTTGGAAACCCAGCTCGAAGT
>Ga0208549_100902_pt1 | contig 11298 bp, 26 predicted proteins | sample BED_host_MetaG_FD_187135 | JGI IMG/M metagenome (GOLD analysis project Ga0208549, IMG submission 187135) | Hot spring microbial mat communities from Yellowstone National Park, Wyoming, USA - BED_host_MetaG (SPAdes) (version 2) | ecosystem: Environmental > Aquatic > Thermal springs > Hot (42-90C)... | reverse complement strand
TATACTCCTTTGTGATTATATATTGGTGATAAAAAATGAAAACAAATATAGAGAATAAGGAAAATGGAAAAAAAGAAAATTTGTTTTTGATAGTTGATAACTTTATTGACATGTGGTCTGAAGGACTAAATAGAAAAGAAGGATTTGGAGGATTGTTAGATAGCAATGTTGTAGTTGACAAGTTGGGAACAGAGATTAGAGCAGATGATTTCGAGATTGACTACGATAGGGCTGTTGTGAAGTTGTTTTATAAGAAAATAGAGATTGGGGTAGTAAAATTGGAGAATATTAAATTAATTTATTAAATTATTTGGAGGTGTATAAAAATGGAAAACAAAAAAGATGATTATGAATTAACTTTAATGGAATTTCAAGAACGCTGGTATGAGGCTGAAAATAGTAATTTAAAACAAGAAGGTAAAATGGATTACAATGTTATCGTGGATGTAAATGGAACAGAGATTATTGGAGATGATTATTTTGTAATTGGAGAAAAAGAAAATCCTTGTATAATACTAACTTATAAAGGGCATAAAACAGGTGAAATTTATTTAAAATTTATTAGATTAGTTTATTAATTTATATGGAGGGATAAAAATGGGTCAAATTAAACACGCTTTAAATATTATTTCTAATATAAATAAAGAAATTAACGAGTTGTTGTCTATTCTTGAGAATTTAAATATCAATAAATATAATAAAAAGGTTATTTTACAATTATTTATTGATTTAGACATGGCTTTTGGAGAATTAGAAATGAAATTAGAGGAAATTAATAGGGAAATGGAGGGTGAATAAAATGGATTTTTATGTATATTATGAATTGGGAAAAATATATTTAGAACAATTAAAAAGAGATATATGGAATATGCGATTTTATAATAAAAGAGTATTCGTTCAGATAACTGATGTCGGAATAAGGGCTAATGCTTTACACAAAAAAGCATATATGAAGGATTTATTTAATAAAGAATATTTTTATTATGTATTTATGCAAGACATGAATTTTGAGGTTCAATGGGAGGATTTTGAGAAAAAACTTAATGAATGGGTAAAGTTAAGGGAGAGTGATAAAAAATGAATAGTAATACGCCTTTTATTCTTTTTATTTTATATTCAATTGGATATTTAGTTATATTCGCTATAACTAATAATTTATTAGGAATGATAATTATATCAATGTTTTCAGTTTTGGAGGTAGTTATAAATGAAAAATTAAATAAAATTGAGGATTTGTTAAGAGAATATGGAGGCGATTGAAATGGATAATAAAAAAGAAAACTCTAATGAAAATAAAGGTATGACATTAAAGCAATTCGTTGAGAATTGGGATTACTTAATCAAAGATAAAGAACAATATAAGCAATATGATTTTATTGATATGGGATTGGATGCTATTACAATAGTATGCGATAATGGTATTGTTATAAAGGCTGATGATTATTCGGTTGATTATCTCTTTGGAAATGAATGGATTGATTTATATAGAAAAAAAGAAAAAATTGCGGTAGTTAGATTATCTTTAATTAATTTTATGTTTTAAAAAATAAAAAAAATTAAATAAAAAATTTATTTCTTTTTTCTTAATTTTCTTAAAGTTTTTGCTAAATTTATTTGTTTTATTCTATGAGTTAATCTATGTTTTTTAGCATACTCATAAGCTCTTTCTAAATCTATTTTTCCATTTTTAATAAATCTATGTTCTTTTGCCCATTTTTTCAAAGAACCTTTATGTTTAACTGTTCTTTGTATCCAATATTTATTCATAAAATCACCTTTATATGAAATGTCCTATAATTATTCCGATTATACTACCTAATATTAAGGTAAGCGTTGGAATAATCATAGAATAGAATTTAAGGATAGTCTCTAATCTAGTTAGTCGAATATCAATAGAATTGAGTTTTAAAGTTAATTCTTTATATTCATTATCGTTCATTTTATCTCCTCGCATATTTGATAACTGCTATAATGATTGCGATAATGATTATTATCATTATTATCTCTAAATAAGATATTTGGAATTGTGGAATTGGTGATGCGTTTTTAACACATTCATTATTAATTAAGGTATATCCAGCAGGGCAAGTTCCATTATTAGATTGAATTACAGGTTGTAAGGTAATAGTTATATATCCACCTGATGTAAAAGATGTTGATGTTGTTCCCGTTCCTGATGTCCAATTTGGATTTTGATTATCATAGTTAGCATACGCAATAAATTGGCAATATGCTTGTGCGTTTGTTATAGTAAAGTCTCCATTAGCGTTGGTATTTCCATATAGCCAATAATTATTAGATAACCCCCCGATAACATTGCAACTAACTATATGAACTTTAACGGGTATTCCTTCTATTGGTGTATTATAAGGGTCTTCTACATGAACGACTACATTTACCATTTTATCACCTCATAGTATAATTGTATGTTCGGTAGATAGATATTTATAGATAAGGTAAAATAATATTATTCCTATAATTGCAATTATTATATATGCGATATATTTTAAACTATCATTTTCAATTTTAAATTCAGTCATTTTTATCATTCTCCTTATTATTTATTATTACACAATCTAATATTTCTTTTTTGTTATTAGGTATTTCTATTAAAGCATTAATTGAATATTCGATTTTTGAATTATTTATTTCAATAGTCAATTTAATAGGTATTATTGAAAACATTTATATCACTCTATTTTTGAAAATATAAGAACAAGCAATATAATTAATATAAACACAATGATATAATGTTTATATTTATCTATGAAATTCATTAATTCACTTGTAATATTTGTAGTATTTGTAGGTGGTGTTGTTTCATTAGGGCAAGGTGTATTTGCGGGAACTTTTAATCCTCCGGGACAAGTTTTAGTTGGAGGGCAAATATCACATTTAGATATAATAGAACCGTCAGGGCATGTTTGATATTGTTCACATTTATTTTTAGGTTTACAATCAGGGCAAGGTTTGTAGTATTTGCATTGTTGACATATTGAAATTATAGAACCGTCTGGGCAAGTTTTTAATTTTGAACAATTTATAGGATTTTTAATTAAATAATAATTACTTCTTGTTATAGTATTCATTTTATCACCTTTTAATAACCTTCTACTATTACAATACCGTTATAAGTTGTTGTGCTGTTTGGTGTTGTTATGGTAATTCCTGTTGTTGTTGTATTTATTGTTAATCCTGTGTTATTTGCTGTTATAATAGCATATGAATTAAAAGGCAATGGATAATTTATTGATTGATTAGTTGATGTATTATTTTCGTAATTATTAAAATATATTATTAATTTTTTATATGATTGTGAATATTTAATAAATCTTAAATTAATTGTTCCTGATGTAGTTCCTGATATAGAAGAAAATATAGGCAAATTAAAAGAAGATAAAGGAGATTGAGTTCCATTTGTTATTTCATTGATTGTAAAGTCTTGAATATTTATATTTGATGAATTAGCGAAGTTCATATTATTTTGTAAAATTAAATTATTTATATGTAATTTAAGATTTATTATTCCGTTATTTGTAGAACCATTGAAAAATGAAGAATTACTATCGATTAATAAAGTATTAACATTTATGTATGTTGTTGAATTACTGCCTTGTGATTGTAAGTTAGTTATTCCTGATTGATTGTTAGGAATTACCCATTCATTAATATTAATATTACTACCTGTAAATAAGTTTAATCCTCCTAATATAAAATTTGCTGTCAAATTATAAGTATTATTTAAATATATTCCATTAAGAAATGAGGCTTGACTAATAACTAAGTGATTAATAAATAAAGGAGCATTAAAATAACTATTAGAAAAAACATTATCTATATTTAAGAGGTTCATATTTTTTAATCCATTTAAATCTAATATTATATTATTTAATGATATATCTCTTATTACACTATTTGAGTTATAATTAAAATATCCACTAATTTGTAAAGAACTTAGATTATTAGAATTATTATAAAATTGAATACCCTGAATTAAAAAACCTCCACTTGATGCTTCTATTCCATTAGAATTACCCAATATTATATTATTTCCATTAGTATTAATTTGAGTAGGTGAAGCATATCCTGAACCTTCCCCCAATAGTGTGAATGAAGGTATATTATTATCTTGTGAAAAATAAGGTAGTGATATATCAGAATTTAAATTAAATATTCCTGTTAATAGTTTTATTGAAGGTAAAACATATCCCGTTATATCATTAAAGTATAAGGCTATTGTTTGTGCATAATTAAGTGCTTCTTGTATTCCAGATGTTTGTGAATAAGGAGGTCCAATTCTATTTTTTGATGATGTATTTAAATATGTGTCAGGTCCAAAATCTGCACCGTCATTAATAATTGTGCTTAATCCATTAGATATTCCTTTTGCTGACACAGTAATATAAGGTAATTTTTTAGGAAAATTATATATGTTATTATTTATTGTTTCATATACCATTATAATCACCTTTAAGCATATATTACTCCAATTTTATCTGTTGATGCTGTTGCTCCATACCAATATAATGAACTTAAATTTAAAGGTGATTGATATAAATCAATAGATATTATTGAATTAGGAGATAAAGGCAATATTTGATTATTTATATCACCTATATAAATAGTATCCGAAGGTGATAAATTAATTATTTTAATAAAATTATAGGCAATAACTGAATTTAAAGGTTGTTTAGTATTTGCTGTTGTTAAAGTTTGTATAAATGAATTTACATTAATAGGATTTCTATAAGAAGATATTTCACTTATATTAATGGGAACAGGATTAGAGGTTGTATTATCTATTTGAACAATTCCATTACCTATTGGATTTATATCTAATTTAAAATCAAATTTTTCAAGATATTCATTATATTCTGTTTGTGTATCAAAATAATAATATGTAATCTTTAAATAATAACTATATGAATTACTATCTTCTACATCAAATTGTGTTATATCTGCATTATAAAAAGTTATTACAATATCCGAATTAATAGGAATAAAGAATGTATCATTAGGTTTTGATTGCCTATTAAATTGAATATTTCCATTAACTTGTGGAGCATTTATAATTATTTCTAATTCAGTTAAAGTTAATCCTTGTCCCGATTGTAAAACTGTGAAAATTTTATTATTAGGTAATAAATAAACAAGAGGTTGAGATTTTAATACCATTTAATCACCTCTTATTAAATATTTTTCTATTATTTGAATTAGTATTATTACCTGATTTTGAATTTCTAATAGTATTATATAATTCATATTCTATTGGATTAACTATTATTGAATTAGATTTATTTGATTGAGAACTATTATTTTCATTATTTTCATTATTTCCATTAGGATTTTTAGGTTTTGCTGTTATTATTGTTCTACCTTGCGTTAATGTTTGAGATAATGGAACATTAGGATTAATAGCGATTTGAGATAAATTAGTTATTGATGTATTATTTGTTAATGTATTATTTGTTGATGTATTATTTGTTGATGATGTATTTGTTATATTATTTGTTATAGAATTGTTTTTTAATACTTGTGATAAAGGTTTATTAGGAATTATTTTTATAGGTAATACAGGCAATTTAGGTAGAGATATTTTAGTTGAATTTTCAATATTAACCTTGTGTCTTGTTATTATAGGTAAAGGTAATATAGGCAATCTTTTATTTATTAATGAGTTATTAATATTAACTTTATGTCTTGTTATTATAGGCATAGGTAATATAGGCAATCTATTATTTATTTTAGGTAGATTTTCAATATTAACTTTATGTCTTGTTATTATAGGCATAGGTAATATAGGCAATCTATTATTTATTTTAGGTAGATTTTCAATATTAACTTTATGTCTTGTTATTATAGGCATAGGTAATATAGGCAATCTATTATTTATTTTAGGTAGATTTTCAATATTAACTTTATGTCTTGTTATTATAGGCATAGGTAATATAGGCAATTTGGGTGAAGATATTTTAGTATTTTTATTTTTAATTATATTAGAAGGTAGAGGATTATTAATATTAGTTGTTTTGCTTATATTTGGGGGTAATTGTGTTTTAATAGGTTGACCTCTTGTTATTCCAAATAATTTTTCAAAGAAATTAATTATCGATTGAATTATCGATTGAATTGTTGAATTAAAAGAGTAAGAAGGCATTAAAAACCGCCTCCTTACTCATCCAAAACTTTTAAGAAAAATATAGGTGCAAGGGATGTTGATAAATTAATTAAAGGCTTTATTGATGTGTTAGCATTACTATCTATAACTACTTCAGACTGAATAGGCAAATACAATAATCCAGATAGGTGATTATACATAGGATAATAATCTTCGTATTCTATTAAACTTGGAACATCAAGGTCATCAAAGATAACAACTTTTCCATTTTCAAATTTATAATAGTTTAGATTTCCATCACTTGCAATGTCAGTCCATAACTCTATTGCTGGTCTTGCATCATTTATATAGTTTGCTATATTAACCTCAACTCCCGAATTAAATGGAGAAGGTGCTGGAACTACTGTCCAAAAGTCATATTCAGATGTCCTTATTCCATAGAAATACCTCATTATTACAGTAATTTGCCCTCCCGTTGCATTTGGTCCCGCAAGTGATTGATAACCGTTAAATTCAAATTCAAATACTAATTTTTCACTTTCGGGTGCAACAAAAGGAACAATTGCTGTTAGAGATTGAGTTATTGTTGAATTAGCAGAAGGTGTTAAACTTACATCATTTAAAATTGTTCCATTCTTGATATGATAAAAATCTTGAAATTCTCTAAATCCTGATAGGTTTATCATTGTTTTTGGCCCCGTTGTTATCTTATGAGAATACAAAGCACTACCTACTGTTGTTGCATTTCCAGCAGTTGAACCCGATGTTATTGATAATGAAAATATTACCTGATATCCTAAAAGGTCTCCTTGCATTGATGTTGGAGAAAACTTAACTTTTGTGATAGTATTTGCTGATAGCACAACAGTTTGTGATTGTGCTAACTCACTTGCCGTTGAATTTAACAAACTCTGGAACATTTATATCACCTGCATTTCTTTTAATACCAATACCAATACTATCAAAAAGGTAAGCAAGTCAATAACAAATATCACTTTTTCACTCATTTTTAACTCACTCCTTTATGCTTTATAAACCTTATAAGCAAGATAAACTACCATTACAAAAGTCAAAATTCCCAAAAATTCACTCAATTTTTTGTAGTCCATATTTTATACACCTCTTTAATTAAATTTGTCTCCTTGCCCTTATATTATGAAGAGCAATACCAACAAAAGTTAAAGCACCCGTTATCATTGATAAAGGCAACACCATTGTTGATGTTAGAAAACTGCCGGGCATATATGAAACTGCTGATGCAATTATATCTGTTGCGACAGATATTAATCCACCAGCAACTACACCCTCAATAATATCGAGGGCTTCACTTTCACCAAATTGAATAGGCATATTTTATCTCCATTATTATACGTTATATAAGAAATTTATTTTATAATTTTAATAAAAATTCTCCTAAATATTCACTGCTTAATAAATTGAAAACATGAAATGAATGAGAATTAGACCATTCAAGGTTATTAAAATTCAATCCTGTTATATTTGATAGATAATTCTTATCATTGACATTATTAGTTTTAAAAATATAAATATATTTGCTATTTCCTAATATTGATTTATTTAGAAATCCTATTCTCCTGACTGAAAACAATCCCCCTTGATTATAATTTCTACCCTCTTCTAAATAGATTTTTGTATATCTCATCAAGTGATTTGGATTAGTATATCTATCAATCTCATCAATTATAAGAAAATAAGGTCTATTAGGTAGTTTTTTTCTCAAATATCTAATTAATCCCTCTAATTGTATTTCACTATGAATTTTAACAATTGTATAATTATGATATTTGCCCGTTATTCCACTATAATCTATATCAAAATGAGAATTTATTAAATTAGAAAAATAATTAACTGTGTCTATGATAAATCCATTTTTATAATTAGAATGGTCTATAATATATTTCATTAATGTAGTTTTTCCACTGCCTGACATTCCTATTATTGTTGCTTTATCACTTTGTTGAGGTATTGGGATTATTGTTATCACCTTCACTTTTATCTTTAATTTCCTTATTTTCTTCTTTTTTATTTTCTTTTAACTCTTTTTTAATTTGTTTTTCTTTTTCTTTCTTCTCTTTATATGCTATGAATATTCTGCCTAAATAACCCATTATGAATATTGCTAATGGTAGATAAGGCAAAAACTTAATCCATTCTCCTAACTTATCCTCAAAAGGTAATAAAGCGTTCTTTAAATCCTCTTTATCTTCATCAGTTAACTCAATTTCAGAAATTTTAAATTTTCTCGAAGCGATTTTAGAAAAACTTGCAAGAGCATTAACTAATAATCTACTATCAAATTTTATATTTTCATTTTCTTGTTCATTTTCAAGGTCGCTTTCAGGATTGTCTATAATATTATCTATGTTATCGTTATTTTCCTCTAATTCATTCAATTTTTCAAGCGTTTTATTTAAATCCTCATCATTAATTTCATTATTTATATTTTCATTCATTTTTTATTTAACACCTCTTTATTAATTTCAATTATTCCAGCATACGTAATTAAGCCAATAATTGAAAGCATTAAAATATCAAAAACATCCATTTTCATTGATATAATCCCTCGATTAACTTTAAAAATTCTTGATTTTTATCAGTATTATATTCGGAATAATCATTTAATTCTAATATCAATCTATCTTTTAGTTGTTTAAGCATCTTTTTGACCATTGATTTAATTGATTGTCTAATTAAGACATTGTATTTATAACTCAAAAGGTTTTTAATTGCTAAATTATAAGAGTTCTCATCATAGTCTTTTTTATACTTATGTAAAAATCTAATTATTTTTTCTCGTTCTTCTATTTTTAAAGATTTTATAAAATATTCGGTAATTAATTCTTTATTTGAATTTATTGTCTCTAAATCACTATCGGTTATCTTATCTTTATCGTCTAATTTATCTTTATTTTGTTTTATCATTTCAAAAAACTTTATTCCTTCATTAGAATTCGGGGCAATCAATAAAAATAAAGCCTTACTTAAATCTACCATTTACTCATTCACCTCTTGATTTTCATTATCTTTTTTGAATACCCATTTATAAACTATTAATCCCACGATTAAAGATAAAATAAAAATTCCTATTATTGCCTCTTGTGTTAAAGACCAAAATCCAACTTTAATTTTATCAGTAGTTTTTAATTCATTGTTAGCCTCAACTACATTTAATTCTTTATTTTCTTGTTCTTGTTTTTCCTTTAATCTTTGCAATCTCCTTGCTTTAATTTCCTCTTTATGTTTTTGATAATATCGCTTGTAATAAGGAATTTTCTCATTATTCTCATTTTTCTTATTAGAATTCTCATTTTTCTCATTAGAATTTTGTGAAATTTTCTCAATTTTCTCATTAGAATTTTCTATTTTCTCATTAGAAATTTGTGAATTCTCATTAGAATTTTCTATTTTCTCAATAGAATTTTCTAATTTTTCAATAGATTTTTTCATACATTATTATACGTTATATAAGAATTATATTTTACGTTTATTATTTTTTAATATTTTTTCTAATTTTTTTATATCTTTTGTATTATAAATTATCAATGTAAAAATATCACCTAATTGATTTTTATCACCTTGTCTTTTATAAGGATGTTTTTTATAATACCACTTATTATATTGATTGTGATAATTTTTTAAGTATTCTTTATTTTTCTCATAGTATTCTCGATAATATTTTCTCAATCGTTCTTTATTCTTTTGATAATATTCTCTATTCATTTTCTCCCTTTTTGCAATGATTTATAAATTCTTCAAGAGTATAACCTTCATTAACCTTGTAAGGATATGGTGCATCTTTCAAATAAAAGAATTTTATAATCGCTTTTCTATTAACAACAAATTTAATTGCAATGTAAACACTTCTACCTTGCTTTACAAATTCCATTAATCGTTCATATTGTTTTTTGTTTTTTCTATACCATATGGGTTTATGTGAAGTTTTGCATTCAATAAGTCTTGCTTTACCATCCACTACCACTAAATCAGCAGTCTCATTAAATCCCAAATTTAAGGTAAATATACCATTATCATTAAGAATTTTCTTTAATTGCATTTCAAATTTTACTCCATTCTTTTGATTGTTCATTTAATCCCCCTCAATTACTTTTATATATCCTGTAATGAGTTTTTTATCATTATAAAGGATATATGTATAATCATCAATTACTTTTTCTATATTAAAATTGTCATCTAAAAGATAAGCATTAAAAAGTCCCTCTGTAATTATATATTCATAGCCATTGCAAAGATGCACAAGATATTTTTTCTTTGTCATTTAATCCTCACCTCTTTTATTTATACGAGAAATTATTAAAATAATATAAATAACATTAAAAAGCCCTATAAATCCTAAATAATAATAAACAAATAAATAGTAGAATATACATAAGCCACACCTAATAAATATATAAAATATATTATCGATTTTAAATTATCTTTTTCAATATTATCATTTTTATTTATTTTCATTCATTCACCTCCATTTTTATCATCCAATTAAATTTATCTAAATCTAAAATATCTACATTAAATTGTAATCTATGAAATTCATTAATAGGAATGTCAACTAATTTCTCTGCAAATTCAGGATTGTTGCTTATCCACACATCATAAGGACTAAATGTTTTAACTTGTTGTGAAAAATCGTTAATTTCCTTAAATTTTCTTTGTATTATTCCCTCAATCATTCTTATCGGTTTTTCACTTTTATATTCGATTTTATAAACATTTTTAAATAAATCCTCTACCTTCATTTGTTCATAACCTCTTTTCTTTAAAACATATTTATCTTTATTCTTTAATAAATATATTCCATTGCCATACTGTGTTGCCCATTCATATTCTTCATAAGATAAATCTCCTAACTTATCACTTATCTTATCTTGAATGCTATTAATAAATTTATTATCTTTTAACATTAAAATTCCATCGGTTGAAATAGAAATAACCTTATCCTGATAATCTTTTATAAGTTTTAATATATAATTTCTTGTATATGCAGTTATATAACTCGCATATATAAAATTAGTGAATTTAGTAAATGAGGGAACCGATTGAGCGAATACACCATACCCCGAATTTATGAAAATCTTGACATTCAAATACTCAACTGAATTTTTGCCATATTTCTTTTTTATTTCACTTTTTATATTATACCA
>Ga0208549_100901_pt1 | contig 11317 bp, 10 predicted proteins | sample BED_host_MetaG_FD_187135 | JGI IMG/M metagenome (GOLD analysis project Ga0208549, IMG submission 187135) | Hot spring microbial mat communities from Yellowstone National Park, Wyoming, USA - BED_host_MetaG (SPAdes) (version 2) | ecosystem: Environmental > Aquatic > Thermal springs > Hot (42-90C)... | reverse complement strand
TCTTATCTCTACATCGTCTCTATATTTTTCTTTAATTAGCCATGCCAATGAAAACTTGAAATCGTCTTCAGAGTTAAAAACTGGTCTTTTATCTTTAAGTTCTTCCATTAACTCTTCCATTATCTTTCTATTGAATTCTACATTCATTTGATCTTCCCCTTAGTCTTATTGTAAATCTTTATAGTCTTTCCTTCTTTAATCTTTTTTTGTTGATACCAGGACCTGTCCGGATAAGGCTTAAACGTGCTGGGCTCCACGCAGTTGAATTGGTGAACACACGTGAAACCACGAGATGTGTTTGAGTACTTTAGAAATTCAAAGGTTTTTGTTGGGGAGGAATAAGAAGTGGTTCTCACAGGCTCAAGGTTATGGCGACGGTACTACTCTACTCCTACGGGCTCAGCCTCTTCAGGGAAGAGCTTGGAGTACTTCGAGAAGCTCTCCTTCCACACCTCCCAGCCTCCAAGTCGAGTATACACGAACGAGTGGGTCAGGAAGGTGGGTTGATGGGTGGGAGGCTCAACTTCGACCCACACCCACAGGAGTACTCCATGATAGCCGTGGGTGGATGAGACCGTGTTGAAGTGCAACGGTAGACCCATCTATGTTTGGGCCGCCGTGGACGCTGAGACCAAGTAGCCCATCTGGTTCGATGTCTCACTCACCAAGTAGGACAACGGCTAACGCCCCCATTCAGGTTTCTGCGGAGACTCAGGAGAAGGTGTCTTGGTAACCCGGTCATCCTCACAGACCGGGATCCCTGGTACCGTGACTCCGTGGTTCGGGCTGGCTTCCAGAACCACGTGTACCAGACCTTCGGACTTCGAAGCTCGGTTGAAAGATTCTTCGGGTACCTTAAGGATAGGTCGAGGGTTTTCTACAACAACATCAATCCGAAGAAGACACTCTTTGCACCACTCGTGGACTTCCTCCAACTATTCATGCACTGGTACACCACTTGGAGGTGACACGGATGAAGTCTTATCCGGACACCATCCGAATAATACCATAAAATTTATAAGTCAACATAGAAAGAAACTCTAAAACGTGTCTATGTCGGGGCAGTTTTTATTGTTTATTTTACGTAGAATAATTAATTCGATAATAACTCTTCTAGGCCTTATTCTACTGGTGTTTTTAATTATTCATTTAGCCATTCCTACGCCAGCGGGTCTTGCAAGAATTATTGCAGGGAATCCCAACGCTTCTCCTCAAGAATTACAAATAATAATAAAACAGTATAATTTGAATGCACCTTTTCCCATACAATAATTAGATTACGTGAGAAATGTTTTAACTGGTAATTTAGGCATCGACACTTTTTATAAGGTTCCAGAGATTGATATAATTGGAGAATATCTACCTATCACACTTGAAATGGTGTTAGTTGGTTTAGTGGGAGCCATTATTTTGGCTCTTGTTACAGGCACTATTGCAGCGGCTAATAAAGATAGTAAGATTGACGGTACAATTAAGGCAACATATTTGATAACTTGGTCAACACCAGGTTACTTGATAGCGTTTGCTCTTCAACTCGTCTTTGCTTACAAGCTAAAACTTTTGCCTGCTGGTGGACTCGCAAATCCGCTTCTTTCCTCTCCACCCTATCCTAATGTAACACATGCATTAGCCCTCTTTCCTAGGCCGATCGAAATCTTTTTAACAGAATTAACCACATTTTTTATTGGTTTTCCAATAATACGGTCTTTAATAGATAGTGATTGGGTATATTTTTCTAGTCTAATCCATCATATGGTTTTGCCCTCTTTGACCTTAGCCCTAATAGCATTCGGGTCTTTGGCAAGAATCGTAAGGGCCAGTACAGTTGAAGCCTTAGACAAGGACTATATTAGACTAGCATATATGAAGGGTTTGAGCAAACGCCAAGTTGTATACGGTACAGCTTTTAGAAATGCAGTTATACCAGTTATCACAATCATAGCATTGATGTTTGGCTTTGCGGTTGCTGGTGCTGTTATAATTGAATATGTGTTTAATTATTATGGGATGGGTTACTTTCTTGTTCAAGCCATTTATAATTTAGACTATATAGCTATACTAGCAACTACACTTCTTATAGGCATATCAGTCATACTATTCAACACGATAGCAGACATACTATATGGAGTTGTAGATCCACGAGTGAGAACCGCATGAAGAATGTATTTCATTTCCTACAAATATTCAACCTTATAAGGGAACTGAGATGAATTACATAAGCCAAAAAATAAGAGAATCTAGAATTAGAATGATAGAACCAATACTCAGGGACCCTATAGCAACTATTAGTCTATTATTTGTCTGCATGTTTCTTTGTTGGGCCTTGGTGGAGGGTTTCTTACAAATTTTAGGTCAAATCTTTAAAATACCTGCCCTTGGATGGGTTCTACTTCCGAGCAACCCGCTGAAACCAGATTACGCTTTAGCACTTAAGGCTCCCACACTAGAGCGTTTCCCTAATTATCTCATGGGAACAAATCTATCTGGAGAAAGTATCCTATCAAGAATACTTTACGCCGAACCCCATGATATTTTTGCGTCGCTAGTGGTCGTATGTTCAGCTATTATTATCGGTTCAATCTTGGGTATAATAAGCGGTTATTTCGGAGGCTGGCTAGAGGAGATTGTGATGCGAATAACTGACATCTTTTTATCGGTTCCAGCTCTGTTACTCGCAATAATGCTAGGAGTTCTTGTTGGGCACGGTTACTTTTCTGCCCTGCTAGCGCTAATAGTCGTTTGGTGGCCCACTTATGCACGATTATTCAGGGCACAAACACTTTCCATAAAATCTAGGGGATTCGTAGAAGCTGCACAGCTAAGCAACACACATATAATAGGAATTCTATTTAGGCACATTTTTCCTAATACCATTGACCCAGTGATAGCCGTCGCTACACTTGACTTCGGAAATGTTATTTTGGCTTACTCCTCTCTTGCATTTTTAGGCATAGCGGTCCAACCACCATACCCAGAATGGGGGGCCATGTCAGCCGACGGTCTATCAAACTTTCCTCAAAATTGGTGGTGGAGCATTTTTCCTGCTATTGCAATTGTAATGGTTGCTACAGCGTTTTCTTTACTAGGTGATAGACTTCAGGACATAATAAGTGGACGTCAAATATGAGGTTTAGGTGGGATGCCCATGCGAACTGCTTACAAAGCCAACGGTAGACTACACCACTTCCAATACTAATACGGCCGGATTAAGAGACGAAGAGGTTTATTGTATAACAATTATCCATATCGGGTCACAACCTAAGTAGTCATACCCTCCAGTCGACATCTTGCTAGTGAGAAGGGTCGCATTTAACGACGCAGACGAGAAACTTCAATTCCTAATCTAAGTAAAGTGGTTTACAGCCCACCGAGTTCGCCCACCACCCAACACCCCTATTCCTGCTTACATTAGGACTCCCAGAAAAATCTTGCACAGCATGTGTCTGCCATCCTTCTTATAACCTTTAAGGGGATTTCCTGAATCCTTAAGCTCTTCCATCACCCATTCTTTATCTGGATCCTTTAGCTTTAACGCCAAGCCCAGTACCTTCTACTTTTAGTATGTAAACGTTTTATCTGCATCCATGTATGGCTCCTTCCCTCTTTGTCAACATGCTTACACTATGTCGGCAACCTTCCTCACCGAGATAACCCCAGCACGTTCAGCCGCCTTCCCACTTCTCATCGCCTTCGGGTACTTCCTCTTTATAAAGTCTCCCTTCCCTCTTTGACTCTAAAGCTTCCCGGACAACTACTATGAGTAAGAGCGTTCTTGAGCACCTCTTCGTGCTTAAGATGGCTGCGCTTGGCTAAATATATGTTCTCTGGAGTTGTCACCTTTAGGAACCAAGCCCGCATGCGTAGGAGCACAGCTTCTACTTGTCTAGGAACCTGCTTATGTCTCTAATCCTTTGCTTTATGGTTGCTGCTATAAAGGAACCGGCTTCGAGTATGGTCATCAACAGTTCGCAGTCTATATCGTTGAAAGCTATCTTAGCAAGTTAAGCGTCAAGTATCGTGTACTGCTGAGTGTATAAAAGCCCCTCGATAAAGGTACATACACAAAGCCCTCGGCTCGCTACTAGAAAACCAAGGTTTGACGGCTTCTCAAGCCCTACAGACCCAAAAACATCGGGTACATCATCGAACCCATGCTGAAGCTTTTTTCCTTCCTATCAAAGTATGAAGCTGATTCTTAACACCAGAAATTCTGGCTCCCGCTCTTGACTCTGAATACGAGAGCTCCTAATACCTCTATGTACGGGGATGGGACTTGAACCATCTTGCATCTCCAAACTTGTCTCCAAGCACCTTCTATTTTACGTCTCTTTTATCTGTCCTTATATGGTCCTTCTTACAATGGGATCTATCATGTGCACATCATATTTTCCAAAGCATCATCGGCGGGCTTTGTCTGTAACGCCGGTTTCTGTTACAACCGTGAGGTCTTCGGACACATGCTCCGTGAACTTCTCGACCCCTCTTCCCCCGTTGTTCGGGGTTCGGAGTTTTCTGGCTCTACATTATCCGTTGAACACGGCGATAACGTGTCTTATCTTGTGGACATAAATTCACACTCACGTTTTTCATTTACCTTCTGCTCGCAAATCCAAGATACGACACACTTTCGGGGCGCGCTATGCACATAAGGTGTGGTAGTACCAGAGGTTGAACCATACTGAAACCAGTGCTCGAAGGGCAATTCAGTGCATAACCGCCTAGTTCATTGGCACGGTAAGTATGAAAAAGCTTGATAAGAGACTTTCACGATCGCCAATGGGACTCAATGCTCGGATTCCACATACTTTGGACGATTATATCAATACTGCGGCCACGGGAATGAAAAATATATGTTCGCAAACTTAAATTAACTATACAGTAAACTGTAAAAATTCATACAAAGAACAAAAAACAAGTATAGAAATTCAGATGATGCTTAAGTTTTAGCTGATAAGAATCACATTCAACGAGCAGCCAGCCCCACAAGTGTTCCAGCAGAAAAGAAGGATGTTCTTGCACTAACAATAGCTACTTTTGGAACCTTGTCGTTTGTATTTATTATCTTCATATTACTTTTAATAATTTAATAATTGTCTTAAAATAGTTAATAGTGACATAGGTATAATCAAGATTCCGTCGCCTGATTGACAACGGAAGATTATACTATAGCGAGTAACCTCACTATGTGTTATACAGATAAGATTATAAATTAATATGAAAAAATTTATTCAATAACATATAAGTGCAGCACTCTCTTTTTGACTCATTTTAATTAATCAAAAAATCTGCCTGATACGCCATACCACGTAATTCACTTTCAATCCTTAAAAACAACCGCGTATCCATGGGTTTTCGATTCTACTATATTCACTAGCACGGAAAGTTCGCTGTCGGATGTATGTATATTAATTGTTAAGATTAGTTACTAGTATATCTTTATTGAATTTAGCTGAAGAGTTCTGTGGAGAGGTACTTCATCCCTGAGTCTGGTATGATTGTGACCACGTTGGCACCCTCTTCTAGTTTGCCTTTGAGTTTGAGCGCTGCGGCTATGTTGGCACCCGCCGAGAAGCCCGCGAATATGCCCTCACGCCTAGCGAGCTCCCTAGCGGCAGCGATCGCCTCCTCATCTGAAACTGCGAGATAGCCATCCACAAGTGAATCATCCCAGAAAGGTGGTCTGAACGCGTACCCCCCACCCTGTATCCTGTGTCGGGTTGACTCAACAGGCTTGCCCGCGAGGAACCGGGCCTTCTCTGGTTCAACCGGGTAACACCTCACCTTGGGGTTATGGCGTCTGAGGGCGCGGGCCACACCGGTGAATGTTCCACCCGAACCCACGTACGCGACGAAGGCGTGCACTTGGCCCTCGAGCTGCTCCCAGATCTCCTCACCCGTCGTGTGCTCGTGAGCCTCGGCGTTAAGAGGGTTAGCGAACTGGTCGGGTCGGTATGCGCCGAGCTTCTTCTCAAGCTCGCGGGTCTTCTCCTCCACGAGGGCTAGGTCCTCGGCTGAAACGTACCCCGGCCTGCCGCCCTCCGCTTGTGGGACGAGCACGACCTCCGCGCCCAGCGCGGAGAGCATCCTCCTCCTCTCAACCGAGTTACCCTCCGACATAACAGCCACGAACCTATAACCCTTAACAGCGCAGGCCACTGCAAGCCCCGTGCCCATGTTACCGCTCGTACGCTCTATCACGGTGTCACCCGGCTTTATTATCCCAGCCCTCTCAGCCTCCTCAATCATCCTTATCGCCACCCTATCCTTGATGCTGAGACCAGGTGAATAGAACTCGACCTTGACGTAAATGTTAATACCCTCAGGGCTCAGCCTTTTTAAGTGGACAAGGGGAGTATTGCCAACCGCGTCAAGTATACTTTCAGCAACCCTGATTACGCACCACCCCCTACGCATCAACCCCAATGCCACACCAATAAAAGCGTATCGAGTGCACCTGGATAGTATGCTGATGACGATCCTAAAGCTAGCTGGCGTATTCATCCTCCGCTGAGGCTGACTTGGACGATGACCCGTACAAGGCTCTTACACCACGTATAATACGGGTGTGACAGCTGTTGCAGGACACACCCCCAGTAACGGTGGTCACCCAGTCAACGCTGGGGTTTAGGTGTGAACTACTGTGAACCAGGTATCACATTCCAATTAGGTGAACTGTTGTGGCTAAATGTGATTGATACGCCTATCACCCTTATTACGTTTCCATTAGGCGAACCGGGGGATCAGGCTTCTACCGACACGATGGGTGAAGGAGTGGTACAGCGCTCACACATTCCATAGCCTTAACCTAGGCCAATGGGCTCTGCGAACCGTGTACACCTCACCCGCTTACACACCATCTGGGGAGACATCGCTCTTTCGCCTTAAAAATTCTAGGAGTGTTCTCACACTGAACCCGGTGGCACCCTTCGGGACCCAGTCGTACTCCGTGTTGGAGAACGCTGAGCCCGCGATGTCTAGGTGGACCCATGGTGTGTTGTCTGGTACAAACTCCTTCAGGAAGAGTCCACCTATTATTGTGCCCGCCTCACGTGAGCCGCCACCCACAATGTTTTTTATGTCCGCCCGCTCGCTTCTTAGCATTTCCCTGTATACTGGGGGTAGTGGTAGCTGCCAGAAGGCTTCCAGAGAGGTGTTACCAGCGTCTGTTAACTCGTCTATAAGGGGTTGGTTGTTCCCCATTATGGCGCCTATCTTCGAGCCTAGGGCCACATTCTTTGATCCCGTGAGTGTAGCAATGTCCACTATCAGGTTTGGTGAGTACTTTTCGATGGTGTAGCTTAAAGCGTCCGCCAGGATGAGTCTTCCCTCCGCGTCGGTGCTCAGCACCTCAACGCTTCTTCCCGAATAAGTCAGGATTATGTCCCCCGGTTTGAGGGCGCTTCCCGAAGGCATGTTTTCAACGAGGGGTGCGACACCCACCACGTCAATCTTCAAGTCTAGGAGTGCGGCCCCGAGCACCGTCGCCACAGTGTCAGCAGCCCCACACTTGTCGGAGTACATTCGCTCTATTCCGCCGTCACTGGGTTTGAGGTTTATCCCCCCAGAGTCGAATACTACGCCTTTACCCACTATGGCGACGTTTTCCCGCCCACCCCCACCACTGTACTTTACGACTAGGAGGCGTGGGGGGTTCACGGAGCCCTTACCCACACCCACTATGCCGCCGAAACCCTTCGATTCGAGTTCGCTCTCCCCGAGTACTTCTATCTCCACGGGGAGGGCTGAGAACCTGTGCTTAACCGCGTCAACGAACTTGGCGGGGCTGAGTGAGCCGGCCGGCTCGTTTCCCAAATCACGTGCGAGTCGCACTGCCTCTGCTTGACTGGCTGCGTCCTCGAAATCAGCATCAGAACACCCGACATAGTGTATCCTTGGCTCACCTCCATTTGTGTTTGACATATACTTGGTGAACCTGTACTGTGCGAGCATCGAACCCAGCATGGACTCACACACCTCCAATCCATCCGTCTTAACCCATACGTCTGTGAGGCCTAGGTTTTCAGCGAATCTTGAAAGCCGGGCGCCGAAAACGAGGCTTGGCCCCCCTTTACCCATGATTCTGCGTTCGCCGAGCAAGGGTTTGAAGCTCACATCGTAGCTGGACATAGGGGAGTGCTCTGCGCTCCTCGACCCGCCTTCAACAGTGACAAGAGGCTCACCTACATGGTCGACAACATCTACGACCAAATTCGACACCTAAACCCAACTATAAAACCACACTCATAAACCTTTTTTGAACAACTCTACACTAAAATCCCGATTGTGGCCAGCCTTTTCCACACCAATATTTTCCGCTCATGGTTAAATCCGGATGTCAGTGTACTTCTCAATCTGTTTTTTCAAATCTTCACATGTCCTTGCAACATGCTCTTCCGCTATTTTCTGAGCCTCGCCCTCGTCCCCTGCTAGGATGGCCTGCACGAGTGCTCTATGCTCCTCTGCTGACTCTAATCTCCTTCTCGGAGATATGTATAGCACGGTTGTGGCGAGCCTCAACTTCACCCTTATCGTGTCCAAAACCTCCAAAAGATACTTGTTGTTCGCTATCAACGCTATTCTCCTATGAAACTGGTCGTTTAGCTGAGAAAGCTCAAGTACATCTGAACCCCCATAGGTAGAGAGAGCCTCGAGGTCTCTAAGCAAAGCTTTCTTTGAAGCCTCGGTTATCCTTTGGGCCGCAAGGCGTGCCGCGAGTCCTTCAAGGCATGATCGCACGACCAGTAAATCTAGGGCTTCCGGCGGGCTCAGGTACTTCACCCGAAAACCATTCCTCGTTAACTCAACGAGACCCTCTGCCTGTAGCCTCTTTAACGCCTCCCTAACAGGCGTGCGGCTGACACCCAGCTCGAAGGCCAGCTTCTACATCCAATGTTTTTTGTCGAATTTGGAACGGTATCCACCTGATTCCACTGATGGGGTGTCGGATAATAGGAAAACCGATTTGAACCATACTCCGAGGTAGCCTATGTAGTCGCCTTGCGTTTTGTTCGACCTCCCCACCTTACACACTGCCTCAACGTCTGACTCGTTGGATGATCGACCGTTGTTGAGTAGTCGACCGTTGTTGAGTATGCGTAAGGTGTTACCAGAGAGCTCGATTCTAAGCTTTGTGGCCCCCACGTCCTCTGCGTTCTGCATGAGCTCGAATATGAAGTTGAATAGCCGCGGGAAAGCTTTTTCAATCTGATCTATCGCCCCATTCAAGGACTCCAAGACTAAATACACTGGTGCTGAGAGATGTTTTGTCTATACTCTCTCAATATGCTCTCTAAAACTCAGATAGCTTACGTCATCCATAACTCCACATTTCACTTTGAGTTTAAAAGTATTATTAATCAAGCCTTAATGAACAAATCAATTTTTTGCGACGGAAAACGATGATGTCCAGATACCATGGGTCACCCAAGCAAGCATCTCTTTCTCAGTCTGCGTAGAAACCTGAGCGCGTTCCGGGTTGTTCGCTCGTGTGAGCGAGACACAGAACCAGATGGGTTTTCTTGTCTCAGCCTCAACACTGACCAAAGTGTAGAGTGGTTGACCGCTACACTTCCCACTGCTTCGTCCACCGCGATGATACCCGCGTGGCTTCGGCTAGAAGCTCAGCTTCGCCTCAACGAAGCCCACTCCTCCCCACTCGACTTTGAGAGGGGTTCGGAGAGCACCCAGAAGAGGCTAGGGGTTTTTCTGAGTACCCGAAGGCGTTGAGTAGCACAGCGATCACCTTGAGCTCAGAAGAACCTCCTCTTGCTCCTCTGAAAACATTTAGATCCCTGAAGAATTCGAATCCGTGGTGGACGCCACGGTCGCTCACCAATTCCGAACCGTGGTGCCCACCACGTTTAAGCCTTATCCGCACACCACCCTTTTGAAGGTGAAAACACAGATCAACAAAACCACTAATATCACTGAACATCCAAGTTTTGTGTAGTTCTTGTGAGTGAAACTTCAAACAAGATTGGTATTGTGCTTTCATCGTCAACCGAAACTCGCCCTAAGAGTTTGCCGGTACGCCACAAGTGAATCACGACGGTGTTCATGTTCAAACCTGAGCTTAATCAAGCACACTTAACAATTTTTTAGAGTAGGTCGATGTCTTAAAATCTGAGGCTTGAAAAGCGTTGAAAAACTCCACTTTGAGCCCGAATTTTCGCAAGTTTTTTGAAGTAAATACGTGGTGGATTCCACGCTGAACAATCAAACCCGTATTGACCACTATTTAAGCCCTATCCGTAAACTATCGATTTATCAAAGCTGTTCGGATTAAGGCAGATGAGCATGGTATCCGAACATGCAAACTGTTCAGAGCTACAACGCAGAATCAGAATAATGAAAGATAAAAAATTTAGATTAAAAGCAGACTATGGGCTGAGGCCAAGCTTTTCTTTTATGGTCTTTACATCGGCTTCAAGCCGTTTAAGTCTTTCATCAAGATAGGTTCGAAGATCCATGCGCATACCCCTAACCTCTGATAGCATTTCATCTTGTGTCTCGGAAATTCGCTTTAAGCCTCCTTTCACCTCTGCCATGTCTGCTTTAATATCTTTCGTGTCCTGCTTAATTTCTTCCGTGTTTGATTTGATCTCTTTGATGTCACCCTTGATCTCTTTGATGTCACCCTTGATCTCTTTGATGTCACCCCTAACTTCAAGTCCTGTCTGAGCGATCTTGACAAGTTGCTCTAAGCTTAGTTGCTGTCTGTATTCGGAAATGGATAGCACAAACCCATCAAAGGGTTCAAACGCTGTACTCGAAACCTTTGCTAATGGGGGCCGACTTTTTTCGACTGCCTCTCTAAAGCGGGTTAACGCTACATCGTCACCTTCGACATAGACTACCAGTTTATCTTGGTCGACGTTCTCAGCTTCAAAACCCACTAGTCCCTTAGATAGACTTAGAAGATGTAGCCTATAACCCACTTCTTGAACCCTTTCCCCCGCTATGGTAATTTTTAGCTTCAAGATCCTCCTAAGTTAACATTGCACTAAACTATATAAACCCTGACTTATATGGTACAGTAGGATTCTCAACCTTCTTAACGGCGAATAGAGCGTACTATACTTTTTATTCGTATGAAGGTGTGAGTGTTCTTATTTTTGGGAAAAATTATCATATCCAAAACACGGAAACCACCAAAAAGCGTTACAAAATTAAAAATAGCGGCTTTTAAAAACCTTAACTCCCCAATTTTTAGGTAATATATGCTGTGCCTCACGACCCATTTTAACCATGTAATGCTATATGAATCGAACGGCCGGCCCTCGGCCTAGTGCCGAGGTCACCTCCTACGGGCGGGAGG
>Ga0208549_100900_pt1 | contig 11321 bp, 9 predicted proteins | sample BED_host_MetaG_FD_187135 | JGI IMG/M metagenome (GOLD analysis project Ga0208549, IMG submission 187135) | Hot spring microbial mat communities from Yellowstone National Park, Wyoming, USA - BED_host_MetaG (SPAdes) (version 2) | ecosystem: Environmental > Aquatic > Thermal springs > Hot (42-90C) >... | reverse complement strand
CCACGTCCCTGTACGCTAGAAGCAGCGGTTCAAGTTGTTCTCCACAATCATATTCAAGCGAATAGCTTCTCAGCACGCCTGTAACCCCATATAGCATAAATCCATTTAAACCTATCTATATTGAAACCGCTGACAACGACGCTTATTTCATACCTCTCTGTACTGGCGAATACATATGTTATAAGATCCATCTATACTTGTCACACAAATAGGATTAACGAGATAAAGAAAGCAAAGAAGGTGTACTTTTACGACTTGGGATTCAGGAACCCCCTTCCTAGAATTTTTACGCCAGTCGCAAATCGTTCGAATAGTGGTATGCTCGAAAACTTTGTGCTCAGCGAGCTTATCTTACTGGGATTCGAGCCATAGTGTTGGCGAACAATGGGGAAAGCTGATGTGGAGTTTGGACTTTGTGATTCAAACCCCGCTTGAATTGGTTTCCATTGAGGTTGAAACTTCAGGTACACGTGTGAGAGACTTTCTGAGTTTCATCGAGTACTATAGGCCATAAGTGGTGTTGTGTTCACGAGAGGGTACACGGGTGTGGAGCAGATGCGGGGTACAAGGGCTGGGTTCCTACCATATCATTTTGTGTGCGGGGGTGAGGCCTATAAGCGAGTCACATTCTGTCTGGAATGATGAGGGTGGACAGGCTGGCTCTCTACACGAGCTTGGCTACCACTTTTACTACTATTACTGGTTTCGGAGTCGGGGTGTACACTCTTACCAGATGTGTTATGGGCGCCCCAATGAGCTTTGAACACCTCTCGGGTCTCTTGTCTTTGGCGTCTATACTGGGGTAAGCTTCTCAACTGGATTACTAGTGTCCACAGGTAGCACCACGAAACAAATGGGGCTAACAGATGTGATTGTGTTAGGGCTATTCACTCTGGGTTGGATTCTATTCTTTAGTAGGGTTTGACGCACTCCTTCTTACCCACTAGTACGCCTCCTACTCTACCTCGCTATTTTCAACTCAGCCGTGGCGTTATTACTCTACGGATCAAAGCGTTCCAGGTAGTAAAGTATAATTGCTTTTTATTCTGATTGCCGGAGGCCCCGTTGGGTCGCGCGGTTTACTTGGGGCTTTCCAAAGACCCATATTGGGGTAAATGCTTTCACTTCACTGAGTTCGAAGTTGGTTGGGGGTAAAGTTGTTCCCGCTTGAAGTCGCTACTCGGTAACCCTAATGGTAAGAGAGGTGATTGCCCTTCCGCGTGCTTCCTGTCCAAGACAGGAACACCCTCCAAATTTTCATTTTTAAACTCAGCCAACGGCCCCCGTGTGGCTTCGACCACGGATAGGAGGGGAAATGCTGAATATTGTGCTGAACCTCACGGCGTGCGTCTACTCCGTATCCTCCTCTTCGGGTACGATGGGCAACTGCACACCTTGGAGCATCGGATTTTCCAAGGCTATAAGAACCTTGCAATGCGGTAAGCTATGAATTTTTGCATTAAAGAGCCATTTGCTGCCCTTCCAAGAAGCCGGTGACGACCTAATCGCACGCATTGTCACCCTGACTCACGTGCCTCATCACTGATGCTGAACCTGCGAGCCCTCTTTCTAGACACATGTGCTTACTCCTTAATTCACACCAGAAAAACTTATAGCAGATGAAAGTGGGTTAGCGCACGACTATGGTAAACTATCTCGTAACAGGTGCAACTGGGCAGATCGGGGCTTTTGTCTGTGAAGAACTGGTAAAAAAAGGACATAAGGTTGTGTGCTATGACTTCAAACCAAACATGGAGAACGTCTCACATATCGCAGGATCAATAAAAGTGGTGAACGGAGACGTTACAAACCTCGACGAGCTACTCAGTGTACTCAAACAGGAGTCTGTGGAACGCGTGATCCATCTAGCCGCCATGGTGTTAATGGATTCAATAGAGCACCCAGCAAAAGCTTATCAGGTAAACATAATGGGTACCAATAACGTTCTAGAATCGGCAAGGCTCCTGGACCTAAAAAAGGTGGTTCTGGCAAGTTCCGTATCGGTGTACGGCGACACAAGGCCACGGAGGGAGGGAGTAGTGGACGAAGACGACTCTCTCAATCCCCCCGACGACCCGTATTCAACATCGAAAGTGGCGAATGAACTCATGGGCAGGTTTTACTTAAGGAAATTTGGTCTTAGCATCACATGTCTTCGGCTCACGTCCGCTTGGGGTCCAGGCAGGTACTGGGGATACACGGGACAGTTTAACGATTTCATCAGAAGAGTATCACTGGGTCAGGACGCGAAATTTCCTGAGGATTTCTCCTATAAAGAATCGAAACTGAGATGGATGTATGTTAAGGACGCCGCAAGGGCTTTCACCCATGTATCGGAGTTTGACAACTCACCTAGATATCTTTACAACGTGGGGTCAAAGTCACCCTTCAGTTACAAGGATGTCGTAGCGGCTTTGCATTCTATCTTTCCAGAGCGCCACATAGAGGTTGTGGAGAGAGAAGAGCCGACAACTCTTTCACAGACCGTTGCCGGACCGAACGGCCTTGATGTTGACTGCTCACGACTTTATCGCGAGCTTGGATTCGAAGCAGAATTCACTCTTGAATCCGCCCTGCGAGACATGGCAAACTTCGAACGCTCAAAGGCGAAAACTAAGCCCGCCTAGTTAAGATATTGCTATTGGATGTACAGGCGAGCCCGTTGCCCCCCTTATTTTCAGGGGAGTACACACAAAGAGAAACTCGTAAACCTTAGCCGAGGCAAGCTCGCTTAGCTTCATATTCTCTATAAGCGGAATCCCGTTTTCTGTTATAAGGATCTGGTGCACTCGCCCGTCGACACCTGGCTCTTCGTTTGGCTCAACCTCTACGCTTTGTGTATCGCTCCCGACCGTGGCCACCTCTTGCGAGGCGAGCCAACTAGCTGCTTCGACTCCTATCCCGGGCATCGAGGATACATATCTTTGATTGTCCGTCTTCCAAAATCTTTCCCATCCAGTATATATAAGAACCGCGTCCCCACGTCTGATTTGAATGTTTTCGATAGAAATTACGCGCTCAATATCGGAAACCGGTATCGCCTGAGGCCCATCATACACGTGTAGCAGAGTCATGTCAATCAGAACGCCGCGTGTTACAATCGGTAACATGTTCTCTATTCCAAGCCTAGATGTGCCCCGTGTAGTTGTCACATCCCTTACATCAACATCGTTGTAAAGAGAGTATCCGATTGTAGCGTGATTCAGCCCGTCTATATGTGTACCCGTATGGTCCGACATTTCCATTCTAATGTTTGTAAACGAAATTCGGTTTTTGTTAGGGAATACACTGTCGAAGTATTTTAACATTTCAGGTGCGCTCCTATACGTATGGTAGATGAAGTCTTTGTGAAACCAGTTTACTGGTATCTCGTCCTCCAGCATGTGCATGAGGCTGAAAATTCTTCCGTTTCTTACAAGCCTCACCGCGGCCGCCGTGCTCTCTCGCGTTATGTAATTTAGGGCTCCCAGTTGATCGTCCTTCCCGAACTTACTCGGACACAATTCAAAAAATTTCATTTATACCCGAAATATTAGGATGACGTAACATACAATCACCAAGTAGACTATCGATGAACCCGAAAAAGCGTGCATTGTTTACGCACAGCACGAGATATTCGACACTTTTTACTAGGCTAGTCATCCTTTTAACTTACCGATTATATGAGTTCCGTAAATTGGTTGAGGTTGTTCTTGAACATATTACTAAGCATTTCGGGCAGGCCAAAATTATTGATGACATTAACCTGCGAGTCCGTGACAAGGAGTTCCTGACATTGCTAGGGCCTTCTGGATGTGGAAAGACGACCACACTCAGGCTCATCGCTGGCCTCGAAAGAGTCGACTCAGGAACAATCTACATAGACGGAAAGGTGGTTAACGATGTACCTCCGAGCCAAAGAAACATATCAATGGTGTTTCAGAACTACGCACTTTATCCTTTCATGACTGTGCGGGACAATATAAGTTTCCCGCTCAGGCTTCGAAAAGAACCAAGGGACATTGTAGAAAGAAGGGTTAAGGAAGTAGCCGAAATGCTACACGTATCACATCTTCTTGACAGAAAGCCCAAACAGCTTAGCGGCGGCGAACAGCAGAGAGTCGCAATAGGGCGAGCTCTCGTCAGAAATCCTAGCCTGCTCCTTCTCGATGAACCATTTTCAAACCTTGACGCAAAACTGAGAATCGAGACGAGGTCAGAAATAAAGAGGCTCCAGAAGAACTTGGGAATAACTACAATATTTGTTACACACGACCAAGCTGAGGCGATGGCCCTAGCAGACAGGATAGCTGTGCTTGATAAGGGAAAGCTAAGGCAGCTTGGCACACCAGAAGAGGTTTACTCCCTTCCTGTCGACATCACTGTCGCCCAATTCATGGGCTCTCCCGCAATGAATGTGATAGACGGTATAATTTCTCCGCCAGACACCATATCCTTAGGCACAAATGGTAATCTAGGTGTGATAAAGAGACTGGAAGCCGTAAGGGCAATTGGAAAACTTGGGCCAGGTGAGGTCAAAATTGGGTTCAGGCCAGAGGATGCCTACTTTGACAAAGAGGCAACCGATGGCGTGCCCGCTGAGGTGTACGTCGAAGAGCCACTAGGCACTCATGTACTGCTTACCCTCAAGGTGGGAGAAGCCCTAGTAAAGGTAATCATGCCCCCTGATTTTCGAGCCGGGATAGGAACAAAGGGAAGCATTAAAATAAGAGAAGGCAAGGTGCACGTATTTGATAAGACGGGTGCACGAGTACCCGTGTAGCCACTCTGAACTATGACTAGTGTTTTTCCAGGTTTACCGTGAACCAATCGAAATAGTGCATCTTGAGATTTAGTCCCCTTTGTAATCGCTGAAATTCTTAGGACTTCAAGTACCGCAAAAGACTTTAAGTTATGCCTATTCTTACAATGTTTAACATGGATTACCAGACACTAGCCGATAAGTACCTGAGGGGGAGCGGCGACTATTACGAAGACCGTAATCCTGCATCGCTAGACCAAGTTCTCGCAAAGTTCAGACTATCGACACCAGAGGATGTGGTAGGCGTCATAGAAAACGCAAAGAAGGGGTTTCATGTCTGGTCCTCCGTCACGCCTCCGAAGAGGGGTCCCGTTTTGATGAAGGCAGGGGAACTTATGGAAAACATTGCACAGGAGATGGCGTTGTTGCTTACGCTTGAAGAAGGAAAGACGTTAGCAGACAGTTTGGCTGAAGTTCTTCGTAGCGCTAACCTTTTCAAGTTTTATGGTGCGCTTGCATTTAAGAATGGGGGAATCACGCTTCCTTCTGCAGACAGCTCAACCAGAATCATTACTGTAAAGGAACCACTTGGCATAGTAGCGGCCATAACTCCCTGGAATTTTCCCCTCGCAATCCCAGCTTGGAAGACCGCTCCCGCACTCGCAGCTGGAAACTCAGTAGTTCTGAAGCCTGCAAGTAAGACCCCTCTGATCGTTCTCATGATGCTCGACGCACTCGTTCAGGCGGGTCTACCAGAAGGCGTTCTCAATGTGGTCGTGGGACCCGGTGGCAGGGTTGGAGATGCAATAACTGCGAGTGAGGATGTGGCAGCTCTGTCTTTTACCGGCTCAACTGCAACCGGCGAGCACATCTATAGGATGCTCGGTGACAAAAAAAGAATGACAAGACTACAGCTTGAACTTGGGGGAAAGAACGCCATTTATGTTGACAGGACCGCAGACCTAGCACTTGCGGCTGACCTAGTGGTCAAGAGCGCCTTTGGCCTGACTGGACAGTCCTGTACCGCTGCAAGCAGGGTTATAGTCAACCGTGAGATTGAATTACCTTTTAGGGTGAGGCTAATTGAAAGGGTGAAAAGGTGGAAGGTTGGTCCGGGCACCGCACAAGACGTAAACATGGGGCCTCTCGCAGACGAGTCACAGTACAAAAAGACACTCGATTACATTGAATCAGGAAGGCTGGAAGGAGCAAAACTCATTTATTCAGCTGAATCGGGTATCAAAGAGAAAGGTTACTTTGTCGGGCCGAGCATATTCGAGCAGGTGACCAAGGATATGAGGATCTTTCAAGAAGAAATATTTGGCCCAGTACTTTCGCTGACCACGAGTGAATCGGATGACGAAGCAATAGATCTAGTTAACGGTGTGGTGTATGGTCATACCGCGGGTATCGTTAGTAAAGACCACTATACCATCAACCGATTTATAGACAGTGTTGAGGCTGGCGTTATAAAGGTGAACAAACCCACAGTTGGACTCGAGCTTCAGGCGCCTTTCGGGGGATTCAAGAGGTCAGGCGCAACAACATGGAAGGAGATGGGCGAAGAGGCGCTGGAGTTTTACAGCAGAGAGAAGACGGTGTACTTGGGCTACTGAATATGTTTCTTCTTGCTTTGAATTATTCTTGCGGTGTTTCTAAGCGTCCCTATTCCATCTATCGTTATTTCAACCAAGTCGCCTTCCCTCAATCCGTTCCTTCCGCTCGGCACAATAGAGGTTCCAGTGGACAGCAGGGTTAGAGGCTCAGGAGTATAGTAGCTGAGCAAATATTCCGAGAGCTCTTCCACTTTTCTCCTCAGTGCTGATGTATTGGCCCTCCCTTCAAACACAATGGCATCTCCTCTGAATATTTTCATGGTTATACCGAGCGAGTATGGGTCCTTTATTTCGTCGGCCAAAGCGATCACGGGACCTATTGCACATGAAGCTTCGTAGATCTTTGACTGCGGAAGATAAAGCGGGTTTTCAACCTCTATGTCCCTTGCACTTACGTCGTTTGAAACAGTGTACCCGACTGCATTCCCTTCTGAGTCAAGGATAACACCCAGTTCGGGCTCTGGTAAAGTCCACTTGGAATCGCCACGTATCCCGATTGGCTCATCAGGTCCCACACAGTTACGCCATGTTCCCTTAAAGAAAAGTTCTGGTCTTTTCGCCTCGTAAACATAGTCATAGATCGATATCCCATCCACAAGGGTTCTTGCCTCGGACGTGTGGCCCTCCTTTGAGCGCATATACGTAATGCCCGCTCCCCACACTTCGGGCGGACTGTAGGGGCGAAGCAGCCTCACTTCTTTAAGCGGAAACCTATTCTGTGACGAAGTCACCCTTTGTATGTATTCAGAAACTCGACCACCACTTTTTACAAAGAGTTCATTAAACGACTGGTATCCCGGGATTCTGGATGCCTCGGCTCCATCTACCTTAACGAGAAACTTCTCTCCCAGCCGCTCTGCAAAACCAACCTTCATGGATTTCCAAGTTTATAGTATCCAGAGGCTTATATCGCTTGCTACCCTTATTAGGCAGGCACAGATTGATGAAAATCCTTCGGAGCAATTACGTACACAGGTGCATACTGCGGGGCAATTAATCATAGCTCTACTAATGCGTTTCACGAAAGATTTTTTGCTTGGATCTACTAGCCTTCTTTATGAAAAAGATAGAGGCATCCTTTGGTGTAGTGCTCCCCACTTATGCGGGAGACGCGACAAGCACGCCTGGAGCTGAAGAATACTGGGGACTCTACGATTTAACATTGAACGATGATGTATCTTGGTCGCGAATAATCCAAGTGGCAAAGGACTCCGAACAATTGGGGTACACTTCCCTCTGGGCTCCGGATCACTTCATGCTCGGCAAGAATGGAATGACATTTGAAGCATGGTCTACACTCAGCGCAGTTTCCCAAATCACATCCAGAGTGACGCTTGGGACATGGGTGTCATGTAACGGCTACAGGAACCCAGCCCTAACCGCGAAAATGGCAACAAGCCTCTCCCTCATGTCTGCGGGCAGATTTATTCTTGGCTATGGAGCAGGATGGTATGGTCATGAGTATGAAGCTTACGGGTATGATTTTCCTAGACCGAAACAACGAGTCGAGATGCTAGAGGAAGGCGTCAAGGTCATACGCGGCATGATGGAAAACGACAAGTTCAACTTTACAGGACACTACTACAGGGTCAAGGACGCGGTCAACAACCCGAAACCGCCAAAACCAACGCCCCTTATGATTGGCGGGTGGAGCAAGAAGATCGTTTCGCTTGCGGCGAGATATGCTGACCAATGGGATATAGGTGCGGAGCCCACTTATGAAGAGTACGGTGCGAAGATCGAATTTCTTAAGGAACAGCTTCGGCTTAACGGCAAGAGATTTGACGAATTCACATGTAGTGTAGGGGTGCATGTGCTTATCGCGGAGAACGAAACCCAGCTTACCGAGAAGAAGAAGCGCGTCATAAGGGTGATCGACGCCCTAGGTCAAAAAATAGTCCAGCTGCCCTCTGTTGACTATAAGTTTGATATGGAGAAAGTTGTGGTTGGTACTCCAGTTCAAGTTAGAGAGAGACTTGCAAGATACGTCGAACTCGGCTGCCAGAGATTCGAACTAATGTTCATGGACTATCCCAAATATAACTCACTTGAACTATTCGCATCAACCGTAATGGGGTGAGGCCCCGTTAAGCCTCTATAAGCATCGCCTGCAACCTTGCGGTACATATGAACCACCAAAATTTCTGCTGTTTCAATTCATCGGCTCTTGATTTCGGCTTGTAAATATTGAAAGAGTTTCCAAGGCATATGCTGCACCGCGTTCTCGGCACGGGACGCTCAAGGACTGGTGGTCGTTTGTAGCCAGAATCGAAATTCTGATTCTCGTGTCTCACCTAAGTTTGTAGTGTTCTATCAATTTTTCGTCTGGAACAACCCCCAAGCCGACCCCTTTAGGCGGAACGAACGAACCCCGTTCATACCTGATGGCGCTACCGGCAAGTCCGTCTCTGAACGGGTTGGGTCTAAGGTGATACTCAATCATAGGTGAATTTATGGCTAGGGCAACGTGAAGGCTTGCGACAAAACCTATGCCACCTGCGGAGTAGTGTGGGATAACTGGAAGGCCATGTGCCCTTGCCAGCGCTCCAATGCGAACCATTTCAGTTATACCTCCGTTCCAAGCTGCATCGACTTGAACGTAGTCGACAGCATGTTTTTCGATTAGGTCACGAAACTCATAGAGAGTGTAGGCCGTCTCGTAGCCTGCAATCGGAACTTCGAGAGCCTTGGCAAGTTCAGCTGAAAGGTCGGGCTGGTCGGTTGCGATGGGTTCCTCGAAAAATACCACTCCATACTTTTCAAGTTGCCTCCCCATTTTCAACGCGGATATAAAGTCGTATGTATTGTTTGCGTCGACAGCCAGGTTGATTCTATCGCCGAACTCATCCTTTAACGCCTTAATTCTCTCCAAGTCTTGCTTAGGGCTAAGGCCACCGATTTTGATCTTGACAGTGTCAAAGCCTGCGTCAAGGTAGCTTTTTTCCTCCTCAAGAAGTTTAGGTATGTCTTTGTCCTCTCTATAATAACCTCCAGTTATGTATCCCTTAACGCTCCTGTCTGAGCCCCCAAGAAGCTTGTAAACCGGCGTACCAACTTCCTTCCCAAGGAGGTCCCACAGTGCAACGTCTATTCCGCTCATGGCCGAAACGATGACACCTCTTCTTCCGAGCCTGAAGGTTGCCATATACATCTTATCCCAGAGTTTCGTGATTGTGAAGGACTCTTCGTTCTTAATCAATGGACCGAGGACAGTTTCTATTGATGACGCGACCGGGTGTACTCCGCCGTAAGAGATACATTCTCCCCAGCCTACCTCACCTGTTGTAGTTACGATCCTGACAAGCGCTATCTCCATTGGATGCTCTGCACCGCCGACCACCGCGAGTGCGTCCCTCTCATAGAACTCAGCTGTGCTCTGCCCCACCTTTATTGCTTCTACTTCCGCAATTTTCATTAACCAGATCCATCTCCTTAGTTTGGGTTAATAAGCATCATGTATTTTAACTTGACCATTTTCATGGTGCCTTAGCGTGGTACCTTCCCTGTATAATAGTTCCACAACCCACTAACCTGGGATGCCCGTCACTTAGTGGCTCTTGATCCCATCGAAGCATGTTTGTCAGCAAGATGGCCTTAATGTCGGCTTGATTTCTTTCTAGGCTGCGACAACTGTAACCGAGATGTTGGGTGCCTGAAGTTCTACGTATAGACTTACGTTGGCATCCTGAAAGACCGCATATGATGCAAGCTGATAGATACCTGGTTTCGCCACCGACCTTGTTCCGTTAGCGCCTATGATTGTGCCATTCCACACCAATAGTGTAGACCAGACTTCCCCCGGCTCGAGCGTTATAATATAGTTACTGGCAGACAAATTGAAAGTGATTGGGGCTCTGAATGCCACGATCTGGTCGCCGGTTGAGTTATAGAAAACCATACTGAACTGCGCCCCGAAAAAGTAGTAGTACGGCGTTGTTAGTTTGTACGACACATCCCGGGCCACATATTTCACAGTGAAATTTTTGCCCAGAATGAGCGTGGTAGAACTGTAATAGACGGTTAGGGAAAACCCGCCCGAGCTTACCTGAACATGGTAGGGCCAAACTTCGCCCGCGCTATAGGCACCACCCATCAGGGCGCCCAGCACAAGGCCTATGATAAAGACTACCGCTATACGGGGCGCGCTGAAATGAATAATCCCTTTTAACGCCGAAATCAGAGTCGCAATCGAAAGCACAACGAGGATTGCAACGGAAGGATAACTAAGTGTGAATACCCCTAAGTTTACGCCCGGTGAACTTTTTGCCAGAGATGCTATATACCAACCAGTACCGCCTACGTTCGACCTTTTGAGTATCAGAACATAAGCAATCAAAAAGGCTAGATACAGAACTAGAAGTAGAAGCGCCAGACTTCCAAGCCGCCCTTTCTTTTTAACTCTCTTTCTAGTCAACTTCCGGCGAGGTGGCCGCTTAAACGTTGACAAAAGAATTATACACCAAACTCGAAAAAAAAGGTCATGATAATAAACGTTACCTTTCGCTGCGAATGGATATCTCTTGTAAATTTCAAAGCAACCTTTGCAGTAGTCGAGTTGTCAAACTCTTTAAGGTAAACATAAGTCTTGATGGAGGAAAGAGGCTTGTATTCATGAATGTAGATAGGTTGTTCCAACCAGCTTAGAGACCTATGGGTGCGCAGATGATGTGTACAACTATCAGGTCTCATGTTAGCCCATTTGAGAGATCGTCATCAAACAATGCGTCGATTCAACGTGTCAAATAAATATATTTTTTGAAAGTTTGCTTGATTAAAGATGCTGGGAGATGCAAAGTGTGTTAAGACTATCTTTTGTTCTGAAAACAATTAACGGGCTGATCCTGTCCGGATAAGCCTTAAGTGGTGGGCACCACGGAGCTGAATTGGTGAACCACCGTGGAGCCCACAACGGATATCTTTACACTCTTCAGGGATTTAAATGTTTTTAAGAGGAACAAGAAGAG
>Ga0208549_100899_pt1 | contig 11335 bp, 12 predicted proteins | sample BED_host_MetaG_FD_187135 | JGI IMG/M metagenome (GOLD analysis project Ga0208549, IMG submission 187135) | Hot spring microbial mat communities from Yellowstone National Park, Wyoming, USA - BED_host_MetaG (SPAdes) (version 2) | ecosystem: Environmental > Aquatic > Thermal springs > Hot (42-90C)... | reverse complement strand
CCACCCAAGAAAACCCACAACGACCAGCCTTTAAGCATTACGGCTCAAACAAACCCAACCACAGCCACCGGCAAGCACCCTAACCCATGGAAAACTAAGGCAACGATACCCGAAGCATGCGCAGGGTTTGTTGTTGAATTTTGCTGTTGCATGGTGCTTGGTGAGCTCATGGTGGGTAGTGCCTTAATGAACTAGCTTAACACTGCTGGTTAACCTGAGCCCAGCCAGCTTACTACGTAATTAATGAAGCCGAGTACAGGATGAGGTGGATGAACGTTATATTTAAAGGTTCATTAGCGGTATTATGGGCATGGGGGCAGGCAATTGAACTGGAGGAGCATTGGGAGTGACTGGGGTGTTCTTGCTGTCTCCCTACTCGCCGTACTGTCCATTTACCTTATCCTATACTGTGCTTCGTTAGTCATCCTGGAGCCCTTGTTATAACATTCCTCGTATTGATTGTTGAGGCTCTCATGATACACGATAGTAGAGACGGTTCGCAATGGTTATGGGTAGCCCTTCTCATTAGCATTGTCTCCTCGCTGATCTACACGGTGGTTGCATTTTACATCAATAGTTTCATCCTACCGAGCATCTGCTTCATGGGCATTAACGATGTGTTAGGCATATATAAATTCTCGCTACTCCTTGCTGGGATCTTCGGCACCATACCTTACGCACTAACACTATCTATAATTCACCACTGCATCATGCGCTCATAAGCCATGAACAGGGAGGTCAAGATCGATCCTGAAAAATAACTCTAGAAGGGGTTAACGAACTTTCTATTAACTTGATTAATCTGTGCCGTAATTGAATTGCTCATTGACGGCAATGTTATGTAAGAAATAAATAGGCCTGCAAAATGACCTGCAATTAAGCCATAGAAGGCTCCCTTCTCTTTATCAATTAGGTGCCCGATTAGAGCTCCTAATGCGCTTGATAAACTTGTAATCGATAAAACCCACCAGTGCGGTGCATCGTACCTTAAATGATTAATTGGGTCTCTAAGTGGGCTGAAATAATCCCAATGCACCTTATAAAAACCCCTGAACCTCCTGACATGTATTCTCCTACCATCATGTAACGTAAGTTCGTATTGAGCAATCTCGCCCTGAGGCTCACCAATAGTCTTGATAAAACCGACAATCTCGGGATCAGGAAGCAGACCCTCAGGTATTGTGATATCTTCATGTGGTGGTCTCCTCAAAACCTCATTGATAATCGAAACCCAACTAAGCATCAAGATTAAACCTGCTGCGGTTATAAAAGGCCTTCGGTATGGAGATTAAATAAAACTGCCTAAGTTCCGCATCCGTAACTTACCATTAGCTGCTTGAGGTTATTTATCCTCTCATCAATTGTGAGTGCTGGAAGGCCGAGCACATTAACGTGACTAACATTAACTCCCATATTCTTCATTTCCAACAGAAATTTAACGGCACACGATGTACCTCCACAACCGATGAGCTGCGCTGCGGTAGCGTCTGCCTCGAGCTCTTGCCTCTTAACAGTATTGGCATCCGCCTCCTGTATCATCAAGGAAATAAATAGTAATAAAAGTGAGAAAATAAGACCCACTACGTCGTTGTTTTTAATGGATTTATTCATAATCTCGTTGCACATCGATAAACTCATTTGAAATGCGTATCTAACTACAAGCTTCATTATGGAGTGATTCTTAATAATGTGTATTAACTCGTGTGCTAAGATGAAGTCTTGGCACTCCCTCGGCAACTTCTCCAAGACACTTTTATCAACAAAGATCATGCCAAGAGCAGATTTTCCAATAGAAAATCCAATGGAACATGCCATTACACAGCTTTTCGGTATATATTCACTAACAAGGATATAACCATCCATACCTAACCTACTGAGGAAATTCACTACTATTGCTGTAATCGACATTGTAGTTTCTCCTGATGAAGTCAATATCCGTAGCACCTCCCATACCATATCCCTGCTATATTATTCTATTAAATTTAGCGTCATATTATGTGTGGACTTAACTGTTAGGGTATACGTTGATTTTGGCGTGCTACTATGTATGCGATAACCATTATTGCGGTCTAATTAATGGTTCGTTTAGTCGGTAAAGTGATCAGTAAAGCCAAGAGGAAAAGCACCATGATCGTGAATAGAAGGAATAATGTATTCCTAGTCTCCTTAGCGAGCGTCATCAACTTTCTATTCCATCGATAATTCTGTCTGCAGGTATTAATCACCCAACAACTAGTTATGAACGGTATCGATATGGAGGTCGAGGAATTGGTGAAGAACACAGACACAAAAGAACCCAGAAGAACATTAGCCATACCCAAGATTACACTAGCATCATTAGTTATGGCGTTTAACGTATTAATCACTAGGGATTAATGAGAGGTTAAGGCATGACTTCGACCTCCTCAATGAATTTGTGAAGCCCCTCTCGTTAGTAATTGCCATGGTAACAACCAGAGCATTGATAATGTAACCTAATACACATCACCCAGACGACTAGAGGATTGTCATCTCTTTCGATGTTGCCTATAGGATCCTTGGCGAGGCAGTGCCTGTGCCCCTAGCTTACGCCATTAGCCATGGCGCTAAGGGATAGAGTTTTAAGTGTATAATGGGGATGAGCCTTATGGTGTTACTATTTGTTGAAAAGTTAGAGAGATTTGGAACTAATATAGGGGTAAAACTGCCTACGGAGCTTACCAGACATTACAGCTCCGTCTTTAGTCCATTAATCACCACCAGAGTGTATGCGAGGGTACACGTAAGAAGGGTGTTTAATGAGGAGGGCGATGTAGTGAAAGAGATCAATGAAAATGTTGAAGCCCTAGACATTGAATTGAAATCCGATACTTATGTATTATACCTCACGAAGATACACCTCGATTATAGCATCCCCATAGGCTACTTCCTCGAAGTCCTCCTGATATCGCTTACCGCTAAGAGCGAGTCAAAGCAGTATGGGGTGGTGGTGTACCCTGATGAGTTTAGGTACTCGATGCCGCCTACTATCCCGCAGAAAGTATCGAACTTGGTGATGGGTTACGCACGTGTGTTGAGGGAGTTAGGTGGTATGTATGAGGTAGTGGATCTTTTAAATACTGTGGGGTTGCAGGACATATCTGCGGATCTATGGGAGGGCCTTGTGAGGTATTATAGTGGCGACTATGAGGGATCTATAAAGTTCTTTAGGAAGGTTGTTGAGGGCCTGAGGAAGATTGCGGATAAGACAGATGTAATTGAGGAGGGGAGGAAGGAACGTCTCCACAGATATCTCTCAAGTGCGTATGATCTAATAAGTAGCTTTGGGGAGCACGCCGGTACCCGCGGATCCCTACCCGAGGCGAGACTCAGTAGGGATATAGCGTTATCCACATCCAGGTACTTAGCCGAGTACCTCAAGCAAAGCAGCCAGAAACAAGCCCCATCTACGGCGTAGATACCTTAATCAATGAGGCCAGGAAAAATGCCTTCCCGGCCCTCCTAAGCCAACCCCTCTTCCACTAGTTAGCATACTTAATCGAGAGCATCATCATTAATTTAAACCATTGTCATTACTCTTAGCAGTTAAGTGTGGGCGTGGAGACGGAGTGCCTTGCCTACCATTGGGTTCGTTACAGCCACTGGACAATGACAAGCTCAGGTCGCCGCCATGCTCAACCCCGCATCCCTCCAGCTTAACCGCTACACCTACGTACCTCGACCCTGACTAGCGGGGTGTTGCGCACCTTGTTTGACTATGTCTTGTGCTTGCTGAGCAACCTTATCCATTAATTGTCTGTATAGGCAATTTAGATATACGAGGTCCCTATACGATGCCCCCAGCATCAGGTGGTGCACAATGCCTGCTAAAAAGCCAAGGTCGATGCCGATAATTGCCGAAGCTCCGAGTGTAAGTACAACCCTAAGTTGCGGAGTTAGTGTTGGAGTTAGTTTTATGGGCATGAAGAAGAACGAAATCATCAAAAAGAGAAAGAGAAATACAAGATCGCCAAATAATAGTAATTTTCTACTTTTAAGGTTATCTAATAAATCGAGTATGCAGTTAGGGTTGTTCAATAACGAATCACCTCGCCACTCGGTTAACCCTAGGGCTATTGATACGGTGACTGGCACGGCTATGGTTAAGAAGCCCACGAACGGCTGTAACGGTATTGAAAAGTTCATGTTCTTTATTACTTTTTGCGCGAAATACAATAATACGTAGAAAATCACGTTCAGAAAGCCAACAAATTCTAGAGTATAAAAAATGGAAGCATAAGTGTCAAAATATTTCTTGAACGTGGCGAATAAATCCTTAAGTGTCGAGTCTAGGATTTGGGATTGGCGTAGGTCAATCAACGCCTTAGGATTAATATTACCGCTAAGGAATTCCTCCAGTGGTGTTTTCATTAAATCGTGGAATGTGGATATTAAATCTCTACCAGCCAAGTACCATAAAATAGATGTTGATGTGAGTAAGATGACTGCGCCGGCTGCGAACCCAGTAATTTCGTATGGAAGGAAGTCTGTCAATATTGACAGAATAAGGCCAAGACTCGCAGAAACAAGTACTATCTCTAACAAAACCTTAGCCCTATTGAGCCTTCTGTATATCTCCGCTAAAAACGTATTATCCATAGACGACTTAAATCGAGAACCCAATATAAAAATTGCTGACCTAACCCAACCCCTTGATTGCCGGCTCTGGCTCTATCACTATCTGCCTCCTTATTGGCCCCGTGATCACCAACGCCTTCGTTGTTAAGCCAGCCATGTGTGGTGGTAGTGCTATCGTTGGTCACTTGACGCCTCGCTCGTTGGGTTCAAGACCTTGGCTGCCTCATTAACGTAGGTGTTGCTTCCTCCTGAAACAACCAACAGGGTATGTTCTGCGACGTTAGAATATGGACCGCCAAGAGGGTTAAGGAAGTTAGAGACGCCTTAGCGAAATACAGTGATGAGGTGAGGGAGTTATCGACGCTAAGGGGTTAGAGGCTCATTGTAACCGAAACACCTAAATTAACAGCAACAGTACTGCCTATTAATGCCTAGGTGCCCTTACTGTGGCTCAGGGGACTTAACCCCAATTAAGACTTGGAGGTTCAGGTTTTATGAGGTCCTCATTTATGTATATTGTTCTTGTCTTAATGTTGCTTGATGCTGCCTTCGTCTTATACCTCCTTACCTTAACCTTAACATCATCCCCAATCCCAAGCATAAGCCTATACTCTCAATGATGTCTCTGTAGTTCACGTAGAACCTCACCCTCTATGTAACTTGCAAGGTTATATGCGAGCGAAGCACTCATGCACTACTACGATGCTGAAAGGAATGGCTTAATTAGGTGCGTTGAGTATTAGGCGGTGGGGTGGGTTTCGCAGGGTTATGTATTTTACCACGGCGAAGCCTACACATCAATGGATAAGAAGTGCATAATCATCAGTGTGGGCATTAATATTGCGCCAGCTAGGTTGGCGTTGATTAACACTGATGTCAATGATGGGGCTTCATCATCCTAATCGGCGCTAGTGGTGATGCCCTCAAGGCACTAGTTGAATTCGCCAGGCAAGTCTACCAAGACTTGAACATCGAGGTTAAGCCCATTGTGCTTAACCAAGGATTAAGCCTAGTCGACGCTGTTGCATCACTTAGGGGTTTGGTTGAGACTAATTCACCCTGCAACGTAACCATCGGCATCGCCGGCGACAGGTGGATTGCAACGATACTGGGCTTCCTAGCTATGGTGTTGGCTACTGTTGGTGGTTTTGTTAATGTTAGCGTTAACAGAGTCTTCACCATGCCTGGCGATAAGGGTAAGCCAGTTAACTGGCCTATTGCACCTAGGCTCATTGACTTGAGTCCAGTTGAGTTTAGGGTCTTTAAGTTGATTTACAACGGTTACAGCCTAGCCAAGGAGATTGTTAAGGGCTATGCCTCAAAGTATGGTGAAGCAATATCCCTGCAGGCTGTTGAGAGGACATTGGCTAAACTAAGGGGTAAGGGCATCATTAACAGTAAACCAGTCGGCAAAGCACTGGTTTATGAGGAAACACAACTAGGCAGGTTGATTGCTTGTGGTTAGTGTGTTGTATTGGGGTTGCTGGAGGTGTGGGTTATGATAAGTGCATTAGCCCGCTATACTTTTAAAGTACTCAGGGAGTATTAGTGGTTGAGTGCTTGGTCAACGGGATTCCACCGTGGATTTAGAGGAGGCTAAGAAGGCTATTCAAAAACTTAGTCCCGATGGTCTTTGCTTGGGTGGGTTGCTTGATTTGAAGGGTGTTGCTAGTGACTGGGTTGATAAGGCTGTTGGCGCCTTCTTGCGGGGCCTTTTTGGTGTCGGTCCCATTGGCAGTTTAGTGGGTACTGGTATTGCTGAATTGGTTAGTAAATTGCTTAGGCGGTTGCAGGAGAGGTTGGGCATTGCTAAGAATGAAACCATCGAGTGCCTCAGAAACATAGTCAACACAGCCAAGGAGGCAAGCCAATATATCGATGATGAGAGGCTTAGGGGTGTTGTTGAGGAGATTGCCAAAAAGTGGGGTTGGGACGTTGACACCTTCAGGCGCTTCGTGAAGACTGCCGCAGGCAAATCCGTGACTGAGGATGAGGTTAGGGAAATGATTAAGGAGGCGCTAAAGAGTATTGAGGAGGAGTTAGAGAAAATCAAGAGGAACATTAGAGAGGAACTACGTAAGATTGAGGATAAGATTGGGGGTTCAAAGATCGGCATAGGTATCTTCTTCCTTAATGATGTCGAGAACGGCTTACTCTACGGCAATTTCATAGTTGAGGGTGGGGTCCCGAAAATTAAGACTCAGCTGGGCACCGCCGAAAATGAGCCAGAGATTGACCTTGTTGATACTGGTAAGTTCCATGAGGTTGCCGAGGACGTTCTAAGCAGGTTAACTAGGGGTGGTAGGGTTGTGCTTACTGGGCCTAGGGGGATTGGCAAGTCGACGTTAGCCACGTACGTGGCTTGGCGTTCACTCCTCGGTGGTTTAGGTAAAGTAGCCCTTGATAAGTCGATGGATGCCGTGATACATGTTGACTCGTTAAACCCTGGAGATGCATTAGAGCTAAACAACCTAATTAAGACCACTAGTAGGAGGTTCATAATAATTTACGACCCATCACCAATCAAGGCCTATTACAAGCCCGAGACCATGCAAATGGCGAAGCATGACATCGAAAGCATCAAGAAAACGCTGAAGGAGCTAATGGAGGTTGAGAATGCGTGGGTGATAATAGTCCTCCCAAAGGAGCTTTATGATGAAGTCTCGAAGGATGCGACGCTGAAAAGTGTTTTAGATGAGGTTAGAAATTACGTAATCAACGTAGACCTTAAGGATAAGGGATTCCTCAGTGAGATTGTTAAGAGGTACTCCGGGTGCGGTGACGTAAGTGAGCATTTAGTCGAGAGGATTATGGATTTTGATTCCTACACTTTAATAGCTAAGTATGTTGGTGTTTGGCTTCGTGAAAATAAGTGCCAAGTTAAGGATGTTAATGAGGCTTTGAGGGAGAGCACTGGTGAACCTAAGTTATTCTTCGCAAATTACATATGGAGCACTGTGCTCAGGGGAAATGAGGACTTGGCTAGGAGGGTTTCTGTACCACTAATCCTCCACGCAGCCTTCGGGCCAATACCAGAGGGAGTCACGTACATAACGAAGGCTGTGAATGAAGGCGGTGTTTGGGGACTCGTGAATATAAATCGCCTGGCTGGGTCAAAGTTAGAAGGCTTGAGGGAGGGCGATCTAGAGCCAATCGCCAAGTGGATCTCTACATTACACGAGGACTTGATTGAGGAAACCCTTAAGGACTTGGTTGGGTTACGGGGTGAGGAGGCGAGGAAGCAGTACATCAACCATGGATTTGAGAACTTCATCAATGCATTGGATTGGGTTTATGAAAATGGAGTATTGAGCCGTGAGGTAAAGCCCGAAAAAGTTGTGACCAACTTATTGACCCTTACTGGCGAGAGACTCAAACACGCCTTAAAACCATACACAAACTGCTGGAAAAGAACCGCATTAATCATTGGGTTCGCCCTGGCTGGAGATTCTATAGTGCCTAGGCTCAAGAACTTGTCTGTGTTCCTACCTGAGAATTTGAGGAAATTGAGTAAGAGTGACATTGAGTTCCTCGGCTATGCCTTAAGCAGATTAGGTTTTGATGTTGACGAGATCCCATCATTAATAATGAACGAAAGCAAGTATTCTGCGAGTGTCGTTGAGTTCCTCGGTGATGCCTTGAAGGAATGCGGTGTTGATGATTACCTGCTCGTTGGTGACAAAATCCCACCATTAATAATGAACCTAACTAAGGATTATGCATATGCCTTGACCGAGGCATTCGTCGATAAGTACAATGAGGCCATTGCCGAGGTAAGGAGAGTCCTTAACATCATCAAGAATAGGAGCGATCTTTATAATGATGAGGTGCTTTATAGTCTTGGGCTAGCCTTAATAATCGCCAACACCGCTGGGTTGGGTAGGCCCATCGAGCCTAGCGATGCGGATGCCACATTGCACATAGTGTCATCCACCATGCAACACGTTATATCATTTACATCATTAAGCCTCATTAAGCCAGTACTAGGTGCCTTGGTGCCGTTGCGTGATAAGGCACCTCAGAGGTACCTTGAAGTACTAGCCTTCGCACTGGGTAAAGTCTCCACACCGGATATACTGGGTTTCATGTGTCCTGACTTGGACACGGTTATGTACATACTTAATGAGTTTGATTACATATTAAACAAGTACAGGGATGGAGTAAAGGGACATGCTTGGACCCTCGTCGATGCGATAGGCGCCTCAATTAACTCACTCTATAAATGCATAAAACATTGTGGTGATGATTATATGTTTGAGCGTATGGATGCGTCTTTCCGTACGAAGCTTGAGCATATTGTTAGTAGGGTTGCTGGTTTGCTGGATGAGATAGATAGGTTGAACCACAGCCTAGGCATCATTGCTTGGGCGCATGCGTTACCACCAGCGTTAGATAATAAGTGTGTAAGAGCGCTTATGGAGAACATGCTAGGCATCGACGTGGCTGATAAGGCTAAAGAGGTTGCTGGGGAACTAAGCAGGTTAAGGGCTCAGGAACTAATAAGGGATGAGGGCTTCATGGGTTTTGTCAAGTCCTGGCTCGCAGAGGCTGATGAGAAGGTAGCTAGAGAAATCCTTGAGGACGCATCAATTTTTGTGTACATATTGGCGCAAGACAAGCTTGATAATGATGAGCTTAAGGAGGCGGAGGAACTATTTAACGGGGCAGCTGAGTGGGGTAGGGTGATTGGTGTCTACAAAAACTACCTAGATAGTAGTAATTGGGCATTGCGTGTTGAGGCGATTAAGGGCTCGTTGGCTGGCGATGACTTGGTTAAGTTGGTTAATGGGTTTAAGCAATTGTACGAGGAGGCAGTCAATGCGGAGCGTCTTATGCCCGCTGAGGTGTCTCCGTACTACGATACTCTATCGAAGAATATATTGAAGGATATATTGGAGAATATATTGAGTGATATACTTGGTGGGTACCTCGTGTCCCTAGCCCTAAAGGGTGGTGATGAGGAGATTAGGAGGATTGAGGAGTTGCTTAAGGAACAGTGGCAAGTGCTGAACCACCATTCGCTAGCTCCGATCCTGACCAGGCTAACACTCAACGCCCTACTCAGCCCAAGGGTTGAGTTAAGCAGTGAGCTTAAGGGTAAGCTTGTCGTTAAACCTTGGGAGTTAATGATGTATCTTGTGCTCAGAGATATAGATATTAATTCTCTGCCCGCGTTGAGGGCTACTTATGGTACGATAAAGCCTGGAGATGAAAAAAGGTTATGTGATGAGTTGATTGATGATCCCATAATGCATGATCTTTGCATAGATAACGTTTCAAGAGCTTATAGCGAGGAATTGGATCAGCGAGCAGAAGGTAATTTAAGACAAGGGATAATCAATGTTTTTCAGAGGTGGATTTCAAAAGGGGAGGTGTTGGATTTACTTAAGAAGCTTAGTCTTGACGCTGAGTCATTGAATTATGAACTTAGGGGATTGATGCATGAGCTTAGTGGTAAATCCCTACAATCGGTAGCTAGTTTTGATTATTGTTCCAAAGACGAACAACTACGCTGCTCATCGGCACATTTAACCTACATGCTTTATGCATTAGTCAATGGCAATGAGAAGCTAGCCAAGGCACACGCACTCTATGGGGCTATGAGCTCTACCGGTAGTAAGTTGCTCACGAGGTTGTTCCTTGAGGCTTACGGGGCGTGTTGTGACTTAGGTAAGGATGAGTTTAGGCGTGCCGTCGCTAGGCTATTCTTCTACCATGTTTAATCTTGGGTTGGTTAGGCTTAATTGTCGAGTCGTGTGTTTAGAGGGCGTTAACAGGAGTGTTGGTGATTGTGTGATTAAGATGATGGGTGTTGTGCATGTTAGGAGTCATAGGTGGCTCTCAACCACTGAGTCCATGCTGTCGAGGATAGTCCACGTGCTATTCAAGGGGACTGCATTAGGCGTGGGGCATGGGAGGGATACATCAACGGTTTAGTTCTGACTGACCCCTTCCCCGCCCTTAAGGGGTGAGGGTTCCTTGGGGTCTTGGAGGTTACCCCGCTTTCATCGGGGCTACTGAACACCCTAGCAAAGCTTTGGTTAATAAACCTAGCACCTAGGACCCACATAGTGGGGCAACCCCGCCATGAATGGCGTATCAAACGGCGGTGCAACGTACTCCCTCACAGTAACAACAACATACACAGGAGGCTAACCACCTCCCACTCGCAACACAGTTAAGTAGCCCTAAGACAGGCCATGCACAACCTGACGCATACGGCCGGGAATTGTATGGTCGGCGCCATCCATTCAATTCCAATCAGTATTACCTTATTTTTATAGCAGGTATTACCTAGGTATTACCCATCACCAAGTTTTTAAACACGAAGTTGCGGAGGAGTTTGGTGATGAGGAGAGGCTAGGGCCCTACGCCCTAGCCTGACGGGATGAGGAACGGCTTAGGAACTGACCCCCACGCGTGTGGGTGTATGGGTATGGGTTTCTGGGTTTTTATGTTTTTGTGTTTATTTGTGTTCAAAAGTTTCTAACCACCTGTTGCATGTATACAGGTGTAGCAGGTGCACTGTGCAGTAGTAACTAAACTTAGTTAGTTCACCGCTTTTCACATGCTCTCCCTTACACTGAACCCCCTAACTGAGGCCCTGCCGATGCAGTTGAGTAACCAGAGGTACTGAAGAATAAGGGACCCAGGCTCAGTGTCCATTTCCTTTGAGATTTCCTTAAGCCACTTTAAGAGCGAGTCAGGAATTTCAATGCAGAGCTTAGCCACGTTAACC
>Ga0208549_100894_pt1 | contig 11412 bp, 9 predicted proteins | sample BED_host_MetaG_FD_187135 | JGI IMG/M metagenome (GOLD analysis project Ga0208549, IMG submission 187135) | Hot spring microbial mat communities from Yellowstone National Park, Wyoming, USA - BED_host_MetaG (SPAdes) (version 2) | ecosystem: Environmental > Aquatic > Thermal springs > Hot (42-90C) >... | reverse complement strand
GATAAATAATAAGATATATAGATTGTATGCTGTGTTGCGCTCGGTCCTATATCTTATTTGACACAAAGACCAATCATGTCGTCTTCTCTATGGTTGACGTCTATTTGAAGAAGATGGACAACGGGAAAAGAGTGGTGAACAGAGCTAAGGAGAACAATGTCAAGGTGAAGATGATCCTTGGTTGTGGTGTGTACTAAAACCCAAAGGCGAACTTCAACATCCTTGTCCATGAGGGAATCAAAGCAGCGATTTGGTTGAAAATAAGGATCAGCTCCAACGAGCAACGGCAGCTACATGAAAAAGAGGAGAGTCAACGATAAGTAGGCCTTTAGCCCGAGCGTACTATCAAGGATACACCGCATCGGCTACAGATAAATTGTCGAGGGAGCTTTCTCCGTCATATATAGGGTCCTCGGGGATTATGATGGCAAAGTTTGTCAACATGGCAAAGGAGATTGCGATGAAGAAATCAATCTACAACACGTTCATAACAGCGATGGTATAAGAATTAGACGATGCTCCAGCTCGCCTCATGCTTGAGGGTATAGTCATGCAACAGAGCATCGCTGAGAGAAGCCTTAAGAATAGATTTAATCGTATACAATATTGGATTTGGGAACAAAAATAGCAGGGATCGATGACATCAAAGACATCAATTGGTCTAGCAACGCTGTGGTAGAAGCACTTGAAAGGGAGGAGCGCGAGATTGAATCAAACATACCCGATAGAGATAGGGTCACGGGGGAAAGGTGGGCAATGTGGCGCTACAATGTGAAGCTCTTTTCCCCAAAGGTAGACATCATTCCGAGCGGCGTCACTGGGGAGTGTCACATGGTGCTGAGAGTTTTTATCGGTTCCAAAGACTCTATAGATGTCAGGATGTTTGAGACTCTGAAGCATATTACGGCAGAATGTCCTGACAAGAATCGCCTGGTGATTCTTCATTTTGCTGAGGAACCAGAAATAAGGTCCCTTTACGCAGAAACCTTCAAAGAACTTAAGCGATTGAAGGGAATTCGGGTATTTATCAAGGTAAGAGGAAAAAGAGCTTACGAGAATTAATCCTCGATAGGGGTTTGATAACCTGAAAGAAGCGATACTTTATGTAGTGTCCCCTTCTTGAAATTTGTGATTCAAAGTAGAACCGGAAGGAATGGCAAAACTGGAAATCTCAAAGTTGTGGTGTATACATTGTAATTTCGATACAATATTACATGTCTGAACTTTACATTTGTATTGCTGGTCATATTAGCTTCCATTATATTTGATGTCCTGCCAATTGCATGTTGGAACCAATTCTTATTGTAATGTATTCTCCCATTCTTCAGTTCTTTATAATATATTTGGCTGCCTACAGGCAAGAGCTTAGCAGATTTCTCATGCCATTTCATGAGCATGCATCAACCAATGAGTGGAGGAAGGTACTTAAGGCACTTGGAGTGGAGGCGATACTTCCTGAGAAAGGTCCAGAGTACGGTTGCGATAAGAGGCTTATCCTGACCTTCGCCATTACTGTCATTCTTTCTGTGACCATTACTTTAACGATGGTCTTTGCATTGCAAAAGGCGCTCCAGCTTCCCCCCTTGTTCAGGGTAGCCCTTCCCATCCTCTTTCAGTTCATCCCTGCCTCCTACTTTTTCGCTTTTATTTGCAAGTGGTACCTTGGACCTCTTCCTAATCAGCCAAAAAGGATGCTCCTAAGCTACCCGCGCCTTGGCTCACGAATCAGGCACCTGATGGAAGATGATTGATCCTTACCATACATTATTCTTCAACGTCGCCCTGAAGAATGGCCACATCATGTCAAGACCGAGATATGAACCCGAGCAGGAGTTCATTGGCAATCTCACTCATGAATTGGAGCAGAAAGATCCTGATTTTGCCTGGATTCAGTTCATCTTTCAGCAGGTTGACTATTCACGCCAGCTCATGATGCTCAAAAATGAGCTGCTGTCCTACAAGAAATTTGCAGAGATGCCTGAGGTGAATGGACAAGGCGAACCAAGGAGAAGGAAGGAATTGGACTCAGAATGGTACAGAACTGTTGAATTGAGGTGCAAGAAAATCGACGAGCTGATGTCTTCGCATCAGGTCCTGCTGGGGATACAGGGGATGTGGGTCGAAAAAGGCGAAGAGGCAACTCAAGGTATTCCAGGGCCTCTCAGAAGCGCTCCTATAGAATTTAGCATATTTGAAAGCTGCAGAGACGAACTTGATTCTCTTGCTATTTTCACCTACAGGGACCCTAGGGTTCTGCTGGAGCTAGTGCACAGAAGGTTCGTGACCGACATCAGCTGGTATTTCAGAAAGTATTCTGGCTCGAGGATGGAATCACCATCTTTGATACTTTCGGCAGAAGATCTGGGAAATTATGTCCATCTGCTCGTCGGCAACATCACCGACCACCTTGCGAGCCTGCTTCCACCTTCATTTGATGAGGAGGAACATAATAAAGAATTCACCACATTTGGAGTAGGTTCTGGCTTGAACTCTGGAGACAGCCCCTACGCAACCAGGAGAAAAGAGAATCAATCAAGCATACCAGACCCTCTCTTGCTCCCTGTGGTGGAACCACAGGTTGAAATTAAGACATCCAAAGGGAATTTCTACCTATCTAGGATGAAAACCATCCCCCAGATCCATCAGAAGCTAGATACCGAAGCCTTTTCAAGGCTCAAACACCTGCCCTCCCCATACCCGAGAAGCTTTGAGTTACTGTACAATAAGGGGAGGACCAGCTTACTCATAGGTTCTGCAGATGAGAGAGACCTCGAAGCCTATAAAAGATTCCTTGTCTCCATTTATGGTGGATTCGAATTTGTGGAAGAGTCTGAAATCTCCTCTTGTATGAGGATCATATTAAGGCTCGAACAGAGTAGTTAAAACCTCTTCCGTTCTTTGCGTTGCATCGAAGGGATCTATAACCAGTATGGTCACGGGCGGACGTCTCCTTGATCCTACGCTGTCGCCTTGATGAATCCGTTATAGATTGATGCCTTCATCGCCATGTCATTTGCTATGTTATCGAACTTCTTTGCCGTGACGTATCTTTCGAACATGCTCATGATGACTGAGAAAGCTCCCTCTTTAACACTTGCCCTTTACTCAAAGCTGTGAATCCTTGACCACGTCTATGGCATAAATATCGATTGTTTGATGAAGCTTTCTTTCACTGCTTAGCAGCTTTCGCTCTTGGGTGCAGAGCCTTCTCAACGCTGATGGCTGGTTTGATACCGTGCTTAGCAAGCCAGAAAAGTTGGCCCTGGCGTTGGAAAGCTATTGACTTGCAATTCAGCTTACAACTTACATGTATGTCATCTGTTATCTTTTATGTAAATGCTAGCATCAGCACCTCTCTCTTTGAAGCTTTAACAGGAACATATTGGCGCGTTGCATGCCCTTTTTGCTAATTTATGCAGTGCTGTTAAGGCCGGAACTGTCGTGATGGATGCGCTTCTCCTCCTTTAAGATGAGCACACCGCAGGAAAGATCTCGCTGTTTCTTGAGCTGAGCCGGCGTTCATAAGAAAAGAGCTATGTCAACAAAAAGGTGTACGACGATTAGAGTCTGATGATCCAGACACATGACTGCAAGAGTTGCAGAGAATTCTTCCCCCTTAAAACCCGTAAAATTATCTTTAACTATGACTGCCATGTCTCTTTCTATAGCCGACATAGCAACACACCTCTACGTGCTAGGTGCGACAAGGTCTGGCAAGACTAACCTGCTTTTGAGGCTGATCTCGCTTCTATCAGATAAGGAAAGGCAGTCTGCATTCCCTTGCTCCATAATCTTAATAGACCCGCACGGTGATGCAGCTCTCAGCCTGGCTGAAATACTTCAGGACTGGCAGAACCTGCTTCTCTTCGACCCTGAGTACACATCTTTTTCTTTCAACCCTCTTGAGCTATACCCTAAACCAATAAACAATTCTGAAAGGGCTCTTCTTATACAGAATCAAGTATCTGAGCTTGTAACTATACTTGTAGACGTTCTGAACACAGACCCATCTCAGACTCCAAGGATGCAGTGGATATACCGTGGCGCTTTATATTATCTCTACAGCTTCTGTGATGACCCAACATTCCTTGACCTCTATTACCTTATGAGCGACATGGTAAGGCTTCCTAAAGAGGATATGGCTGCTATGTTCAGGAGGGCTGACGTTGCAGAAGAGGTTACTAACAGAACTATAGAGGCAATATCAACTCTGGAGAGAAATGCTTTCACAGGTGTTCTGAACAGGATATTCAACTTCGTTATGCCCTCAGAATCAATAACCACAAGGACCTTCTGTTCTAGGAGAAGCACCCTTCCATTCAGCAAAATGCTTGAGCCTGGGTTCATAACGATCTTCAGGCTTTCAAGGGCAAATCTACCTAACGACTTCAGGGAGGTGATAACGAATACTCTTGTTCTGAAAATCTACTTCCTTGTACAGCAGAGGGCAAGGGAAATTGAGGAAAAGGGCTTATCTCCCTCATCCAGAAAGCAAGTCTTCCTCTTCATCGATGAGTTTCAGGTTGTGCAGAGGCTGACAGCGATAGAGAGGATGCTTTCTGAAGGAGCGAAGTTCGGTCTTTCCCTTGTAATTGCACACCAGAACATGTCTCAGATAAGGCAGGAGCTGCAGGAATCGATACTCAGCAACGCAAGGACTGTATGCTGCTTCAGGACTGGCCCCTCCGATGCCTCGAAGCTTGCAAAGCTCTTTGGTGAAAGGATAGGTAGCAATGCAGATACAAGGGATATACTGGTGAAGCTGCCGAAGTATACAATGGTTGTAAGAAAATCATATTCAAATATGCTCGCAAGGCCTGAAATATGGAAGGTTTCAAAAGTCAGAGAAGCTTTGCACAGCCAATCTGAAGTTATATCATTCATGAAGGGGGAAATGGAGAAGCTGTATGGAGGAGCAAGGGCGGAAACAGAGCCTGTATACCAGAAGGAGATGGAGAATATACTGAAGGAAAGAGGGCAACCGTTGATGAGCCCTCTGAACTGGAGGCTTTTGACCCACCTTTACTACAGCGAGGGTAAAGGATTTGAGCGCTCAACCTTCAGCTACATTTCTAGAGCCTTTGCAAGGGATTATGGCTGGGGCTTATCGCTTGTTCAGAATGCTCTTGACAGGCTTATGGGGCTTGGATACGTCTCAAGGAGGGAAATTACAGGCATGGTTTACGTGGGGAAAGACCAGTATAATAACCCTGTATGGAGACTGCCTAACCCAAGCAATAGAGATGAACTCGAGAGGGCAAGGACATACGAATACGAGATAACCGAGGCTGCAAGGAGGAAGTTCTTTTCAAGACCAGAAGCAAAGTCTCAGAGGGCTGGAGGACCTTTGCACAGAAGGGTGATGGACATGCTAATCGATGATTACAGGCAGAAGGGGTGCTGGGTAGATGCTGACTACGGAGAAAGGCACGAGCAGATGCCTGACGTTATGGTCATCTGGCCGAAGCTGAGGAGCATTGATAGTGATGGTGATGACAGAAGAGGAGCCGGTGGATTGGTGAAGGAATCATGGTCACCCTACGAATGGGACAGCAGGAGGGCATGGGCTATAGAAATTGAAACCTCTCCTGGCAAGAATCAGAGGCAGGTGAGGAGAAACTATGAAAAGTGCGTCAAGAAGAGCTTTGAGAAAATAATCTTCGTAATAACAACCGAAGAGCACAGAGAAGCAGTTCAGAGAGCGCTATGCGATGTCGACCCCTCCAGCTATAACGTGCAGCTGGTAGATGTGGGTATGTCAATCGAGGATTTGAGGAGGATGCTAAAAGAAGAGGAGGAGCAGAATGCAACCTCAGAGGAGGATGCACAAGAGCCGGGAGCTGTAAAGAATCAAACACTGCATGAAGAATACAAGGCACCCCAGTCGGTGGTGGCGATGGGTAAAAACGTCAGTCCACAAGAAGCAGTTTCTCCATCCGAAGTCACAGAGCCATTCTCTGGTGTGGTGTTAGACGACCTGATAGAGAGAAAGCATAAGGATACAGGGTCTTCGCCTGATTCTGCTTCAGGGGTGGACCAGGTCAAATTGTACGAGATTCTTTGCGCTCTTGACCCCATTATGCCTCAAGGCAGGGCTGAGATAATGAAGAGGTATCATGGCATCAGCGAGAGACAGCTGTCGAGATACCTTGCAGCACTTGTAAATGAAGGTCTTGCCATTGTTGACAGGAAAAAGTACATCCTTACAGAACGTGGGAGAAAAGTGGCAGAAGTCATCAGGTCTTCTTGATTAAGATAGTCTTTGATGCAATGCTAGGTGCGTTAAATAGTTCTGCTTCCTTCTCTTACTGTCCAATCCAAAAGGAGAAAGACAAGCAATCAGAAGAATACGATAGCCGCCCAAGGCTGCGGCAAAAGGAATGAAGGGACACACATCCCTGACACATATATTGACGCTGGTGCCATCAGGACGATGGCACTGCTAATAACTTCTCATAGCGAAAGCAATTGATAATCATTCAGTATCGTGCCATAACGCACTGTCGAAGGAACAAAAGGTGACTCATTTCCGATTTCTGTGCAGATCATGCCATGACACAATGTAGATCAAACAGGTTTGACCTTCCAGCTCTTTGACAACATGACTTACTGTCGCTAAAAGGAAGTCACTTCGATTAACTAGCGTCCCTGCTATATCTGAACAACATTCTGACCCCGTTCGAAACACATGGGTCCAACTTTTGCCTCAACATCTTATACTTTTCAAGTCCGTGAAGCATCACGGTGTCTGTGCTATAGCCCTTTCATTTTAACACAAACTGTCCAGCATTTGGTAGCATAAACAATCAGGTGCTCATCTATCACCGCTTAAGTTTTCGACCTTCTTTCTTGCTTCGGGTTCATTCAGCTAGTTCCTCTCCTCGATAAGCCAAAAATCAGAGAAGCTATTTTTCTAGGCAATTTGCTTGCGTGTTTGACCGCTATGAGAAATTATTTCTATCAAAGACCATAGTGTGATTCTTCTTTCAGATTCCAAAACAAATCCTGGATGGATTTTCTCCGTTATACTACGCACCACATGGCAGGGCTAGATGGAATTTACGACTCTCTATTCAGATAGCAGAGATGCAAGCTCGAGTCGCACAAGCATACCTTTTGTACATCGTCAACTTGTAACTCTATGTTAGACTGTATGCATCCAGAACAATGGCTCTTCTTTCCTCGGGATTGGACAATGGCCCTGTATATGTTACCAGAGCTGGGGCCGTCTGTGCGGGACTTGCTGTCTGCTGGTTTCGTTCGCCCGCTAGACGTTAAAACATACCTGTCAACCTGCTCCTGAGCAGAAAGGGCAAGGCATTCGAATCCTTTCTCCGCAAACCCGACCTCCCTTCCATGCCTTAAAGCCGCGTGGTCGGACCCAAAGTCGGGTTTTCTGATGTTGCCCCTTTTTTCGTTGGGCATCGTCGAGCTGGAGAATCAGATTAACGGATTCGGATGTTGTTTTTGTTCTCTTATGCAAGGGAAGGGGAGATAGGTCGGAGGCTGATCACTGCAACTGCAGTTCAGCCCCGAATCGACGGCAGAGTGGAGTAGTGAAATATGAATGGGAAAAGGAAAATGCAAACGTGAGCAAAGAGGTTGTGGTGCAGAACGCGAAAGGATTCTCTGCATACAGGAGAAGAGATGCAAAACTGGCTTGGTGCCATGCCGAAGGTTGGCACCAAGTTGGATGAATAAGCTGCAGGAAGACGTCGCCAAAAGCACCGCCGATGGCTTTTTCGTCTCCATGAAATCCTATCAAGGGGTGACCACCTAGATGGACAATGATACCGAAGGCAGTAAGAACAGTATCGAATCATCTGCACAGTCAGGCAATTCAAGCAGAGCATTGGTTGTTGCGCAAGGACATTCAGGAAAGACTGTATTCCAGCTAGCAAATGAGCAGGCCCTAAAGAGACTTCAGCAGCGTGAAGCCCAATCCAGAATGGAGAAGCTTGCAGAGAGGCTGGGTCTATCACCTGATGAATGCCATATAGAGGTTAAGGCTACCTCCAACGGCTTAACATACTACGGCCTGCTGAAGTTCATAGTGAGGCTTCCATGGGGGGTGAAGGAGGTTACAGCTGCAGAGCTTCGCTTTATCCCAGGAAACGAAGAGAGGGTTGGAAGGGAGCTCTTCGGCTATAATGCAAACACTGCAGCAGATATACTGTCTCAAATGGAGTCACTAGGTCCTTCTGAGGTCATTGCATGGACAAACGGCAGGACCTGCTTTCTTGACGTTATCTTCCCTGCTATTCGAGCGTCAGTTAGAGTAAGTGCACGCCGTGCAACAAAGGAAGATAGCAACGCAAGCTATAGCACATCGAATAATGAACGAACAGATAGCAATAGGAGTTTGAAGGCAAATTGATACCCTACGACTTCAAGGGCGTACCTCATAATATCTGGCTGAAGGCGCTAAAGCTTTCAAGAGGAGACGTAAAAACAGCGAAAAAAGCTGCTAGGCTGCTCGACCCCGAGACGCTGCCAGTGATAGAAGAAGGTGAAAGGATGCTGGGTGTAACAGCAACCCTAAGGTGCCTTCTGCAGGGCGGGCTTCATGTGCTGCTTTCAAGGATAGAGGAGAAAAGGGTCGGTCCTCTGAAAGGAAAGAAAAGAAGAAAAACAATCTTTACTTCAAAATCTACACAACCAACAAACCTAGGAGTTATCTCTGTTCCAACCGCTCCAGACAGGAGCTTGCTTCTCAAGAGTAGGATAGGAAGGGAAAGCTGGCTTGGGCTTTGCGGTGATGACAGGGTAATCTGGATGGTTGACGGAGAAAGGATACCCAACGAAGTGGTTGCAGAAGAGACCTTGAGGCTTGCCTCCAAAGAAGGCATAGAGCTACCGCATGACGGGACTCTTGCATTTTTGAAGGAGCTGATGGCAAAGGCCCGTGCAGAAAGGCGCATATCTCTTACTCAGGGACTTGAGGAGATACGCAAGGTTTCGCTACCCTTTCCACAACCATTAGCCATGTCAGGACGAGAGCAAGGCGCCGCTTCAAGCACTTCTTATGTCTGAAGGCGTAGCATGGTATGTTGTACAAAAGGCTGACTTACGGTGAGTTATGCACCGGGTGCCCCGAGTGCAGGGGAAGGCTGGTGAGCAGAGAAGGCGAAGTCGTCTGCTCGTCATGCGGTGTGGTTGTGGGCATGCAGGCTGAAGAAACAGCGAATGCAAAAGCTGCAACAGCTGGCTTGACTCTTGGTTCAATGGTAGGAAGGAGAGGAGTACCTCAACACAGGTATACGCTGTCCGAAGTCGAAGACTGGTTGCAGGTGAGCAAGATTAGTGAATCTATGCAATGGCATACATCATGGAATGAAAGCTGCTCGAAGCTGACTGAAAGAATCGGTGAGAAGCTGAGGCTGAGAAAAGTTACTGTGAAGACTGCAATCAACCTTTCCCAAAGGATAACTCGTGAAGGCAAGATAGGAAAGGCCAGCATTCCAGTTGTTTCCGCATATTCATTGTTCTGCGCAAGCAGGCTTACTGGATCGCCCTTGACGTTGAGAAGGATAATTCAGGCTTACCAAGATGCAGGGCACAGGGTATCTGCTTCCAAGATATTGAGCCTGAGCATAGCCTCTGGATTCAAACCCCCTACTGTTGACGTGGAAAAATTGACAAGCGAAATCTTGGGCAGGGTATTCCAGAAACTACGAAATTGTAAGCGCTGTCGACTGAAGAGTATCAAGCTGAATGCATCTTTAGACAACCTCCTGTCTCTAGCCAGAGCGATTTCACAAAAGGCGAAGAATGACGGGAGGGGGTTCAGCCCCAGGACGATAGCTGCTGGGTCTGTGTATCTAACCCTTTCATCAATATGTCCAGGAGCTGTCAGCCAGGAAACAGTAGCGCACATGCTTGGCATCTCTCAATACTCAGTTAAGGAATTCTGCGCCTGGTACAAAAGTGAGAATGGGCGGAGAATCAGTCACAGCTTCCCAGAAAAATCCAATCTCGGTGACAAAAACTGACCCCTAGCGGCAGAAGAGTAGTGAAGAGTATAGAAAAAGTCCTGAAGAAGAGGGACCTTAAGTATCTGAACAAGGAGGCGTACAACTTCATCACTCTCAGGTGCGGCAGTATAGCTCATTTCAGCATAGAGGGCTGGAGGTACTACTACAGGGACCTGAGAGACTTTCTTGATTTCTTCCTCGTAAAGAACGAATACGGGGAATGCCTTGCCAAAGTATCTGAACTCGACTATTGGCCCGTTGAAGATAAAGAGGTGATAAGAGAAATCATTTCAGCATGCAACGAGTACAGAGACAGCATATTCTCTGAGCTAGAAAGAGATGAAAGGAAGCAGAGTGTTGAGGTGGCAAAGAGGCTTATGAATGGAGAGATCACATTGAAACAGCTGTTCAAGTCATATGCGGATATGCAAGATGGAGAGCGACGAGGATGTGCGGCCTGTTCTCTTCTGCCCATGACCCCGCCTTTTAAGCGTCAGTCTACCTGAGTGGTGAAAAGAGATGGAAGGAAAGGAAAAAGAAGAGGATGAAGGAAGCAAGGAATCAGTAAGAGAGATAACATTGTGCAGGCATATTCCTGCATCCCAGCCCTACGTTCCTGCAGACTACGTGATAGTCAGGCAATCATTTCCTGCACTAGTACCATGGAGGAAGGTGTTCGAGGACCTGTCAGCTGAGCTGGAGTGGATGGTGGAATCATGGCCAACAAGAAAGCCTGAGATAAAAGGAGACGGAAGGGATGGAACGGACGGAAGAAGAGGAAAGGTCGAAGAAGCAATTAAAACTACTTCGAAGACAGACGCCCTCAAGCTGGGTTCTCTTCCGTGGAAGCCCTACAGGGAAGGAGGTTTCGAAGGCTGGATCTTCTCCAGCACAAGAGGCGCGGAGCATCTGGCGGAAAGGCTGAGAAGGGAGAAGAGCGTGATTATAGACGGGGTTACCTACACTCTATCGGGGCCGGAAGGCGCTCCGGACCTTTTCATCAGGAGATCAAAGCAGTCAGGTCAGGCGCAAATGACTGTTGAAAGGACATCAGGCTAGAACGCTGGGATGGGCTAAAGGGAAAGAACGTAGTTATCAGTTAAACTAGAAGTAAGAAAGAGAAGAACAGCTAGAAAGAAACGGAAAACATAAACGCACGGAGGTGGTTTTTTGGAAACAATACCATACGGCAAGCCAACCGTGAAGGAGGAGAAGCCCTTAGAGCTTGCAAAAGAAGAGCTTGCATACGCTCCAAAGCTACTTGAAGCATCAGAGCATGGCTTCATAAGGATGGACCTGGAGAAAGATGTAATAATTCAAAGGGTATCTCACGACCTGTATGCATCTCCCAATTCAGGGTTCAGGGAGCTATACCAGAACGAGGCAAGAGCATGCAGAGAAGCAAAAAGGATAGGTGCTGAGCCAAGGATAGAGGTAA
>Ga0208549_100893_pt1 | contig 11446 bp, 12 predicted proteins | sample BED_host_MetaG_FD_187135 | JGI IMG/M metagenome (GOLD analysis project Ga0208549, IMG submission 187135) | Hot spring microbial mat communities from Yellowstone National Park, Wyoming, USA - BED_host_MetaG (SPAdes) (version 2) | ecosystem: Environmental > Aquatic > Thermal springs > Hot (42-90C)... | reverse complement strand
GAAAATCTTTAAAACACGGCATTCAACAACCGCGAGGAAGCGGGGGTACCCGAGCATGGTCAAAGGGGGCGGGTTCAGGTCCCGTTGGCGTAGGCCTGCGTGGGTTCAAATCCCACCCCCCGCACCACAAAGGATATGTTAGTTTCGGTGGCGTGGTATACTACCGTGTTAGTGATGTTGAGAATTTAGTTAAGCCACCTCAATACGTTGACCTAAACCCCACCGAGTACTTTATACTCAAAATCGTAGCCAGTGGCGTATCACGGCCAGGGATATTCATGAGACCTATATATTCATGAGACCTATGAGCAGAGTTACGGCTCAATAAGCAGGCAAATGGTTAACGCAGTCCTGGCTAGGCTTAGTCAGCGTGGGCTCATTGAAATGGAGGGGTCGGGAAGCACATACATATATAGGTTAGCCGACAGAGGGCGCATGCTCGTTGGGTGATGGCATGGTTAAGGTAATTAACCTAAAGGATGGGAAGTTAATTAAAAACGGGCACATAGGGGTTTACACGGGTGATGGGTGAACGTTCTCAGGGAAACGGCGCATGAGGCACTAGCTAAAGCATATGAGGTTGACGCAAATGATGTTGAGGTCAAAATCCTCAAGTTCAGGAATTGAACAATCAAGCCGCTTATATGCATTGAGGATTGGTGCGAACTGTACGACGTTGAGTATGAGGAAATCAGGTGGGGAGTTAACGTGGCTAAGCTCTGCATTGAAATTCCTGACTCGCTCTTAAAGTGGCTTAAGGAAATCTCAAAGGAAATGGACACTGAGCCTGGGTCCCTTATTCCTCAGTACCTCTGATTACTCAACTGCATCGGCAGGGCCTCAGTTAGGGGGTTCAGTGTAAGGGAGAGCATGTGAAAAGCGGTGAACTAACTAAGTTTAGTTACTACTGCACAGTGCACCTGTCTACACCTGTATACATGCAACAGGTGGTTAGAAACTTTTGAACACAAATAAACACAAAAACATAAAAACCCAGAAACCCATACACCCACACGCGTGGGGGTCAGTTCCTAAGCCGTTCCTCACCCCCGTCGGGCTGGGGTTCCGCGTCCCCAGCCTACTTTTCATTACCGAGCCCGTTGCATTCTTAAATTTAAAAACCTTCACACCTGTATTTTATTTTGTCTATAGAAATTGAATGGACGGCGCCGACCATACAATTCCCGGCCGTGTGCGTCAGGTTGTGTATGATTTGTCTTAGGGCTACTTAACGGTGTTGCGAGCGAGGAGCAATTAGCCTCCTGTGTATGTTGTTGTTACTGTGAGGGAGTATGTTGCATTGCCGTTTGATACTGGCAAGTCTCGCCATTCATGGCGGGGTTGCGCCACTGCGTGGGGATTCGGCAATGGGTTATTAATCCCAACTTCGCTGAAGTATTCAGTAGCCCCGATAAAGCGGGGTAACCTCCAAGACCCCAAGAAATCCCCACCCTCAAGGGCGGGGAGGGGGTCAGTCAGAACTAAACCGTTGATGCATCCCTCCCATGCCCCACGCCTGATACAGTCTCCTTGAATAGCACGTGGACTATCCTCGACAGCATGGACTTAATGGTTGAGGACCACCTATGCCCCCTAACATGCACAACACCCATTATCTTAATCACACAATCACCAACACTCCTGTTGATGCCCTCCCTAAACACACGACTCAGCAATTAAACCTAACCAACCCAAGATCAAACGTGGAAGAAGAATAGCCTAGCGACGGCACGCCTAAACTCATCATTCTTCAAGTCGCACCCCTCACTACCTAAGTCGCGACACGTCTTATATGCCTCAAGGAACAACTTCGTGAGCAGCTTACTGGAAGAATAAATAGCTCCATAGAGTGCGTGTGCCTTGGCTAGCTTCTCATTGCCATTGACTAATGCATAAAGCATGTAGGTTAAATGTGCCGATGAGCAGTATAGTTGTTGGTCTTTGGAACAAAAACTAAAACTAACTACCGATAGTAGGGATTTATCACTAAGCTCATGTATCAATCCCCTAAGTTCATTACCCAATGACTCAGCGTCAAGACCAAGCTTCTTAAGTAAATCCAACACCTCCCCTTTTGAAATCCACCACTGAAAATAATTGATTAACCCTTGTCTTAAATTACCTTCTCCTCGCCGATCCAATTCCTCGCTATAAATTCTTAAACTTGAAACGAAATTCATGCAAGAAACATGTATTATGGGATATAATATGGGATCACCAATCAACTCATCACATAACCTTTTCTCATCTCCAGGCTTTATCGTACCATAAATAGCCCTCAACGCGGGCAGAGAATTAAAATCTATATATCCGCCCCCAAGAGCCACAATTAACTCCCCAGGTTTAACAAAAAGCCTATCCTTAAGCTCGCCACTTAACTCACCCCTTGAACCGAGTAGGGCGTTGAGCGTCAGCCTGGTCAGGATCGGGGTTAGCAAATAGCGTTCAGGCCCTCGCCACTCCTCCCTAAGCAACTCCTCAATCCTCCTAATCTCCTCATCACCACCCTTTAGGGCTAGGGACACGAGGTACCCACCAAGTATATACCCCGATATATCCCTCAACATACCCTCCAATATATCCTTCGATAGAGTACCGTAGTACGGAGACGCGGGCATGAAACGCTTCGCATTGACTGCCTCCTCGTACAATTGCCTAAACCCATCAACCAACCTAACCAACTCATCACCAACCAACGAGCTCCTAATCGCCTCAGCACGCAATGCCCAATTACGATTATCTAGGTAGTTTTTATAGTCACCGATCTCCCTACTCTCCTCAGCTGCCCCGTTGAATAGTTCCTCCGCCTCATAAAGCTCGTCATTATCAAGCTTATAAAGCGCCCATGCATACTTAAGATTTGATGTTTCCTCAAGGATTAAACCCATGGAGTCCTCATCCCTTATTAGTTCCTGAACCCTTAACGTGCTTAGTTCCTCGGCAACCTCTTTAGCCTTCTTATTAACCACGTCGATGCCCAACACGCTCTCCATAAGTGCCCTTACACACTTATTATCTAACGCTGGTAGTAACGCATACGCCCAAGCAATGATGCCTAGGCTGTGGTTCAACCTATCTATCTCATCCAGCAAACCAGCAACCCTATTAACCATATGCTCAAGCTTCGTACGGAAAGACGCATTCATACGCTCAAACATATAATCATCACAATGTTTTAGGCATTTATAGAGTGAGTTAATTGAGTCGTTTATCGCATGGACGAGGGTCCAAGCATGTCCCTTTACTCCATCCCCGTACTTGTTTAATATGTAATCAAACTCATTAAGTATGTACATAACCGTGTCCAAGTCAGGGCACATGAAACCCAGTATATCCGGTGCGGAGACTTTATCCAGTGCGGAGGCTAGTACTTCAAGGTACCTCTGAGGTGCCTTATCACGCAACGGCACCAAGTCACTTAGTACTGGCTCAGTGAGACTTAATGATATAGCGTGTTGCATGGTTAATGACACTATGTGCAATGCCGCATCGGCATCGCCGGGCTCGATGGGCTTGCCTGACTCAACAGCCTTGGCGATTATTGAGGCCAGCCCAAGACTATAAAGCACCTCAGCATTATAAAGATCGCTGCTATTCTTGGTGATGTTAAGGACTCTCCTTACCTCGGCAACAACCTCATTGTACTTATCGACGAATGCCTCGGTCAAGACACGTGTATAAATTAGGTACCGTATTAATGGTGGGATTTTGTCACCAACGAGCAGGTAGACATCAACATCGCATTCCTTCAAGGCATCGCCGAGGGACTCAACGACACTCGCAAAATGCTTGGTTAGGCTCATTATTAATGATGGGATTTCGTCACTATCGACACCTGAACCTAATCTGCTTAAGAACTCAACGACACTCTTACTCAAATTCTCAGGTGGGAACACAGACAAGTACTTAAGCCAAGACGCTATAAGATCCCCAGTCAAGGCGTGCCCAATGATTAGTGCGGCTCTTTTCCAGCAGTTTTTATGTTTCCTTAATTTTTTGATGAATCTTTTACCGTATTTCCTATTGAAGTATTTCACGGCATCAGTCCTACTCCTTATCCTGGGTACATGAACGTCCCTCCAAGGCTCTAACAACGCATCACCAAGTTCCTTACATTCCTCACCCTCATTCGCAATGCACCTGAGTAACTTCTCTATCGATTCCTCGATTAGGTCGTGTTGCCTATGGGCCAACCAACCCCTCAACTCCCCACCCACTGCACTATAGAGCAGCTTCGCCCTCCTTTTCTCGCCAATCAACTTGATAATGCTTGGCGTCAGTATTGGTTCGCCGGGCCTCACTGAATCAACGAATGGTTTCCTTAATGTAAAGATTTCGACCAGGGCCTTGGCTGTGTCGGGGTTTTCGTGGACTTTGAATAGTCCGTTTATGTGTAGTATTATGAATGCCTCGGCTTTGCCCTTAGCCTCGCTGATTAACTCCCCTATCCTGCCCAAGTCACAGTTGCTCCTCGCCAGCCCCTCGCCAACTAGCCTGGCTATCAATGCGTGGCCAGAGTCGAACCCAGCCACTTTACCGGCTAATTTGCTGAGTTCCTCATCACTAATTTTGCATCCACTTGGTTTGTCACTGGTTCTCGTGTACTCCATTATTAACTTAGCTAGGAACTCTACATCATTCAGTAAGGCATCGAGTCTATAGCTCTCCAACTTGCCTTTCACGTCATTACTCAGTGCGTTGTATAGGTCTGTTGGTAGTATGATTAGGACACCAACCCTCGCGCTTGGCTCCCTACCCAGGATTGACCTAACGTTCTCTGTAGCCCTCGTAATAGCCTCGAAAACATTCCTAACAGTAGTCTCAAGCTTGCTTGGCGCCTCAACACCCCCAACCTGCCCATACACGCCAGTTGGGTCGTAAAGGATGACTAGATTACCGAAGTACTCCCAATCCCTAACCAAGAAATTCTCAATAAACGACCTGAACCTCTCGACCACCTCACCCTCAGGCAGTTCCTTAATGCGCAGAACCATGCCCACCTCACCACTCCTGAGTAGTTCCCAGATTGTGACTGAGGCTAGGGTTGACTTACCAACGCCCTTAGAACCCGTAAGAACAACAAGCGAGCCAGCCCCAAGCCTCCACCCCACCTCGCTCGCTAAAGCACCGAAGGAGCCAGTCCTAACAACCTCGTGGTAACCATACTCCCCAAGAACCATCAACTCCCCATTAACCAACCTAACGGTGGGGTACGCCGAACCATCCTCAAAGTCATTAATGAAGAAGACCTCAACACCAGCCAACTGACCGCTCACCCTCTTCCTAACCTTGCCTAACTCCTCCTTGATCTTCTCCAGCGTCTCCTCGATCATCTTCCTGACCTCGCTTTCTGTCACGGTCTTCCCTGCTACTGTCTTCACGAAGCGCCTGAAAGTGTCAACGTCCCAACCCCACTTGCTGGCAACCTCCTCAACAACACCCCTAAGCCCCTCATCATCTATGTACCTACTCGCCTCCCTAGCCGAGTTAACAATGTCCTTAATACACTCAACAGCCTCATTCTTAACAACACCCCGCTTCACCAGCAACTGCCTAAGTGACCTACCGGCTAGCGCCTCAATTGCGGCACTGGCAATCTTCACCAATGCACCACCACCGAGGAGTGCATCAGTAACTGCACCAATGACCCCACGGGCAACATCAGGCGCCGTACCCCTCAAATCAAGCAACCCACCCAAGCAAAGACCATCGGGACTAAGCCTTTGAATGGCTCTCTTAGCCTCCTCTAAATCCACGGTGGAGTCCTGTTGACCAGGCATTCAACCACTAATACTCTCTGGGTACTTTAAAAGTGTAGTGGGTTAATACACTTATCATAACCTACACCTCCAGCAATCCCAATACAACACACTAACCACAAGCAATCAACCTACCTAGTTCGGTTGCCTCATGCATTAGGGCCTTGCTGACTGGTTTACTGTCGATGAGACCCTTACTCCTGAGTTTAGCCAGTGTCCTCTCGATGGCTTGTAGGGATATTGCTTCACCGTACTTTGAGGTGTAGCTCTTCACTATTTCCTTGGCTAAGCTATAGCCGTTGCAAATCAATTTAAGGACCCTGTACTCAACTAGGCTCAGGTCAATGAGCCTAGGCACGATTGGCCAGTCAATTGGTTCACCCTTATCACCAGGCATGATGAAGACCCTATCAACGCTAACATTAACAAAACCACCAACAGTAGCCAGTGTCATTGCTAGGAAGCTCAGTATTGTTGTGACCCACCTGTCACCAGCAATACCAATGGTAAAACTACACGGTGCGCAATCCTCGATAAACGACCTTAAGTCAATCACAGCATCAATTAGGCTTGCCCTGGGGTTAATTACGAATGACTAAACCTTGATCTCTAAGTCCTGGTAAACCTGCTTCACGAACCCCTCCAAGGCATTCAAGGCATCGCCACTAAGTCCAGTGAGGATTATTACATCACCATCATTAACCCCAGTATTGATTAAGGCCAACCTCGCAGGAGCAATGTTCAAACTAGCACCAATCACAATGCACCTCTTCTCCATGAATGGAGCAGTATTACCAAGCACTTTTTAAGTATAGCAATGTTAATGTTTAAAACACCCTTAATCATACACAGCATATCCTAGGGCATGTTTTAGGTGCCATTGCTTGAACCTCTTATGCCTTAGGCTTCAGTGGTGCTTGGTTAGGATGCGGAATTCCTAGGCGGTGTATGTTGGGTTAATTATTGCTGTGAGTGGATTGTACGTTGTATTCTTATATATGGTATTCATGGCTGGCATAAGTGCATTCGCAATGGGGCTTGTTTTAGGCATCGCCCTTGGTATTGGCCTAAGCGATGGTTGAGCCTGCACCCGGCCGTTAGTTTTAGTAATGTTGCTATGGCTACATCTAAGATTGTGGCCTAAATAACATTGAGGAATGCAATGTGAATAGGGAAGTGCAGTAACTACTTAACCCTCAATTTATCCTCAATCCCCTCCTGTGAGTATAAACCAACGGTTCTGTTAAATTGGTTGCAATTCGCATGCTCATAAATCCTGTGATTTATGGTAATTGTATATTTATTTACCCTGGTTGTGAATCCATGCAATGCTTGCCGCCGAGTTTGTTAGGTTGGGTGTTCCGAAGGATTACGGGGAGGATTATGAGGGGTTGAGGCTTGTCTTTGAAATTAGGTTGCACAATCCTGCTCAATACGTGGCTTACGTATTAGGTATTGATGGCAGTGTTTTTACTGGTAGTAGGCAAAGCCCGAGGATGTATTACCTAGGCCAGGCTAGATCCTTGATGCTTGTTCAAATACCTCCTAAGGAATATACTGCAACGAGAATTTACCTGGACCTAAGGCATGATGACATTGAATTCATTGAGAAATTAAGGGCTGGTGAAAATCCGCGATTCACAGTAAAACTCTCTACACAGTTCATAGCATGCGTACCGCAACAGTCACTTACCCCATCTCAAAACTGCCAATACATACCCATAGGACCTTGCGCACAAACGTTATCATTATCATTAGCACCACAATCACAACTATATCTAATAAAGTGTTATATACCTCTAATGGATCCAAGAAGCAATAGCTCAATTATTGAGGTTGACCGCGACACGTGGCTTAATGTACTATCTAAGCTAGGCTTTAAGCACGTTAGGGTTATTGAAGTCCCGGCGATAACCAGTGTGGTGAATGAGCATGCTAAGGCGTCTATCGAGCACCTCGATAAGGCGTGGGAACTGATGAGTACGAATTATGAAGAGGCTTTGAACGCAGCTAGGAAGGCGTTGGAGGAGTTGAAGAGTTACGCCAAGGATTTGGGGTTCGTCGATAATGATAAGATTAACTTCGCAAAGATATATGGTGCCAGTCCTGATAGTGGACTAGTCAGAGTGGTGGATGGCATATTCCGTGGGCTTTGGGACTTGTGTAATGTTGGGTCGCATGCTGGTAGGTCTAGGTTCATTAAGAGGGCTGATGTGGAGTTCGTAATAACCACAATATACATGCTTATGAAGAGCATGCAGGAAAACATGAAGATCCAACAGCCATGAAACCCAACAATACCAATACCACGAAACCTAAGGGATCGAGTAGGTTAAGCAATGTGAAGTACGTATTTAGGCACCCACTCGTTTACAGTGGGGCATTTGTACTCATAATCACAATAGCCCTTTTATGGCTTAGGATTATCCCTTACACGGTAGCTGGCCCAATACTCGGCACTGCAATTACACTACTCACAACAGGCCTATACAGTGCCATGAACTACTTATCATCAACCACGATGCTCAATTATGAGCTTGATGTTGAGTGTTGGAGTGGTGATTGCCGTAGCGGTCGCATATCAGCCCTCGTGAGAAATGAGGGAGGGGTTGTTGTTAAGGATGCCAAAGGTGTTGTGAGTATAGCCGTGGTTAGGGGGAATAACCGTGAGCAAAGCCTGGAGGATCTCCTCGTAAGGGATGCATGTAAGGATATGGATATGCTTGTCAATGAGACTAATCCGCGCGTTATTGGTGAGGCACTGGCCTGGGGTTTGTCCGAGACCACGTATCGGTCGACCTTTAAGACTACTGATAATCAACCAGTAAATGTGAATTATGCACACATAACCTCAATAAGCCCGGGCCAGAGGAGTAGGTTATTGATTTTCGATTACGAGTATAGGAGGTGGGATGTCAAAAGTGACACATACGTAATTAAGGTGTACAGCGAGTACGGAGGGCTCGATCCAAACGATCCAGTGAAAAGGCCCTACAGGGCATGCTTGTTGCTTGACGACAGCACCAAGTACGAATTCGAAATCACGGTTCACGGCGAGGGTTTGAGGGAGCCTCTTGGGTTCAAAATGTCCGTCGTTAAGGATAAGCTCAATGCCTTAGTTAAGTCCATTGAGATTGCGAGATTGGGTAGTGTGGATGTGACTATGGACGTGCTTAAGGAGTTCGAGGAGGATGGTGATGAGGGTTTCATTGATCGTTATTGGCGCATCCGCAACAGCATCCCTGGGGTTGAGGATCTCAGTGAGTATAGGAGTGTTGCTAAAGAGCTCGAGAGCTTGTGGAACGAGATCAGGAATAAGCTTGGTTCTAGGGCGCCGTACTTCGGCATCGTAACCGGCATCCTAAACAGCTACCTAGTTTACCTAGCGGCAGTTAATGAGCAGAAGAGGGCATCGGAATTATTCAAGGAGAATAAGGAGGCCCTTGAACTGGAAATAGAGAGCAACGTATTAACCAAGCTCATGCTGAGGTTGTTCAAGATTGAGGAAATTAAGGTTAAAACGAAGGAATTAATCGATATTCTCGAAGAACAAAAACATAGAATATACGTCCCTATCCCTGGTGATTACAAACATATTCATATTGATGAGTATTATGCGCCGGCTGTAAAGTTCTTATTAGGCAAATACAAGAGTAGGGATAAAGCTTTGAAGAAGTGTCGTGAAATTATTAATGATTATGATGCAAGTAGATGCGAAGAAATCGTTAAGGCTGCGTTCGACGATACTGAGATTTTGGATAAGCTAAAAAGCTACTGGTTAACTACTACGATGAGTGTTGAGGGTGAACTGGAACAACTCCTGAGTAACCTAAGGGCAAAAAGTCTCATCCTAGCCTATTTACCAAGCACGCCATATGCTAGGTTTGCATTAATACTTTACAAGTTGATTGAGGATGATGCTGAGTCTGTAAAGGCTTTGGCTTATGTTGGGTGGGGGTATATGGTATACGATATACCTACGCAAATAAGGAATTTATTCCGTGAAGTATATGATGCATGCAGCAGTAATTGTAACATTGATAATGAGCAGCTCAGGTTGGCGATACTCAAGCTCTACCACAGGCTCGTTTAAGCTATGGGATTGGCTTAAATAATCCAGCGGGTGTTGCATATTGATGAGGAGGGTTGTGCAGGATTTGCAGGCATGGCGTGAATCCTGGCGTTGCCTCATGAGGTTTATATGTAGTAAAAGCGCGATGAGTGCGAGGATAATTATTGCCGTCAGCCTTCGTAGGATTAGTCATAACGGCGTTTGTAAGTTTTAAGGTAAGTAATTATTATGTGGTGTTTATTACGTTCGGAATCCTGATCATTATTTTCATCATCGCGTTTTTCACAGTGTTCATTACGGGTTTTAAGAGCTTGACCGACATACTGCCTATGCTCGTTAAGGAGCTCGATGGCAAGATATCATTTGAAAGAGCTGAGGTACCTCAGTACTCCCAGTGCCTAACAAAGCATTTCAGTGGTAAGGCTATCGAGGTGTTGGATAGGCTTTATTCGTGGTCTCTCATAATCACCTTAATAGTAATGTATTTTTTGATAATAACGAGTGGCGGCTTGGCACTGTGGCTAATAATGGGTCCAAGTCCATCACTCAATGAATTAATGCATGCAACATCATCATTCATTAATGAGGTATCGACTGCACTTGGGACTTCTGTGGATGTTGCCTTGGGTATCCTCGGCGTGGTGATCACGGTGATTTTCTCTCTCGGTTCCTTTCTTATTGGTAGGGATGCGATCAATGCCGAAGTTCTACGTGTAGTTCATGGTGTTAGGTTTCACTCATTGACATGGTTCTCCATTGCAATAACCCTAATTATAGTATCGATAGTGCTCCCGCCAACAGTCTCCATAGTGTTTATCGCACCGATAATTCTTGCAATCACGATAAGTCTCATGATTTACCTAACACTGATAACAACAGTAATTGAATACATGCAACTATTGAGGGGCAATCAAGGAGGGGACCAAGGGGGTCAGGACCCATGAGGGTTAGGGCTTCGAGGACTTACTTATTACAATGTATCCAGCCAGTGACCCCAGCAGCGGCGCGATTACTAGTCCATCTATTGGTCCGTAGACGCCAATCGTTACGGAGCTCATGCGTGCCACCGGCTTTAGCCGAGGTATTGACCAAAGAGATAGTGCGGTGGTTATGTCGATAATTAGGCTACCAATAACGATTGAGGCATAAAGCGTGAATAAGAGCGGCCCCATTCGCCGCCTACCCTCCACCCCTTTCTCATAGGCGTAAACCAACGGCATTACTGAGCCAATAATTATTGAAGCTGCAAATAAGGATAATTTTTATTTTTAATTAAGTTAAGTTGTAATAATGCTGCGATGCTTTCGTAGTACTTAGTGTTATGTCTTGCTATAAGGCTGCGCTTGAGGCATTGTTATCTATTCAGAGCCACTTAATAAGGTTTCGACCTTAATCCTTAAATTATTGTTTTTGCCCCTTTCAGTGCTTGGTGTTGATGCGTCTCGTGAGGAGGCGTTTGCTGATCGGGAACGTAGGGCCTTACTGTACGGTTCCTTAATCATGGTCATTACTGGCATAATTGCGATTGCGGTGCCCCTCTATTGGCTTACGAGAGCCGCGCCGCAGTACCTCTACGTGGTGTTTGGGCCTATTGCTGGTTCGGCACTCGCATTGT
>Ga0208549_100890_pt1 | contig 11468 bp, 10 predicted proteins | sample BED_host_MetaG_FD_187135 | JGI IMG/M metagenome (GOLD analysis project Ga0208549, IMG submission 187135) | Hot spring microbial mat communities from Yellowstone National Park, Wyoming, USA - BED_host_MetaG (SPAdes) (version 2) | ecosystem: Environmental > Aquatic > Thermal springs > Hot (42-90C)... | reverse complement strand
CAGAAACAGGTATCTTCCCTATTTATGAAATAGATCATGGAAACTTCAAAGTAACTTTTCCAATAGCAAAAAGAAAACCTGTTAAGGAATATTTAAAATTACAAGGAAGATTCGCCCATTTAACAGATAATGAAATTAATGAAATACAAGAGATGGTAGACAAAAAAGTAGAGACTATAAATAAAATGGCAGGCAAAATTGTTATAGGACCAGTAGCTTAATTCATTAAAACTCCTCTTCATTTTCTTCTGTTCCGCTTTTTCTACATAGGTTTTTAAGAACAAGCCTTGCTATAGAATCATACTGCATTGATTTTGTACTTGTATCAACTTCTATTATAACGGGTAAATCTATATCATCATAACCCATTATCCTTTCCTTTACTACTCCTATCTCTGGTTCTGAGGTAATAGTAGGCATAAAAGCCACATACCCATTATTGTTAAATCCTTCCACAGCTCCTCCGACTAGCACAACAGGTAAATTGGTTTCCTTGCTTCTTACTGCCAAAAAGTTGTTAATACTTTCAGTATCTAAAGTCAAAATAGAAGTTTCGCTTTCACTTTTCATCTTAAAAAACCTAGATTCATAAGGTAGCATTGTACCTACTATAACGTTTACTCCCATATAGCTTAAAGCTTTAAATATCTCAGGATATCCTAGGTCTTCATCTATAAAAACCCCTACATTTGCGTTTTTCTTCTTAATATTAAAAATCTCAACATTCTTACCTGGAGTTAAGCCGTTTTCATCTTCAGTCTTTGTTATAGCAATTTTTCTATATTTTCCAGCAAGTTCTCCTTGAGGATTGCTCGCAAATGATGTCAAATAGAGCCTTGGACCTGCTCTTTCTATTATTGGTCCAGCTATAACATATATTCCGAATTCGTGGGACCATTTGGATACAAACATAAATGTCTGGTTTTGCTGTATTTCAGATTCGTTAAGCCTTTCGGCATAGTTTTTTAACATATTTTTTACTTTTTGATTTGGGTAATACCCGACTATAGGTCCTGTTAAGGGATATGCCGGTAAATAAATCAAGTCTATATCATCATGATTTATCATAACTCTATTTATTATTTCTTCCAGCCTCTTCATGTTTGTTCTTCTTGCCCCAAGCTTTATTCTAGTGTGAAGTATGGCCATCTTTAGCACATTGTTTCACCTTTATGAGTATTACTGCCTTCTTAAAATAGATTTGACCTCCTACATTAAAAATATTGCAGGGGGAAATATTTAAATAACTCCAAGTCATAAAAAATTTTTAATCTATCAATAAAATTTTTAACTAATAAAAAATCATAAAAATATAAAAAACAAGAAAGTGAAATTAATTTTTAAATTAACATTAGATAGCTATTAGCTTATTTCTTTTCAGCAGCACCTTCTGACTTCTTTTCCTTCTTGCCTTTTGCCATTCCAATTCACCTGGGCCTTTCGGCCTGAATCTAATAGGCTAAAATTGTATTCTTAAGACTTTATAGCACTAGATAGGTAGAGAGCTCTGGTAATATCTTTGAGAACTATAAACTCCTGTACTACGTAAAAGAGGAATTTTAGAGAGAATTTTCATGATGTATTACAATTTTTATTTAGAAAATACCAAGGCATTTCTATTTCAGACCTCTCCAAATATTTTAAATAATATTCTTTACTATATTTACCTTCATAAAATTCAACAGGTATTGGATTTCCATTACTATTTATTATATAGGATATAGAATCGCTCAATCCATATAAAAGCCTGCTTGCCCTAATCTGTTGTGTTTTCCCTATCTTATTTATGCTCTTACTTATAACAAGTAATTCCTCATTAATATCACCATTGATTAACTCTTTTTTTACATTATCATAAGATTCTTTTGCCTTTATTAACAAATTATAAAATTCTTCCTTATCAGATGCGTTTTTTAAAACGTTTAGAGCTTTTATCTCTGCATGTTTTATAATATCGGGCACGTTTTTCCTCACAGCATTTATTCCTTTTATTTTTAATGTTTTATCATCCCTTAATCCATAATACTTGCCTGCTGAACCCAAGCACCTTTCTGTATATGGGAAAACAAGCCAAAGAAACCTATCTTCAACTCTTAACTTTATATTAACTTCTTTACTTATAATTTCAGAAAGTTCCTCAATGTCAACCTTAGGGTCTTCTGGAATCAAAAACAAACTATCTATAATATAGTTTATTACTTTATACCCATTTTTGATAGAAATTTCATACGATTTCTTCATTATTTCCCTTGCTACTGACGTAACAATTTCGTATGCAGATACGCTTCCAAATAAACTATTTCTATAACCCAAATATCCAAAACCTGTTACCAATATCCATTTTATTGCATCAAACCTTTCCTTAAAAATTAAGTCTTCTCTATAAGGCCTTATCTTCTCTCTCCTCTCTATAAGCCTTTTAAGCACGCTCGGAACTAAGCCTTCTCTATCAAAGCAAACCTTATGACCTATAGATTTAATTTCATATTTAATGCAATTAGCTTTGTTAACTGTTTCTGCAGACAAATTGTTTAAAACTATTATGTTAGGGTAAAGGCTTGAGAAGTCCAACTGGTAAACATTAAAATAAACTCCGGGCTTTGGAATAAATATAGCTCCTGCTCTATCGGCTATTTCCATGCTAGCAAGGGTTCTCCAAGGTTCTATTCTTTTAACTTTCTTTATTTCATAATGCCTTTTAATAGCCTCTAAAGCCTCAGCAGAAGTTAGAATTTTTCCAATAGATGAATTGCTTGCCTGCCTTAGTGTAAGACCTGATATTCTTGACCATTCTATTAAACCATAAATACCTATATTAAAGGGCTTCTGTATTAAAATAAAACCTTGGTTTTTGATTTCACTTAAAGAGTTTATATCTGCCATAACTATGTTTATGTTATTTTCCTTTATTATATCATAGAGCTCTTCTAAGTTTTTTATAATAAAATTTTCATCATTCATGCTAACTCTATAATATTTTACATCATACCAAGATGCATCCTTTCCATATCTATTTAAAGAGGTCACGCATGCATACCTTATTTTAGGTAATTCGTATAGAGGATCATCATTATCTTTCATCTCAAGTTTATTCATATCATATAAAAAACCTGGATACAAATTTTTTTCTCTAAGAATAAGATTTATTTCACCTGGAAAATTATTAACATGCATTCCTAAACCTTTTTCTTCTATTTTCTTAATAAACCTACTATTGCCTAAGTATCTTATTTTTAATATTGTTTTTTTAGAGTCATAATATGGAGGTAAAAGCCAGTCCTCTTCTATTATTTCATGAATAAAATTAAGCTGATCCAACATATTATATAATTCCATACTAAAGGGCTCTATATAAGCTATTCTATAAGCCTTAAAATTTATTTCTTCTATTTTATTGCTTAAGAAATATAAAGTTAAAACTCCTTTATTATATTTTGCATCTAAAAGTAATCCTTCCATCATTTACACCTTTTAGCTATGTAAACTATTAAACTCAAGATTATAGGTTCTAAAGGATCATAAATTCCTTCAAATTGATAATAGCCTATCAAATTATAAGCTTCCTTGATTATTTCTTTTACTTTATCCTTATCCTTATAATCCATATAATCAGCTATCCTTAATAGCCTATTTATTTCTTCCTCTATAGCCATTCTTGTAGAAGGTGTTGTCCTACCCATAATCTTTCATCTCCAAGTTCCTTATAAGATATGTAAGAAATCTTAGGCACCGACTTAGCATAATGCTTTATTAAAACAGCTTCAACTCCATTCCTATATGGGGCTACCCTAACTATTGAATGCAATATATGATGGTGGAACTTACCTCCCTCAGGCAAGAACTTCCCTAAAGATGTTTCTCTATTAAAAATAATTGTTATCATGAATTTCGATGAACTTTCTTTTATTGCTCCAGTTATAGGTGTCAGAAGACTATAATTTAATGGGCTAGTTGGCGAGAAAAGATACGGATCTATTAGAACTAGATTATCTAAACCTTCTACCCCATTTATTAGATCCGGTATATCATACCTCCTAAAGGCCCTTGTTATGTATATATTATCAAAGTTCCCTCTAAGTATTTTTACCATCCTCCTTATAAAATAAGGATCCAAATTTCCATAGTCTTGCACATAGATAACACCTACCTTTCCATACCTAGATAGGGAAGCTATAGTTACATGAGAAATAGATAAAACTATGTTCCAACTGCCATAGACCTCTATAATTTCTCCTTTATTAAAAGGCCTTAAGAGAGCATCTAAAGACTCTATTCCAGTTAGATTATCCATATCTAAGCCCAGGTTAAAATATTGAATAAAACTAATTACAATTTCACTATAATATATAACGTGTGAGAGAGGTAAATGAAAGTATTATTAAAAACCTGGCTTCCTTATTTTCAAAACTTCTTTATTAACTAATGTTATTGGTACCTCACCTTTATAAAACATCTCTAAGTTTTGATAAACTAAATCAGCCATTTTTGCCCTAGTTTCATGGGTTGCACTTCCTATATGGGGTAATAAAACTACGTTATCTAAATTAACTATAGGATTTTTAGGATCTAAAGGCTCTGATGGATAAACGTCTAAGCCTGCTCCAGCAATCCACCCTTCTTTTAATGCTTTATACAATGCATTTAAATCGACAACCTTCCCTCTAGAGGTGTTTATTAAAAAAGCAGTCTTTTTCATCAATCTTAAAAGCTTTTCATCAACAAGATTTGTGGTTTCATTAGTTAAAGGGACGTGCAAAGATACTATATCGCTTTCTTTAAAAAGCGTAATCAAATCTACATATTCTGCTCCAAGATCCTCCATTTCTTTATGTCTATTTCTGCTATTATAAAGAATTTTCATATAAAATCCTTTAGCTCTCTTAGCTACTGCGTAACCAATTCTTCCTCCACCAACTATTCCTAAAGTTTTACCATAAACATCGTAGCCGAGCATTAACGCGGGATGCCATGCTGAACCTAATAAAAACCACTTACCGCTCCTAACAAACTTATCAGCCTCTACAATTCTTCTTGATACAGATAAAATTAATCCCCATGCTATGTCCGCTGTTGCATCTGTTAAAACGTCTGGCGTATTTGTTACATATACTCCATGCTTTGTTGCACATTCCAAGTCTACATTATCAAATCCAACTGCATACTGGGCTATAATTTTGAGTTGTGGAGATAACGATTCTATTATATCGCACGTTACTTTATCTTCTAAAGTAGTTACCAATGCATCAAAACCCTTTGCATTATTTATTATTTCCTCTTTGCTAGGCGGAATATATTTGGGCCAAATAGAAACTGTAAATATATTTTTCATCTTTTCTGTTGCAGGAAAAGGTATTTCTCTAGTGATAAATAACTTGGGCATTTCTCTCACCCAAAAAACAAGAGAGTTAAGAATTTATAAGATTTTTATAACTCATTAATTGGTAGCTGACCTCCTCTCCACCCTGTAGGGTGAGGGTTCCCTCAAGGTGAATCATAGGTTTGTGGTTTACTGCCTTAATTTTCATCAATTCATAGCTAGTGGGTTTTACCCACCCCGCTCCATTCGTCCTGGTCAGCACTGGCTGGCCTTCAGCCAATTACCCCTATCCCTCACCACGGAGAACCCTCTATCCGTGGATCCTAGGGACTTGAGGATATGTTTTTAATGTGTAGGGACACACATATATACACTTTGGCCCTGATTTAGGCTTCCCTATACGATTCCTATATTACACTTGTTAGTTGGGGTAGAGGTGTACCTCATGTTTCAATGATACATACCCCATTAGCAGCTGTCTCAATTTTAAATTTTTAAATTTAAAAAATCTATTCTCATCCCCGCCCTAAAGGGTGAGGCTTTCAGTTGCAAGGATTGATTAAAAACCTTGAGAAAGCTATAATAATAATTACCATAATAATAGTTTTAACGTCAATTAGCATAGCCAGAAGTTTTACATATGTAGAAAACAATATATATGTTGATAACGCGGGAGATTTGATTTCTGTTAGCATAATTAATGTTACATCTCCACCAGAGGCTATAGTTATACCAGCTTACCAGCCTTCTGCTTATATGGCATATTATTTAAACAATTTTCAAACTATGCCCATGGATTTCAATGGAACGGATCTAATAGTTTTGGCTAACGAAACAGGGCTATTAAATATAACTTACCTTTCTTTAGCTTCAACAAGTAAACAAGGTATAATTTGGACATTAAACATAAGCGAAAACTATTATACAAAAGTATTTCTCCCTCAAAACTCAATACCTATAAATATAAATCCAACCCCTATCTCAGTATACTATTCATCAAATTCACCTGTAATACTGATGCCTCCTGGAAGAATATTAATTCAATACAGTATATCAACTCAACAATTAGTTCCTCACAAATCAAACAACTACACTTATACTATAGCTTTAATAATTTCCATAATTATAGTAATTTTAATAATTTTAATATTAATAAAAAGAAAAAATAATAAAAAAGAAAAAATTCAAGGGCCAGAGCTAGATGAAAGAGATAAACAAATTTTAAATGCAATAAAAAAGTTAGGAGGAATTGCAACAGCTAATCAAATCATAAGCGAAACAAATATACCAAAGACGCCCCTTTATAGAAGGCTTTCAAAACTTGTTGAAATGGGATATATAGAAGAAGTTGTGCATGGGAAAACAAAAAGCTACAAATTGAAAGATCAATAAAGATATTCGAGTTTTTTAGCCAAATTATCTAAAAACCTTAATCTTTTGGGCGTTGGTGGATGTGTAGCAATTATTTCTTCTTTTGGATCAGTATCTTTATTCTTTAGCTCTTCAACTACCTCATCTATATCATCTATGTGAATTCTTGCATGAGGAGAATCTATGCTAAAGAAAAATCCTCCCTGCGCTTCCACTAATGGAGCTATTATGAAGAGCATTTGAGCAGTTGAATTATTTTTAGCTTGTTTTCTAAGTCTAGAACTTGAATCATATATTACTTCAAGCCTTGCTAATGCTCTTTGGAGCTTTTTTGGATCTCTAGTTACAATTGCACTATTTGCATCAGCATAATATTCTCTTAATCTATTAAAATGTGCAACCAAAAACCTAAATAAAACGCCAGCTGCAATTAAAACTATGCCAACAATCAGTAACAAAGCATTACCGCTTATTTGATTTCTTTCTCCACTACTACCCCCACCTAAAATACCATTCCAAATTAATATTTGACCTAAATAATATACGGCTAAAGGTATCAAGCTTAATGCTAATATGAAAGTTACATCTCTATGCCTTAAATGCCCAACTTCATGACCTAATACAGCTTCCAATTCATCTTCAGGCATAACATTAATTATCCCTCTTGTGACAGCAACAAAATTGCCTGCCAATGGGCTTCCATAGGAAAATGCATTGGGTATATTTACTTCAGCTATTCTCAATTTAGGGACTTTTATGTTACTCTTTTTAGCAACATTTTCTAAGCTTTTCTGTATATTTATTTCTTCTTGTGTTTTTGGCGGATGGGCTCTATACATCAAGTTAATTAAATATGGTGAGAAAAGCCATTGAAATATTATTATTATAGCAGTTAAAATAACTGCTCCAATAACTATTGAATCTGCGATGAGGGGCAATCCAAAAGCATAGCTCAGTATCTCCGCTGTCCCAATGAATACACCAAGTCCAGCCAATATTATTGATATCGCTGAAATAGCCATTGAAGCTCTTAAGCTTGAAAGGCTATCGGGTTCTTTGCTTACAATTTTCGGTGCAGATAATGTTAATATAGCTACTATTAAACCTCCTATTAACGATCCTATTACCATTACCCACCAATAGACTAGCATAAATCCAAGTATTCCACCTATCATCATTTTTTCTCTACCTAATCTATATTTATTTGTAGAGGAGTTAAACCTTTTTATTAATAGAGAGTAATAAAAACAAAGAAGTGAGAAATAATGATGGAAGAGGATAAAGAAGATCTGTGTAAAAAAATTAAACCTATAATTATTGTATCAGGTCCCCCTGGATCTGGAAAATCTACTTACGCAAAAAGGCTTGCAAATGATTTAAACCTAAGGTATTATACTAGCGGTCAGTCTTTTAGGGATTTAGCTAAAGAACTGAATTTAGATTTAATAGAATTAAATAAAATTGCTCAAAATAACCCTGAAATAGACTTGAAAATAGATAAAAAAACACTTGAAGAGGCAAAAAAAGGCTGCATTGTTATAGATTCTCATTTGGCGGCTTGGATATTAAAAGATATATCAACCATATCTATATATGTTAAGGCAGATATAAGAAACAGAATTGAGAGATTACAGCTAAGAGACAATAAAGACATAAATTATTCTATAGAGGAGGCTATATATAGAGAATATACTCATTATAGGAGATTTAAAGAATATTATGGAATAGACATAAAGGACCTTTCAATTTTTGACTTAATAATTGATACAACAAATTTAAGCATAGATGATACGTATGATATTATATTAAGAACAATTAAGAAAATGCTGAAACTTTAAAAAACATTAATATTTTTGTATTAGCCTACTCCTTGCCAAGGCAAATTTCTATACTGCTCACTCTTCTAGTTCTTTGTTGGTTTGTCTGTGGATCATTAACAGTTATTTCATGACTGCCAACATCAATGTTTTTAACCTTGACATTTTTTGCAAATCTGCTCCTAACAATTTCTACTGTATCAACAGCCTTAGTTATGTTCCTTCCTCTTGCTTTTACTACAACAGCGCTGACATTTTGTTCCATTAGCGTTGTCAAAACGGCTAACACATAGTTCATAACAGGCTTTTTACCAACTCTAACCTCGGGTGAACCTTCGCATACCATATTTTATCCCCAAACTTTTCTTGTGCTGTTTATTCTTAGAAATTGTTAGTAATATAAAAGCTTTTTGCTCGGATTGAACTGAAAATAACTTATTATATGCTTATTATATGCTTATAATTTTAGCTAACCTCTTTCCCACCCTAAAGGATGAGGCCTTATTGAATCGCCTCCTTTACGGACAGGGTATCCTCGCCTCGCGAAGAGGATTTCTTGTTTTTTAAAGTAACCTCGTTCTTCTTAAAGCGGAGGTTCCATCAAAACAACTGTTTTGTAATGCCCCATCTGGAAGAGGGGTTACAAAGGGTCTAGTCTCCACAGGCTTAAGTTCCTTATTCCCATGGGTATAACTAGCTCTTACAGCCAAAGGTCTATGCATACCTATTTTTTAGCAATTATAAAAACATTTTTGCATAACTGCTTGAGCATTAATTCCTAGTTCTTCTTTTTTATAATTATTATAATATTTGTTCCATGTTTTATTGAAGTCAACTTTCTTTTCATAAAAGAATTGTTGCCTTCTCTCATAGTTCAACTCGTTGAAGAGCTTTGATGAGATATTAGATAGCTTTCTGAGCTTCCTTTTCTGAAAATCATTTAAAAGAAGACGGACAATGTTTGTTCTCTTATTTGTATAATTAACTTCATAGATGCCTTCCTCTGCATGAGAAATCGGCTCCCGCTCCTCATGCTTTAAGAGTTGACCAGACGAAAGCATCTGGATAGCATATAGAATAGATATAGTATTTTTGGTTAAAAAATTATATTTCCGCCCCTTCTAGGGGCGAGGTTTGTTGTTTCTTTATCACGCAATGTAATGTAGGTAGGCTATCTCGTACAAGCGTGTGTCTTTATAAGGGTGAAAAGGCCTTTCCTTAGCTATACAAGTCGGGTTTAAATACATTGGCACCGATCTAAATTTATGGCGAACGAAGATGGCAAGACTTGCAATGGTTAGCAACGGAACCATAGCAGCGCTCTATGATGGCAACTTTTACATAAGGAGCATTTACTATCCTATGCTTGACCAACATCATAACCACTCGGTGAATGGTGTCTTTAAGATAGGCCTGTGGAAGGACGGCCAAATGATATGGCTTGAGAACGTAGACAAGTCCATTGAAATGGACAACCTGATAGCCAGGGCCATTTTTGGATTAAGTGATGCAACTGTAGAGCTTACTTCGTTGGCTTCTCAAACGAGGCCGGCAATAATAACTAAGGTAAGCATAAGAGGTGAAGGGCTCTTTAGATTCATACAATACAATGACTTCAGGCTTAACAACAGCGAGCTCGGTGACACGGCGCTCTACGACCCACATCTTGACGCCGTCATCCATTACAAGGGAAGTACCTGGTTCGCGGTCACCTCGTCACATAAGCTTTACGAGTATACTACTGGAAGGAGAGACCAAGGTGGCGTTCTTAAGGACTGCCAGGATGGTACACTCGATAAAAACCCAATAGCCCAGGGCTCTGCTGACAGCGCCATCTCTATAGCTGCCAAGGACTTTTATCTCTACATAGTTGCTGGGAAGAGCTACAATGACCTTGTGGAGTCCGTGAAAGACCTAAGAACCGAGCCTGGCGAGCACTTTGAGCGTGATAGCAAGTACTGGAGCATTCTTACCGAGACTTTCAAGGATGCAAAAATCTTGAAACAAAGTATAGCCGTACTTCTCGGCCACATGGGTAATAGCGGTGAGGTGCCTGCCTCGCTGGATACGAGCATACTTAAGTTTAACCTTGATACATATGCATATACATGGCCAAGGGACGCCGTTCACGTAGCTATAGCCCTTGACTCCATGGGCTACTGGTCCTTCACCAGGAGGTTCTATGAGAAGCTGTTTACCGAATTAATGACCCCTGAAGGCTACCTTTACCAGAAATATAATGCTGATGGTACCTTCGGGAGCACGTGGCACCCGTGGACCTCTGAAACAGAGATCAGCAAGAACATACAGGAAGATGAGATTGCTCTAGCGGTCTACGGTTTTTGGTATCATGTAGTAAGATCTAATGATTACTTCCTGTTACGTGAAGTTTATGAGAATTTAGAGAGAGCAGCAGATTTCATGGCAAGTTTCATTAATGAGAAACTGTCCTTGCCCCTGATGAGCTACGATCTCTGGGAAGAGAGGTTAGGAGTTCACGTATACACTGTTGCTGCCCTTTACGCTGCCATGAAGAGCGCTGCAGACATAGCTAGGAGGCTTGGCGTGTGGAGTAAGGAGGATAAATGGAGGCGTTTAGCCAAGGTCTTTCAGAACGGTTTCAGAGAGCATATGTTTAACAAGGATGGAGGCTACTTTTACAGGATGATAACAATAGACAAGGAGAAGGTCGTTAACGTTGATAAGACCGTGGACTCATCTACCCTTGCGGCTGGCCTGTTTGGCCTCGTAGAACCCTCGGATCCCATGTTTGACAGCAGCGTGAAAGTAGTGAAGGATAAATTGTGGGTCAACAGTGTAGGAGGCCTTGCAAGATATGAGAATGACTATTATCAAAGAATCAACGCCAACTACGCTGGCATAACTGGCAACCCATGGATTATCACTACCCTCTGGCTTGCACAGGCCTACATACTGCAGGGCAACCCTAATGCTACAAAGCA
>Ga0208549_100881_pt1 | contig 11512 bp, 5 predicted proteins | sample BED_host_MetaG_FD_187135 | JGI IMG/M metagenome (GOLD analysis project Ga0208549, IMG submission 187135) | Hot spring microbial mat communities from Yellowstone National Park, Wyoming, USA - BED_host_MetaG (SPAdes) (version 2) | ecosystem: Environmental > Aquatic > Thermal springs > Hot (42-90C) >... | reverse complement strand
GATCCTTCCTTATGATCGCTCTCCTATCCATGGATAATACTAGAAGTGCAGAAATAAATATCCTAATGACGACGCTATGCGGCAGTAGAAAGTGTCTACACTTGCCTAACCAATTACTGGGTCGGGAAGTTCTTCCTAAGAGTCTAATGTTGTTCATCTCTTGTGAAATATTGTGGTTGGCTAAAAGAAAAATTCATAGCTTACTGCCCACACTACCCTGCTCTATAACTATATAATTCCCACTGTTGATAAAAAGTTTCAATTCCTTCTAGGATGCTTCTTCCATTTCCACTTCCTCCTTTTCCACGTTTTGGGTTGCCTCTTTCAATTCCTTCTAGGATGCTTCCTAAAGAAAACGAGAAGTGGGATACTGAGAAATACTTCACTTTCAATTCCTTCTAGGATGCTTCAACCAGCCGTTCCCTCGAAAGACGGGTGGTTATGCCCTAACTTTCAATTCCTTCTAGGATGCTTCGCGGGGAAATATATCTCCAGGAACTGCCCTGCATATCTTTCAATTCCTTCTAGGATGCTTCAATGGGCGACGGTATTGAAGACTGGATAGTGTTGAATGTAACTACTTTCAATTCCTTCTAGGATGCTTCCACTTCCAATTTTCAGGGTCATAGTATTTTGGGTTGCACTTTCAATTCCTTCTAGGATGCTTCCACAGTTCACCGATGCGGAGGATTGGAGGTATAAGCTCGACTTTCAATTCCTTCTAGGATGCTTCATAACCTTCTGCATCCTCTCTTTCCGTTCTTTTACAATATCTTTCAATTCCTTCTAGGATGCTTCTACAGGATTTTTTTGTAGTTACATTAAATGACGGAGGGAGCTTTCAATTCCTTCTAGGATGCTTCACCTTTCCTGCAGATGTGGAATTCAAAAATGTAGATATCACTTTCAATTCCTTCTAGGATGCTTCTTATCAAAAATAGTAGAGTCTCTATCTAAAGAAGCACTTTCAATTCCTTCTAGGATGCTTCATCTGAAATGTTAGGATAAGGTAAACCCGCTAACACTAGCTTTCAATTCCTTCTAGGATGCTTCAAATAGTTTCTATACTCAAGACGAGCTCAACAACATATAAGCTTTCAATTCCTTCTAGGATGCTTCATCGACTATGAAGCCGATATGAAACAAGAAGACGAAGAGGACTTTCAATTCCTTCTAGGATGCTTCAAGACCGTACGACAGCCCTCCGGCCCCGCAGAACAAGTCGACTTTCAATTCCTTCTAGGATGCTTCAAGTTGCTAAGAAGCTGAAAGAAATAGTAAGCATAATAGAACTTTCAATTCCTTCTAGGATGCTTCAGATGTAGTCCATACTTCCTCGCCTCCGCTAGAACCTCATCTTTCAATTCCTTCTAGGATGCTTCTAGGATTAAAAATGTTGTTAGGTTTCATCAGCACGTTCTTTCAATTCCTTCTAGGATGCTTCGGCCCAGGCTGAGGCTCAGGAAGAAGAGGAGGTGGCATAACTTTCAATTCCTTCTAGGATGCTTCATAATCATACTGGCTAGTGCTAGCGGAGTCCTTACGTTGGCTTTCAATTCCTTCTAGGATGCTTCCCCCTTGGGGGGTGTAGGCATCGACAACTAAGACTACGGCTTTCAATTCCTTCTAGGATGCTTCCAAGACGGGCATAAGTCCTTGGTGAGTGACAAGTTTCTGGGCTTTCAATTCCTTCTAGGATGCTTCAGGGTGTGGCATGCCGCCACAAAAACAAGCTCCAACGGTACAACTTTCAATTCCTTCTAGGATGCTTCGGTGGAAATCGTGGGATAGCACTTTAATCGAACATCATACCTTTCAATTCCTTCTAGGATGCTTCTTCAGGAGGTGGTTAGATGACTGACGTGAAAGTACTGTACATGACTTTCAATTCCTTCTAGGATGCTTCGACAGTCTACATTGCTAACGGGTTCAGCCCTTCAATGTTGACTTTCAATTCCTTCTAGGATGCTTCATCATAGCTCTCTCACACCCTTAATTTTCTCTAGCCTTTCCTTTCAATTCCTTCTAGGATGCTTCGTGAAAAAAGAGACACTATTTGTGGTTTTCCGAGAATTACTTTCAATTCCTTCTAGGATGCTTCGTCGAATGGTGAGTATAATAAAACTTCACTGCCTGCCTTGTTACTTCTTTCAATTCCTTCTAGGATGCTTCAACAAAGTCCCTATGCGTCTTCTGTGTTGGTCATCAGACTTTCAATTCCTTCTAGGATGCTTCCGCTTCCATCCGTTTTGAAGGGGAGCGGCAGGCATGGAACCACTTTCAATTCCTTCTAGGATGCTTCATAAGCCGTCAGGCGTAGGTGCGTCTGGCGAATAAAAGCGCTTTCAATTCCTTCTAGGATGCTTCCCATATTAAGTCAAGGTCAGGAGGATGAGGAGGAGACAAACTTTCAATTCCTTCTAGGATGCTTCAAGACCAGAAGGAGGAGGTGGAATAAACTATGGAAACCCACTTTCAATTCCTTCTAGGATGCTTCTACCTAAAACCAGTTCTGCTGGGAGCTGGCGTAGGAGGCTTTCAATTCCTTCTAGGATGCTTCCTGAACCGTACGCCAAACCTACCAGTTCTGGCGTTACTAAGCTTTCAATTCCTTCTAGGATGCTTCCTCCAGGAAGTTCAGCAGGAGGTGGCCCAAAGATGACTCAAATCTTTCAATTCCTTCTAGGATGCTTCCAGGGCTAACTTGAATGGGTCGTTTGGCCCCACGTGGTCGGCTTTCAATTCCTTCTAGGATGCTTCCCTTAATATTGGTTCATTTGACGGTCATGCCTTGTTTATCTTTCAATTCCTTCTAGGATGCTTCATCGATTAACGTAGTTAAACAGGCTAATGCCACACTGTTCTTTCAATTCCTTCTAGGATGCTTCCTGAGTACGTGTTTAGCGTGGATGATGTCGAGTTTGACTTTCACTTTCAATTCCTTCTAGGATGCTTCCAATGTAGACTGTCATTTCACTCACCCCTTACTGAAGAAAGCTTTCAATTCCTTCTAGGATGCTTCGGAGCTTATATCGGCTATCTACGGCTTTAGAGACCATTTTTCACTTTCAATTCCTTCTAGGATGCTTCAACGGGCAGGGTCTCTGGTGAAAAAAGAGACACTCTTCTTGCTTTCAATTCCTTCTAGGATGCTTCAATTGCGGAGATTTTACTACAAAAATAAGGATAGACTCACTTTCAATTCCTTCTAGGATGCTTCTGCTCTAAGGACTATATGCGGTATATCTCAGTTTTAGACGCTTTCAATTCCTTCTAGGATGCTTCCGAAGAAACGAAGACCATAGCCATGAGACTGAGGGTCTTTCAATTCCTTCTAGGATGCTTCCTCTTCCTCCTCTGCGGTACCCCGTAATCGGCGACGTTACTTTCAATTCCTTCTAGGATGCTTCAACGTGATAGCCTAAAGCAGAAAACGGTAGAAATTGTGAAGCTTTCAATTCCTTCTAGGATGCTTCCTGGAGTTCCGTGTACGTAACGCCAGATAGGTTCTTGATCTTTCAATTCCTTCTAGGATGCTTCAATGGGGACTTGCAGAAGCTGAAGGTATCGGTAACTTAAGGCTTTCAATTCCTTCTAGGATGCTTCGCTTCCAGGCTGAAGTCCTTCAGGAGGTGGCATAAATCTTTCAATTCCTTCTAGGATGCTTCATCCTCTCACCATTACCATAATTACTATTATGATGATAACTTTCAATTCCTTCTAGGATGCTTCAGAATTGTAAAACTTGAAAAAAAAATTAAGCAGTTCTTTCAATTCCTTCTAGGATGCTTCCTACTTTATCGGAAATTTGTGAATCTCTTCATCTCGATGCTTTCAATTCCTTCTAGGATGCTTCGTCAGCCAAGTCAGCCAAAAGCCCAGCAGAACGGTGAAAAACTTTCAATTCCTTCTAGGATGCTTCCAATGCCCAAGGTCATATCTACTATCTATTCATTACGGAAACTTTCAATTCCTTCTAGGATGCTTCAACTAAAGCGGACGTGGAAGACTTTAACTTCGTTATCTTTCAATTCCTTCTAGGATGCTTCGAAAAGTTCCCAAATACAATCCCCGTAGTGCTACAGATCTTTCAATTCCTTCTAGGATGCTTCGGTTGAGAAGGTAGTGTAGCCGGGGCAGTTCCGCTATTTGCTTTCAATTCCTTCTAGGATGCTTCTCCTAGCTAAGTGCAGTTGCTGTAATCCCGCACGTTTTGCTTTCAATTCCTTCTAGGATGCTTCATGGCCAATGGCGTTCAAAACGCCATTGGCAATTACTTCGCCTTTCAATTCCTTCTAGGATGCTTCTTGGAAAATTTTTATTTTGCAACCCTTGACGACACCTATCTCTTTCAATTCCTTCTAGGATGCTTCTTATCGATTACGTTAGGCAGAAATACCCCGCTCAGTTGACCTTTCAATTCCTTCTAGGATGCTTCCCAAATGTTCCCAAATATAATCCCCGTGGTTGTGCAAGTCTTTCAATTCCTTCTAGGATGCTTCGTACTGATAGTAGACGTACCCAGCTTAAACTGTACTCTTTCAATTCCTTCTAGGATGCTTCCTAAAGAGGGAATCGACCACATTGCCCGTATCACCGCTTTCAATTCCTTCTAGGATGCTTCCAGAAAAATACATAAAACTGTCCAAAGACAGGAAAAGCTTTCAATTCCTTCTAGGATGCTTCGAAACTGAAGGCAAAAGATATGGTAACTTTCAACATTATCTTTCAATTCCTTCTAGGATGCTTCGACCACTGCCCCATTAGGGGCCGTGGTTGTTTACAAGGTCTTTCAATTCCTTCTAGGATGCTTCATCGGGGTAGTGAGGAGGTTGAACCAGTGGGCTACACGCCCTCTCTTTCAATTCCTTCTAGGATGCTTCCACCGAAACAATGTACGTCAAAGTCTGGAAGGACAGTAAACTTTCAATTCCTTCTAGGATGCTTCCCCGACAAGGAGTCCTTGTGGTACATGTATAATACTTCTTTCAATTCCTTCTAGGATGCTTCGGCAACCAGGTCAATCGCAAGACTGCAAAGTACGTATACCTTTCAATTCCTTCTAGGATGCTTCTTCATATTCGTCTGGTACGACATTTGAGTCGATTAAAAAAAGCTTTCAATTCCTTCTAGGATGCTTCTTTTGGATACACCCCAGAGAAGGCACTGGAAGACGCTAGCTTCCCTTTCAATTCCTTCTAGGATGCTTCGGCCAGAACCTCGTATAGCACAATCAGGATTACCACCTAACTTTCAATTCCTTCTAGGATGCTTCAGGTACGTATGTAAAAGCTGCGGGTATGAGTTGCACAGGTTCTTTCAATTCCTTCTAGGATGCTTCCTGACCACTGCCCCATTAGGGGCCGTGGTTGTTTACAAGGTCTTTCAATTCCTTCTAGGATGCTTCAACAAAATTTTCGATCTTAAACAAGGAATGGGAATCTTTCAATTCCTTCTAGGATGCTTCATCTTCCAGCACGGTATACGTCAAAGAGTTCCCTATCCACTTTCAATTCCTTCTAGGATGCTTCGGGTTAGCACCCTTTCTCCTCCTCGACGGAGGGAGGATACTTTCAATTCCTTCTAGGATGCTTCTATGGAGATGGAAAAGATCCTCGTTCATTTTATGAGATCTTTCAATTCCTTCTAGGATGCTTCAAATCGTGGAAGACCTTGATACCAAACAAGTGTATATAACTTTCAATTCCTTCTAGGATGCTTCGACAATATAACGGCTATTATGGTAATACCGCACCTATTTCTTTCAATTCCTTCTAGGATGCTTCGTTGCCATTGTTGACAACAAAAACCCCCCATCTGGTGCTTTCAATTCCTTCTAGGATGCTTCTTAATGACGGCAATATAGAGGTAACATGGGGTTGCGGCTTTCAATTCCTTCTAGGATGCTTCGCCATTCTTCATATTCCTGTTCGTTTTGGAATTTAACTTTCAATTCCTTCTAGGATGCTTCATAAAACAGCCCCATGTGAACTTTCAGCTGCAACTCTAATCTTTCAATTCCTTCTAGGATGCTTCTACGAAGTATTTAGCTATAGCCTGGATGTACTACACACCGACTTTCAATTCCTTCTAGGATGCTTCCGTCCACTCCATTTTTTATGACCCTTTAGACTAAAAATATCTTTCAATTCCTTCTAGGATGCTTCCTGCAGAAATTGGAAGGGGCGTTAGGATGAGTACGAAGCTACTTTCAATTCCTTCTAGGATGCTTCCCCGTGGGTTCGGTGGTAATCTTTAGGGACAGGACAGACACTTTCAATTCCTTCTAGGATGCTTCTTGAGACAAACCGAATGAGTAAGGGGAATAGCCGTAGTAACTTTCAATTCCTTCTAGGATGCTTCCTTAGCTCCTGTTGGGCCTGTTGTTGTGCTTGTTGTAACCTTTCAATTCCTTCTAGGATGCTTCCAATATAGAGGTAACATGGGGTTGCGGGACAACCCCAGACTTTCAATTCCTTCTAGGATGCTTCTTGACTTTAGCCATGGTATCACCCTAACGGTGTGGCGATAACTTTCAATTCCTTCTAGGATGCTTCCTTCTCACAGTTTTGGCAACATCGTTTAGAATTCCGCTTTCAATTCCTTCTAGGATGCTTCAAAAGTGAGATTATTCGGTTGTAAATAAACTGTCAACTTTCAATTCCTTCTAGGATGCTTCACCTGCTGAACCGTCTTCAGACGTGGGACCCAGTCCTTTCAATTCCTTCTAGGATGCTTCTAAACTTCAGGAACATCTATAGGGCCACTGAAATAACTTTCAATTCCTTCTAGGATGCTTCGATGTCCAATCGCATTTGTAGCACCGTTTCTTATTGCCTCACCTTTCAATTCCTTCTAGGATGCTTCATACCTGCGTCGTCTTCGGTGACGATAAGCATCACCTTTACGAACTCCTTTCAATTCCTTCTAGGATGCTTCCTGAACCTGAGGTCGAGGAAGTGCACTTCCGCTCTATCCTTTCTTTCAATTCCTTCTAGGATGCTTCTTTGTTGTCTTTAATGTACTTGTAAGCAGGCAAAACTTTCAATTCCTTCTAGGATGCTTCAAGCCAACCCGTTCAGGGAAGTCTTGGGTCAAAACCACTTTCAATTCCTTCTAGGATGCTTCGGTGTCTCCTCTGCAGACCTTAACATTAAGTCTATGTTGTTCTTTCAATTCCTTCTAGGATGCTTCATACCGTATGGGGAAACGGAGGGGCAACCATTAAAACTTTCAATTCCTTCTAGGATGCTTCATAGGTTGTCACTGCTCCTCACCCACAGAAGTCCTGAGGAGGCCTGCTAGTTGTTACGAATCATAGGTTGTCACTGCTCCTCACCCTCCTTCAGCCTCGAAAGCTTTCAATTCCTTCTAGGATGCTTCGGGAAGCCAACCCGTTCAGGGAAATCCTTGGCACCAGCCACTTTCAATTCCTTCTAGGATGCTTCCAATGGTTCCAACGGTTCCGCAGGGCGTGCGGGAGCCAATCTTTCAATTCCTTCTAGGATGCTTCGCCTTTAGGTAGGCCAAAATTTCATCCACAGTAACGTTTTCTTTCAATTCCTTCTAGGATGCTTCACTGTTTTAAGTTTTTTACAGTTTCAGCTACTTCGCTCTTTCAATTCCTTCTAGGATGCTTCCCATATTGATGAAAATAATGCTAAAGTGACGTTGAGCCTTTCAATTCCTTCTAGGATGCTTCGAAGACGGCAAAACTTACACCTGGTCTTTAACGCCACTGGGCCTTTCAATTCCTTCTAGGATGCTTCACTGCCACCGGCACCTCCGGCATCTCCTCCACCACCACTCTTTCAATTCCTTCTAGGATGCTTCATAACGATAAGACTAAACGCTTTGAAGAAATTAGCCATGACTTTCAATTCCTTCTAGGATGCTTCCGCCCTGGAGGTAGCCTCCCGGGAGTGGGACTACTTGATCTTTCAATTCCTTCTAGGATGCTTCCCAACACCCACCGCATAACTGTAGGAACCAGGAGTCAATACAGCTCTTTCAATTCCTTCTAGGATGCTTCGTATAGGCGAACTGCCCAATCTGCACAACACCTCCCGAGTCTTTCAATTCCTTCTAGGATGCTTCACGCAAGACCTGCTTTTAAAGTTGAAAGGATTCCAGAACTTTCAATTCCTTCTAGGATGCTTCTTAGTAATAGCCGCGGAGGGCGACGACAATGGTAGTAATACTTTCAATTCCTTCTAGGATGCTTCTGAAGACCATTACCTTCAAGGCGGATGTTGAACTGATCTTTCAATTCCTTCTAGGATGCTTCAGGTGAAATAAATGGGAGCTCCCATACAAGGCGAAAATGTCTTTCAATTCCTTCTAGGATGCTTCGGCAACACCTCTATGAATTCCACGTCTCGCTCGGACAGACCTTTCAATTCCTTCTAGGATGCTTCAGATTAAGTGCTCAGATTGGATTTCGCTTTGTTTTGGGTCTCTTTCAATTCCTTCTAGGATGCTTCACCAGTCATGAGGAGGAGTCAGATGGCTAGGAAAAAGCAAACTTTCAATTCCTTCTAGGATGCTTCCACGGGGACAAACGCCCTTGAGATAAACGGCAAAATAATAACTTTCAATTCCTTCTAGGATGCTTCGCTATGTCAAACTGCAGAGAAAGCTTTATTAGAGTCTTTCAATTCCTTCTAGGATGCTTCACCTTAGAAATTCCTCCACCTTGCTTAACCACCTCAGCGTCTTTCAATTCCTTCTAGGATGCTTCTTCTTTCTTTCCCATTCCCCCTCAGGGTTTTGGTGGTTCTTTCAATTCCTTCTAGGATGCTTCCAAAATAGAGGTAGACGACCCTGGGTTGCAAAACTTCTACTTTCAATTCCTTCTAGGATGCTTCGTGGTTGAAATTGATATCACTCTCACTTATGTGGATTTCGTCTTTCAATTCCTTCTAGGATGCTTCCAATTTGCTGTAGTGGGAAATTCTCTAGTAGGAGATATCTTTCAATTCCTTCTAGGATGCTTCTTAAACGATTCGAAAGTAGACAGGGATATGAAGAATGGCCTTTCAATTCCTTCTAGGATGCTTCAAAGAACGTGTCCTTAAGCGTTTTACATTCTTGGTAATTACTTTCAATTCCTTCTAGGATGCTTCCATAGCACAAGAGGCTTTAACGGGCTTTCTAGCTCTGATACTTTCAATTCCTTCTAGGATGCTTCCCTTCTGGCACTCCGCATTGTCTTCTATCATGCTATAACTTTCAATTCCTTCTAGGATGCTTCAACATAACGATCCACGTAACGTCGTTCCCATCCAGCAGTAACTTTCAATTCCTTCTAGGATGCTTCGTATATGCTGCACCTTCACGATATTATGTTCTGCTCAAAAAAACTTTCAATTCCTTCTAGGATGCTTCCATAACGGAATACAACCAATACGCTTTCCGTGTTTACTTTCAATTCCTTCTAGGATGCTTCTTTCGGCAAATTTCTTCGCCTTCTCTTTTGTTCCGTAGCTCTGCACTTTCAATTCCTTCTAGGATGCTTCATCAATGCAGAACTTCGCCAACATAGTGTCCTACTTGAAACTTTCAATTCCTTCTAGGATGCTTCAGAATGACTGTAATGTATTGCACTATTCCACCACTAAGAGACTTTCAATTCCTTCTAGGATGCTTCTTAATGAGGCGTAACAAATGAGCGAATCCATCATTGTAAGCTTTCAATTCCTTCTAGGATGCTTCGGCGTTACTTGAACCCACGGAATACCAGGGCAAAACCAACTTTCAATTCCTTCTAGGATGCTTCTGATGATCACAACAAGACTTGAGGAAGGAAAGATCTTGGGCCTTTCAATTCCTTCTAGGATGCTTCAGCCTTTTTAAACGTGGGTAAACCTCTTTGGACTGGATATCTTTCAATTCCTTCTAGGATGCTTCCGTCAGATATGGAAAGACGCTAAAGGGATTTGTTAGGATAGCTTTCAATTCCTTCTAGGATGCTTCCACTGACGTCTTCCCCAATTGGGAAGATAGGATGAAGACTTTCAATTCCTTCTAGGATGCTTCCGCCATACGGACTTACATCGAACGGCATTAACGTGACGAGCTTTCAATTCCTTCTAGGATGCTTCATGAAATACAACAAAGTAGCTATGCGTCTTCAACATTAATTATCCTTTCAATTCCTTCTAGGATGCTTCTTCTTGGTGAAGCATTGCCATATCCTCCTTCCGTCTAGAACTTTCAATTCCTTCTAGGATGCTTCTTTGAAAAAGAAGTTATAGAATTTAGTATGACGAGATTTCTTTCAATTCCTTCTAGGATGCTTCAGAAGCATCCCCCAAACCCCCCAAATCCCCCACAAGTGCTTTCAATTCCTTCTAGGATGCTTCGGCCGTGATTATTTACAAGGTAGCGACAGTGATGCCGCTACACTTTCAATTCCTTCTAGGATGCTTCATAGTAACTATCATTGTCCTCTCACCGTGTCGCTCTCTTTCAATTCCTTCTAGGATGCTTCAAAGTATAGAGTGAGAAGATGAAGTTCATTTACAATACTTTCAATTCCTTCTAGGATGCTTCATGAAAAAGCCTACGGGCATAAGCCTCGTCATAGCCTTTCAATTCCTTCTAGGATGCTTCTTCCAGCTCATAACTACTCACCCATATTGTTATGTAGAATACTTTCAATTCCTTCTAGGATGCTTCTTGTCATTTCACTCACCCTCCCGTTGATGAGAAGAAATCTTTCAATTCCTTCTAGGATGCTTCGCCAACACTCTGGGAATAGCCCTAAATATAGGATCAATAGGCTTTCAATTCCTTCTAGGATGCTTCCTCTCTGTGGAGAAGATCAAAGGGAAGAAAGTACTTCAATACTTTCAATTCCTTCTAGGATGCTTCCCAGCGGGTGCGTTTCCAGATACCCCACTAGTCGGTTAAGCTTTCAATTCCTTCTAGGATGCTTCATACGCCCATTACCATAAGCCCTATGATGACCCACTTCATCCACTTTCAATTCCTTCTAGGATGCTTCCTACTGAACAGCAAAATACTAACAACATGGAGCAAAACTTTTAATTCCTTCTAGGATGCTTCGGCGTACTGATAACGACAAGTTAGCTGAGGGTGCCAAGGACTTTCAATTCCTTCTAGGATGCTTCTGAAATTGGATAAGGACGATATTGAGAAGGCGATAAAAGACTTTCAATTCCTTCTAGGATGCTTCCTACGAAATCTACTACCAATTCCTTCGCGTTCATTTTTGTTCCTTTCAATTCCTTCTAGGATGCTTCCCGGCACCGATCCAGATGCCGCAACACTGGCACCAGGTGAACTTTCAATTCCTTCTAGGATGCTTCACTACTTCCTGCTTAGGTGCAAAATCGACGGCCAGGAATACTTTCAATTCCTTCTAGGATGCTTCCTTTCAAGGTTATTGAAGTTCGTGACAGTCGGAGGCTTACTTTCAATTCCTTCTAGGATGCTTCAGCAAACTTCATATTTCACTAACATTCATAGTATGCTTCCCCCATATAAA
>Ga0208549_100880_pt1 | contig 11523 bp, 15 predicted proteins | sample BED_host_MetaG_FD_187135 | JGI IMG/M metagenome (GOLD analysis project Ga0208549, IMG submission 187135) | Hot spring microbial mat communities from Yellowstone National Park, Wyoming, USA - BED_host_MetaG (SPAdes) (version 2) | ecosystem: Environmental > Aquatic > Thermal springs > Hot (42-90C)... | reverse complement strand
ATGCATAAGCCCAAAACTTGAGCTTAGCCTCAACCACTTGCCCTAGAAAACTTGTAGCCCTAACAGATTCCCCAAAAGTACGCTTCACAGCAGAGAATAAGGACTCAACCCTCCACCTAACACCGTATATGTAATAGCTAAACTTAAATTTCCTATTAATGAGGATTTAGTATGCAAAATAATGAAGAAAAAAGAAGAATATTATTTCGTACAAAAGTAGATAAAATGTATTATAATAAAAGCGGTACTGCTAGTGATATTATAGTTGATTTGTTTGCATTTATAATTACTTTACTAATTGGAATCGTTTTCGCCAATGGTGTCGTATCATCAACAAATATAGTTCTTACAATTATTGCTTCGGCTGCTGCAACATTTTTCTTACTCCTTGCGGTCTTATCGATAAAATGTCTAATAGATCTAATTTCATATGAGATAAATAAAAATACTATTGAAATTTACATTGAGGATAATAAATTGGTAATAAAGACTTTAGTTCCAAGTAAGGCAATTAATAAATACAAGACAAAACTGTATTACGGACGTGGTGGTTACGATAATTATAAGGTAGCAAGGAATTCTATAGCTAAGACTATGGTGTTCGACCTTCCTTTGAGGGTTAGGAAGGTTAGGTTTAAAATTCCTAACCCTCAAGTCCATGCGGTATTTGATAAATATTTAATAACATTCTTATATTATAGAACTAATGATGGTAGGATAGATAGTGATGGTGTGATAAATGGTTTTGGTTATTTTTATGTTTTGGGTTTGGGCTTTTACCCTGGATTGGTTTATGCCTTGAGGTTTAATTGTAATGGTGAATATGTTCACGATCCTTTTTTTGCTATAATATATGCTGAGGCTATTTGTTCTGGGGACGTTGTTTTTGATGGTTATTTGATTAATGATTCTTACTTAATTGCGGGGAGTGAGTTTGATAATATTATTAATGGTGAACTTGCAAATTATGTAATTTTAGAGGAGGGAGGGGAATTTCAGGGAGATAATATTGATGAATTGGTGAATGAGTATATAGTTAAAAAGTACGGTTTAATAAGTGAAGAGGAATTGAATAGTAAAGAGGAGAATTTAAAGAAACCATATTCCAAAAAGCTTGAATTTGCAGATGCAGCATTTAAGACTTATAAACTGATTAATAGTAATATGTATATATACATAGTAGTTCTTGATTCCAATAATAATATCATTTATAGAAATAATATTGAGAATATTGATGAGAATGAGATTAATAAGCTCAGTGAGCTTAATGGCAAATTTGCTGTTGAAGAAGTAATAGGCGATAAATCTAGAACGTTTTACTTTGATAAAAATAAATTGATAAAGAGGTTAAAATACATTCTAGAATTAAAGTCCAGAGGTGAGCTATCAATGGACAATAAACTCAGAATAAGGATGATACTGCTAGTGTAATACCCAATACTATGACAATTACTTTTCTGGCATTACTCTGCTGTACCTAATTTTCTTCTTATATAGCTGGGATTCTTTCTATTCATAAACTCAGTAATTTTACCTATAATTTCGTCTGATACCATGAGAATTAACTATTCTCCAAGATTTAAAAACTTATTGACTTTTTATATCTATATTTCTTGAAAACAGTTAACTTTATAATATACCAATAAGTTTCTCTTAACAAAAATATTCTATATTTATTATCCATTTCTTCCGATAGCATTCTGGGGCCATAGATAATTCTTCCAAATTAAATAGTAGATTAATCAGAAATCGATGATTCTTTTATTCGATAAATTAATGATAAAACTACGGTTATTCTACGATAGATTTGCTAATTACGACATTAACAGCTAATAAGCATAACGTATAATCTAATTATAATATTCTCCAATAAATAGAATATAATTCAGCAAGATTACTAAAGGTGAGTTGAGATTTGTGAATGAATAAAAAGGTGATTATAAGCTGTAAATTATTCAATTCTTCTTCTAAAAAATAGAATAAATTCTAAGATAAGAATTGTAGAGCTAATCATGATTAAAATAAGTATGTATGTAAGTATGTAACTTTATTTCAAATTAAACTACTTAATACGCCTGCGAAGGCTCCATTTATTATATCAGTAGCAAATATTAACCCAACGTACGTCTGTATATACTCAACGTGGAAAGCTAAAGGCATTAAGGAGAACAGTAAATATCCTAAAGTTGTCACCATTGCCAATTTCCTTATAGTTAATAAAGATTCCCCAGCGACTCTAGTCCTCACAGGGTAAGCGAATGCAACCATCAAGCCCAGAATGACAAGCTGTATAATTCCTAAAGCTGGACATTTTACGAGTGAAATTATAGGTACTATGCTAAAAATCGTTGGTGGGTAAAACAATTTAACTATTCCGTAAGCAATCGCCATGAGTATTGTTAAAATGAAGGAATAACCAATCCCTGCTGCAATGTTCCATGATAATTCTCTACTATCTATTACTTACCACCTCCTAAGACGTTCTTGAGCACAGACTGTACCGTTGGCATCTGAGGAGCGGGAGTTCCTACTACTCCTCCGGAAGTTTCATGACTCGGCGTAGGTGTAACTCCTCCTCCGACGTATGGTAAGTAACCTCCGCCTATTACTATAGTTGATAATTGAGGGAAGTAAGGAGTACCTAAAGCCATGTTAACGCTGGAAGGATCACTTCTTTCAGCTAAAATTCTTGCCAAGCCAAGTCTAATTGCGTCATTAATTTCTACTCCTAAATCCCTGAGCTGTAATATCCTCCTAAGCTCCGGATCTTGTGGTATTAACTTCGTAATTCTAACTGAGATTAAATCTATTCCTATTTCACCTAAGAAGGTCTTTAATCCAGCAGTGACTGCAGTTGTTATATCGGCAAACTTCTTAAATACGTCGACCAATTTAACGTTATTGAGAACTTGGCTTACGTCTTGATCAACTACTGGGTTAATGTAAGCTGCTAAGTCTGCATCTTTAAAGTATTGCGAACCGAATTGTACATTAGTAACCAACAATGAAGGATTCTGGACTCTAAAATAAACTGCAACTTCGTACTCTAGGGGAACTAAATCGTCGGTTTGGCTTATTCCGGAAACCCTTACTTCATGCCTAGTCATTGATACGAAATAAACTACAGTATCGTAAGGTAACGATTGATACCTAAACTTGGAGAGGAATGCAGAGACGGGATTTGCAGGGGATTGTATATTATGAGTTCCAGGAGGGAGGTCTGCCGCTATTTGACCTTGGATTATTACTATGCACCTCTCCGTCGGTTGAACTATAAAGAGCGACTTAGAAGATATGTTCTCCTTTGGATACCTAAAAATTATAGTATCTTGAGTCATTAACGAAGCTCCATTTTCCAGTTCAGTACTTATAACCTGACCCCTAAAGGATATTGACATTTATTCACCCCAGTATAATACTATGTGAAGATTTAAAAGGATTTTCCACATAAGGAAATTTATTTGAGTTCCCTGGCGTTAAATCTTTCGTGCTCTGACAAATCTTTACCTTGCCTCCTGGGGGTAAAATAGCTTATTGCGATTTATTACAACTTCCTTTAATTTACTTACCATGGAGAGAATAGCATCAACTGTTTCGGGAGACGAGGATAAATTTAATATCTCATTAGCGATGCTGACCATCTGCAGGTCGTTATTAACTATTTCATCAAGTTGCTCTGTTTGTATTTTATACCTAGCGTAAACGTCCGCACCTCCACCTTGTTGGGAATTAATTATTCCTATTATTGTCCTAAGCTGAGATACAATGTACTCCATTTTCTTCAAAGCAGGAGAGAAAGGTTGAATTGCTGCTATTTGAGCTTCTTGTTGTGAAATGTTAGTTATTGCATTCTCTAACTTAGAAATTGTGGATTGCCTTACTAGAAAATCGTCTTGCCTAATTAAGTCCTTTACCTTATAACCTCTGTAACCCGGAACTAATAATTGTAACTTTTCGAGGGGAGTTAACTCCTTTGGCATCGTTTAATTTTTGAGTAGGAGATTAAAATATTTTATGATTAGTGGTACAAGGATCAACACCAGTCTCTATAGGAGAATGGGTAAATTTCTCTTTACTTGAATATAAACGGAAATTTACTTAGACTTTATATTTGTAAATTCACATAATAGCATGTATGGACATATTCGAAGCAATAGCAAACGAAACGAGAAGAAAGATAATTAAAATCTTAGGAGAAAAAGGTAAGGCGGGTTTTTCAGACATAATGAACGAACTAGGGCTAGATAGCCCATCTTTAGCTTTCCACATAAGAAAACTAGGTAACTTGATTACCAAGGTAAATGACGAGTACACGCTCACCGAGGAGGGTAAAAAGGCTTATAAAATAATAATGGAAGTGGAGGGGAGAAAAGGAGAGAGCATATTAGAAAGAGAAGAAGAAAAATCACCGCAACAAGAAATAACACCTCCTCAATCCTCAAACGTGGTAGAGGTAAGGGATCTAGGATTTTACGAAATTACTCCTGAACTGGTGAAATCATTAAAGAGCAGTAGAAGTAGACTGAGGATAGTTAGGGTAGGAATATTAAAGATAGACGACTCTGTAAACCCTGAGGATCTGAAAGATGTTATAGACGAGATTAACGAGGTGGGGATTATAAATTGCTCACATAAGTGTTCTATAGCTATTGCTCCAAAATTATCTAATGTAGGGTTAATTGGGCAATCTTTTGCTAAGGCATTTCAAGGGTTGCTTAAGTTCCCATTCAACATATATACTACACATAATAAGAAATTTACAGTATTCGATTCCTCAATACAACCTCCAAAGAGTTGTGAAATAGAAGTTGATGGAAGTGACTTAACGATAGTACAAGGTGAACCTCACTTGAAAGTTGAGTGTCATTCAATAGACGACGTAGAAATAAACCTCGGTGAAAAAATGAGCTTAGAAATTAATGGCTGTGAGGCAGTATTAAGTTTACCTAACCTAGAAAAACTTGACGTGGAAATTAACGGTGGAGACGTTAACTTGAGCCTTAACGTAAAGGAAGTCGAAATAGATGCAGATGGTTCTGACGCCAATATAAACATAACCGGCTGTGAGAAAGCTGAAATTGATGCAGATGCAAGTTCGATAAAGGGAAAAATTAATTTCCCATCGGGAGGAATACTAGATATAGACAACAATGCTTCCACTATTAGGCTTACATTGGACTTGCCGGAGAACGTGGGAATAATAAATGACGTTAGTAGTAATATAAGTCATGTAGAACTACCTCCAATAAGGCAAGGTGAAAAGAAATTAAAAATTGATGCTGACGTTAATGCAGGAGAATTAATAATAAAGACGTGAGAGAAAATGATATGAATACCATAATACTTACTCTTTCAAATTTTTTAGAAGATTTTCCAATTCTTCCTCATTAAAGAAAATTCTACTACTCCATTTACCTTCCATTATTCCTATTCCTTCGTCGTCTTTTATGCATTCCGTCCTTCCACTTTTTTGAATGCAAACTGCATCATTCGGATCCTTTCCTGAGAGAAGAAAGGATAAGAGGACTTTCATAACTTGTAAGTTTTCAGCGTTTCTGGTAATTCTAATTTTCCCTTTCTGGTTAACGTTTACTATTTCTAAAGAACAGTTTTGATCCAGAATGAACCACTCGCATTCACTATAATTGCACGTGACCCTTAATGAATCCTTTCCCAATATTAGAAAAGCTTCTTTCGCTTTTCACCACATTTATTATTTAGAAATAAGGAGTATATAATGATGCTAAGCCTAAAAACTTCTGCAGACATTTACTTGGAAGAGGCTGATGAACTGTTAAAGAAAGGTGACACAGTGGAAGCATCAGAAAAACTCTACAAAGCAGCAGAAGAAGCGATAAGACTCTTGTCCTTCATTCTAAAATTAAACCTGGAAATTGTTAATACTAAATCTCTTACCGATGCAGTGTTTTTAATTTCGGAAAGATTAAAGGACGATAAAATACCAATTTATTGGGCGTCTGCAATTTCTCTCATTACAGTAAATCTAAATAAGGAAGTAGTAAAAGACCTTAGGAACGACGTTGAAGAGTTGGTTAAAATTGCAGATAGAGAATATATTAAAGTTCTTGGAAGAGGCTGATGAACTGTTAAAGAAAGGTGACACAGTGCAAGCAGCAGAAAAACTCTACAAAGCAGCAGAAGAAGCGATAAAATTCCTATCCTATAGAGAGAATATTAACGTTTTATCCAAGGTTAAGAAAGAAGATAGATGGAAATCTGAGTTTCTGTTTGATGCATCTCTACAGCTTTCTAACTCATACCCTGAAATTAAGGATATATGGAAGAGCGCTTGGATTCTTCACGTGGAGGGTTTTCATGAAACAAGGCTTGATGAAAACAAAGTTAAATTTTATGCAGAGAACGTTAAAAAGTTACGCAAGATCTTAGAACCACTTCTTCAATAACTTCACATAATCAGCAGAAAGTAACTCAAGGTAAGATGAAGGAAGCTTGAATATTAACCCTAAGCCCATCATCAGTAAGGTATCCTTGAAAATCTTCAATGCCTTTTCCATAGCCTTCTTTTCGTCGTTAGTTCTGAATATTAAATAAAGGGGAACTGCCCCTTCATAATAATGCCTTTGTAGAGGAGTGTAAGCTTTCCTCTTCCTCAATGCGTTGAGAAAGCTGGCAGGTTGTAATAATTTTCTAAAGGTAAAGAAACTTCTTCACTCTTTATTAGGAATCCGGAGTATACGAAATAAGTCGTGTCATCGATCTTTTCTTCATCTATTGACAGTAAGAGAGTATGTAGAGAAGAACAGTTGATTGTAAATAAATAACTGGTCATTTCACTCTCTCTTTTAATTTCTCGAGGATTTTAAGTATTCTAGCAGCATATTCTAAAGCTTTCTTTGCCTCTTCCTTACTTATTAATTCTTCTGAATAATCCGCCTTTTTCCTTAGCTCGTAAAGTTCAATAAATATCCTGCTCTCCTCGGAATAACCTAAATATTTCAATACGTTAGCTAACTTGTCGTCTCTCCTAGGTACTTCATACCTTAAGATGAGAAGAATGCATTCTAGCCTTTTCCTAACCGCGAAATACAGTGCCGAAACTGCCTTATTTAAGTTTCCTCTCTCTAGGTCGTCATTTGCTTCCTTTAATAGTACCTCGAATTTTCTCATATTCTTCACTTGATAGCAAGTAGTAGCTTATTGTGCAATCGTGGTGAGAATTAACCTCAATCACCGCCTCAGCAACCCTATCCCTAACCTCATCATCAACCTTATCAACAACAACCAAAACATTACTATCGTAAATTTCGGCCTTTATAACGTCACGGGCAATGCTTTTTACCTTCTCCTTAAATTCTTTAAAAGCGTCTTCACAATCTTCTTTCTTTTTCTCTTTTACTGAAGAGAAAACTCTTATAGTATTTACATCGTCCTTCGAAGTTAGGTAGTAGCTTATTGTGCAATCGTGGTGAGAATTAACCTCAATCACCGCCTCAGCAACCCTATCCCTAACCTCATCATCAACCTTATCAACAACAACCAAAACATTACTATCGTAAACGAACGAGTCCTCATCTAAGGCTATAAGCATGATAAACCTATCCTTAAGAGAGGTAGATAATAATTGAAATAATTCTGAAACTGCCTTACTCCATTCATCATTTACTAGTTTATACATAAGGAATAATTCATCAATCAAGTATATAGCCTTAAACCTTACGATAAATGTTTTATAAGTAAAAGTGAATAAAAACCTATGAAAGCTTGTCCAAGATGTGGTCATTTAAATCCAGATAATGCATACACTTGTGAAAAGTGTGGTTATTATTTAGGTTTTGAAAGCGTTCCTTCTATCATGCCTTCTACACCTATAATTCCTCCTGAGAGGCCTATAGTTAAGGTTTGTCCGGTTTGCGGTTATATCAACCCTGGAGATGCAACGAGGTGTCAAAGGTGCGGTTACGTTTTTCAACAGCCTCAGGTCATTGTTTGCCCTAGGTGCGGTTTCGAAAACCCAATAAATGCAACTCGTTGCTTAAGGTGCGGATATCCTTTTAAGCAATCTGTTCCTCAGACCATCGTACAGAGGAGAAAGTTTCCTACTATTCCAGTGCTTGCATCAGTAATTATCGCATATATAATGATAATAATTCTAGTTTACGTACTTGGCTAGAATAATGTACATTTAAATACTTGCATCCTTAATTAATTTGTGATTAAGACAGTTCTTTATGAAGGAAAATATCCAATAATGATATACGAGAAAGAAGGAAAAGAGTATTCTTTCCTTGCGGTTTGTCCTCATAAAAATAGGCCTATCCTCTCCGAAGGTTATAAAATTGTGGAGGATAAGATAGAATGCCCTTTTCATCATGCGGTATTTAGCCTCATAACAGGAGAATTAATAAAGCCTCCTAACTCTAAAACTCCTTGTCCTGCTGATTGTAAATTGATTAAGGCAGAATTTACATCCTCAGGGGTTAAATTTTATGGTAACCCAATAATTCCAGAATTGCCCAGAAAAAATACATAATTTTTATTTTAAACTCCCACAATTCTATAATATATATTTCCTCTCGTCATAAATAATTCACCATAACATTTAAATAACCTTCTACTAAAAACAACCTATGCGTGGTAAATCTATAATAATTTTGTTCCTCCTGTTTTTTGCAACAATTCAATTTCTACCGCCAATAACGCATTCACAAATCCAACCTATTGCTCCTCCAGGGTTTAAATATGCAGGGAGTTTACAACCAAATGAGGAAGTTATCTTCACAGTATACATACCACTAAAGTGCACTTGTAAGATATTCTATTATGCAGAGGAAACATCTAATCCTTCATCACCTCTATACCACCATTTCTTAACTAAGTTACAGATTCAGCAATTTCTTCCTACAGAGAAATACGAGGAAGTTTTAAGTCAATTAAAGGCTGACGGTTTTAAGATAATTCTAAGCACCTTGGACTCTGTAATAGTTGCTGAAGGTACAGTGTCACAGATTCACCAATACTTAGGCTTAAATTTTGCAGTTTATACTAACGGAACCCTTACATTTTACGAATCTTATGGCAATCCTACGATTCCCGGAGTTGCAATAGTTTCTCAGAACCTTACCGCAGACTTGTTTTCCCATCCTCAGTTCTTAATTACTCAGAAAGACATTCAGTCTCTAGCCTCCAGGATAGCAGGCCAGGTTAACATTACTGCACCGATTGAAGCTTACTGGCCTCCTGCATTACAGAAAGTTTACAATGCAACTTCACTTTATGCAATGAACGACTACGGTCAAGGATATAACATCGGAATACTGGACTTTTACGGAGATCCCTACATTTTCCAACAATTAGCTTACTTCGATAAAGTTACTGGATTACCTTCTACGAATTTCACTGTAATACCTATTGGACCATATAACCCTAGCGAAGGAATAATTACTGGATGGGCTGGAGAAATTAGTCTAGACGTTGAAGTAGCCCATTCAATGGCTCCAAAGGCAAATATTACATTGTACATAGCAAACGGTGCGTTGCCATTATCTGCAGTAATTGCTTGCATAGTAAATCAAGATATTGTTGATGATTTGTCTCAAAGCTTCGGTATACCAGAATCAATATTCTCATTATTTAACGCACATGAGTTTTACACTTGCGTTTACGAAACAGACGTTTATTACGCTCTAGGCTCTGCTGAGGGGATAACTTTCTTAGCATCAAGTGGAGACGGAGGAGGTTCAGGTTATAGTAATGGACCTATAGGTACTGTAAATTACCCGTCTTCTTCACCTTTTGTAACATCAGTAGGAGGAACAACTACATATATACAATTTCCAGGGAACTCTACACAAACAGCCTGGTCCAATTACGGTTTTGTGCCGGATGACGTGAACTACGGAGGATCTACTGGAGGAGTTAGCGTAATTGAACCCAAGCCTTACTATGAATGGGGAATACCAACTCCTTCGACTTATCCTGCAGGTAAAACTACTCCAGCAATTTCAGCTAACGCAAACGTCTATCCCGGAGTATACATTATCTTCCCAGGCAACGTAACCGGAATAACTGGAGGAACTAGCGAAGCTTCTCCGTTAACTGCTGGATTATTAGCACTAGTAATGAATTACGCTCACTCGAAGTTAGGTAACTTAAACCCGGTAATATACATGTTTGGTGAAAATTCCACCATTTATTCTAAGGTATTTAATCCTATCACTTTCGGCTATAATATTCCTTGGACTGCTACTTATGGATATAATCTAGTTACGGGCTTTGGTACTTTAAACGTTGGAGAATTTGCATACTATTATAACATGACAATGAAGGAGGAGAAGGAGTTATCAATTGAGGTAGCAGTTGATAACTCTACTGGATTAGTTCCACCTCAGTTCTTCCCCGGACAAACTGTGGAAATTGTGGCAAACATAACTTATAACGGCACTGAAGTAACTTCTGGTAGTTTCACGGCAGTAATAAGTAGCATCTTAGGAAACATTTCAACCGTGCCATTAGCCTATAATCCTAGTGCAAACTTATGGATTGCAACAACAACTTTACCTTCAAACGCTAACGGAATACTAGAGGTAACTGTGTATGGTTCATCTAACGGTGTAAAAGGATACGGCGTTGACGAAGTCTTATCAGGTTACTTCGTGCAGTTCTTGTTGCCGGAAACTTTTGTACCAGTATTAGCTTGCAAGTGCTTCATTGTTGCAAACGTAACTGATGCATTAGGCCAGTTGTATAATTGCTCGACTCTGTTAATCTCAATATATAAGTACTGTATACTGAATAACTCCTATACTCTAGTAGGTAATACAACGCTTATGGAGACTGAAATAGAGCCTAACGTTGTAGCCTGGGTAGGAACATATCCGTCACTTACTCCAGGAGATTATTTAATGATGGTAGGTAACGCCTTCGGTTACGTAGCTTTTACTAACGGTGTGTCATTACAAAGTCTATTTATATTACCTCCAGTGATTGAAGAGCCGGGAAGCGTTTACCCAGGGGAGAATATTATAATACAAGGTATAATACAACCACCGCTGATACTAGCTACAGTTACTTCTTCATCTTTAGGGATTCCGGAATACTGTGCAGTGCTACACGGTTCAAACGTTACTGCAGAGCTTGTTAACCCAGAAGGCAAAGTAGTTAGCACAGCAAAGATACCGTTGAACTGCCAAGACATCTATTTCGGAGAATTACATGTGCCAAGTAACGCTACTCCAGGGTTATACACAATATTACTCCACTCCAGTTACTACTCAGTTACCTTAGGACAGTACATTAACGGAAGCTTCTACGGCCAAATATACGTTCAAGAGCCCTCAACTGTTAACGTTAAATTGCAGTCTTACTCCTTCGAGGGACAGACTCTCACCGTTTACGCTAACATTACTTATCCTAACGGAACTGAAGTAAAGTACGGAATGTACTCTGCTACTGTATATCCTCAGTCCTTATGCTTCGACTATTCGCAGATAAGCATAATGGTAGAGTTACCTTTATGGTATAACGCAAAGCTAGGCCTATGGG
>Ga0208549_100878_pt1 | contig 11529 bp, 3 predicted proteins | sample BED_host_MetaG_FD_187135 | JGI IMG/M metagenome (GOLD analysis project Ga0208549, IMG submission 187135) | Hot spring microbial mat communities from Yellowstone National Park, Wyoming, USA - BED_host_MetaG (SPAdes) (version 2) | ecosystem: Environmental > Aquatic > Thermal springs > Hot (42-90C) >... | reverse complement strand
TTTTTCTCGTTTTTTTCGCAACTAATGAAGAAGCATCCTAGAAGGAATTGAAAGCTAGTATCTGTTCCTTCGTGAACCTCATTACTTCCTTTCCCGTCGAAGCATCCTAGAAGGAATTGAAAGGTTGTTAACGCAGGCAGGCATAATACGCCCGGGTGGAGAGGAAGCATCCTAGAAGGAATTGAAAGCTTCGTACTTAATCCCCAAGCTCTGGAACGGCATCATTATGAAGCATCCTAGAAGGAATTGAAAGAACGTAGGCATAATCATCATCGCTCCCGAACTTGACCCTCAGTGGAAGCATCCTAGAAGGAATTGAAAGGGTATACCCGTGATGGTGCCCGCCCGCGTTTACATTGAAGCATCCTAGAAGGAATTGAAAGATGCGTTTCGCCATGTTATATATGCAGTTAAAAGTATATGAAGCATCCTAGAAGGAATTGAAAGTTCATATACCGTTTTGGCGATGGAATTGAAATTTTGAAGCATCCTAGAAGGAATTGAAAGTTCCTACCCGATACGCTAACCTACAGCCCATATATGGAGAAGCATCCTAGAAGGAATTGAAAGAACACCTCTTCACTGGTCATAATTTTGCCCTCCTCTAACCGAAGCATCCTAGAAGGAATTGAAAGATATAAACATCTCAGGAATAGCGAGCGAGGTTGAGACGGGAAGCATCCTAGAAGGAATTGAAAGAAAAATGGATAAATGATATTAATATGACGGGCAATGGAATAAGAAGCATCCTAGAAGGAATTGAAAGGCTATCAACGCTTATGGCTCGACGACGAATTTTTTAATTGAAGCATCCTAGAAGGAATTGAAAGTTTTTAATTTGAGTTAGCACTTTTGGGGCATATTTCAAAAGAAGCATCCTAGAAGGAATTGAAAGGCTCCACAACTCCTTGTATCCGGGTACCATTTCCGAAGCATCCTAGAAGGAATTGAAAGATGGAATACTTTTTACTATGGCAAAATATTACCTCGATGAAGCATCCTAGAAGGAATTGAAAGCCAAGGCGGGGAGTGGGCCCCGGCCTACATTTTTGAAGCATCCTAGAAGGAATTGAAAGAATAATAGATTATGGTGTAACGTATTAAGAGGATTTAGAAGCATCCTAGAAGGAATTGAAAGGCATTACTATATACAATATGTCACCGACCGTCGCTCTGAAGCATCCTAGAAGGAATTGAAAGTTGCACTCATCCATAAGATTTCTAAAAAATGAGTCATAATGAAGCATCCTAGAAGGAATTGAAAGTATTATTAACACAAGGAAAGAGTAGGATTAAATTAGTGAAGCATCCTAGAAGGAATTGAAAGTAGATGAAACCAAAGTAGCACCCAGGACGAAGGAGAGGTTGAAGCATCCTAGAAGGAATTGAAAGTTTTTTTCGCAACTAATGAAATTAATTGGATTTTTCTATGAAGCATCCTAGAAGGAATTGAAAGGAATTGGACAGGATAATCACATCGTTATCAGTTTTAAGGAAGCATCCTAGAAGGAATTGAAAGATTGCAATTCTAACAGGCCCAAAAATGTTTGAAAACGGGGAAGCATCCTAGAGGGAATTGAAAGTTAATTGCAGAATTTGAGTTATTAACGGAATTGGCAAATTGAAGCATCCTAGAAGGAATTGAAAGACCAAAAAACACATTTTATCCATTAACTTTTTTCTTGTCGTTGAAGCATCCTAGAAGGAATTGAAAGAAAAAATCAAGGGCGACACGGCGAGAGAGCCATGATCGTTAGAAGCATCCTAGAAGGAATTGAAAGATTATCATAAATGCTATAAATGTAACAAAAGGACACTGAAGCATCCTAGAAGGAATTGAAAGGCTAACGGTACAGCTAAAAGTTATAACCAGTACATTCCTTATGAAGCATCCTAGAAGGAATTGAAAGACGTTAGCCTGTATTGCGATTCTATTTACCTTCAAACTGGCGAAGCATCCTAGAAGGAATTGAAAGTCATAACTTACACCATCATCATCAATGGACTTAGCTATTTCTGAAGCATCCTAGAAGGAATTGAAAGTGTATCTGGGCGATTGGTAACACTCCCAGAACTTCCTCCTGAAGCATCCTAGAAGGAATTGAAAGATAGTTTTATGTACTTCTTGTCGACGAAAAGGTAGTAAATGGAAGCATCCTAGAAGGAATTGAAAGTTTCTGGGTATCCATCGAAATACTCACAAAACTCTAAAAAAAGCAGAAGCATCCTAGAAGGAATTGAAAGTTAGCGTTAAAGTCGGTAGTGAATGTTGCGTCAAATGTGAAGCATCCTAGAAGGAATTGAAAGTTAATTACACAAAATGACAGATTATTTGGAAGTTGGAAGCATCCTAGAAGGAATTGAAAGTTACGATAAAAATTTACAAATTGACAATTACATCAAATCCCGAAGCATCCTAGAAGGAATTGAAAGTTGCCCTCATCATGAACAGACATAATTAATATTTGTCATAAGAAGCATCCTAGAAGGAATTGAAAGTGATGTAGAGAAGATGGCGTAATATTTATAAGCTTATATAAGAAGCATCCTAGAAGGAATTGAAAGCGTCGATATCAAGGAGTTCTGCCAAGTCGTTGCCAATGAAGCATCCTAGAAGGAATTGAAAGTTTTCACACCCTTCACAATCCATTACAAAAATATCAACGTTGAAGCATCCTAGAAGGAATTGAAAGTTTTGTGTAATTATCTTAAAAAACTATATAAATGGTAAATGAAGCATCCTAGAAGGAATTGAAAGAGTCTGGTTGTCAAGGTAACAATGTATATATGATCTCCTGGAAGCATCCTAGAAGGAATTGAAAGGAACTTCCAAATCAAATTGATAATACAATTACGCAAAATTTGAAGCATCCTAGAAGGAATTGAAAGTGTTATTAGAATGAAGTCAGGCAAAGTATTGTTAGGAGCGGAAGCATCCTAGAAGGAATTGAAAGATTGCAATTATTAAATCATTATCTGCTTTAAAACTAATGGCGAAGCATCCTAGAAGGAATTGAAAGATTAACTTACTAGTTAGCTAATTGTTATATTGCAATATTGGAAGCATCCTAGAAGGAATTGAAAGTTGATAGACGATGATGGAAAGCTCACGCTGTTGGTGGGCTGAAGCATCCTAGAAGGAATTGAAAGTAGACATAAATGTAATTCCCCTTAAGTATAGCGTAAACTGGAAGCATCCTAGAAGGAATTGAAAGAAAAAAATTATTCTACTATCCACTTAGCTAATTCATCCCAAGAAGCATCCTAGAAGGAATTGAAAGTTTACAAAAAATGGAAGTTCAGATCTGGAATTTAATCGTTGAAGCATCCTAGAAGGAATTGAAAGATACCTCCCCTAAACCCGCTAGGAATTTCAACAATATAGAAGCATCCTAGAAGGAATTGAAAGTGTCCATAAGCATAATTCTTAAATTTTTGAAAAAATGGAGGAAGCATCCTAGAAGGAATTGAAAGAAGTTTAACCCTCAAACTAATTCGTTTAATTTCTTAAGAAGCATCCTAGAAGGAATTGAAAGTTAATCATTTGATATAGTTCTTGTTTTTTCTCTTCACTCAGAAGCATCCTAGAAGGAATTGAAAGCATGAATTATGGAAGGCCCTGAGGGCAGTAAAAGAAGCAGGAAGCATCCTAGAAGGAATTGAAAGCTTTTTGCCTACATACCACACCCTCCCTCCATCAATAAGGAGGGGAAGCATCCTAGAAGGAATTGAAAGATTTCTTCAGTAACACCGTAAATATGGCGGAATATTTGAAGCATCCTAGAAGGAATTGAAAGATTCCTCCTTCTATTCCGCTTGACATTCCTCCACCCCGTTGAAGCATCCTAGAAGGAATTGAAAGACACTTATAGCCATAGTCCTAACTACGCTTTCTCTTAATTGAAGCATCCTAGAAGGAATTGAAAGCCGGTATTACCACTATCTCCATAACCACCAATACCACCGAAGCATCCTAGAAGGAATTGAAAGTGGCAGAGCTTTAAAAAAAGCTCCTTTATTGGCTTAGGCGAAGCATCCTAGAAGGAATTGAAAGTTATTGATGTGCATTCCCCTCCTCTTTTGAATGACCCCTGAAGCATCCTAGAAGGAATTGAAAGCCACTAGAAACGCCAGCACCACCTGCGGCTCCAGCACCACGAAGCATCCTAGAAGGAATTGAAAGTGTTTTACGCAATCGTCTTCGTCTTCTCAACTCTCGCCAGAAGCATCCTAGAAGGAATTGAAAGCTAATTCTTTCGCCTCTCTTTCCCACGGCTGGTACTGAGAAGAAGCATCCTAGAAGGAATTGAAAGTCATTCTTTTTCACCTCTTTGCCCCGAAAGAGAAGAAAGAAGCATCCTAGAAGGAATTGAAAGGAGTCTATTTTAATGCTGATGGTGATGGTTTTACCCATCGTGAAGCATCCTAGAAGGAATTGAAAGCTGAATTTATTAGCCTTCTCTTTCGTGCCAAAACTCTCCGAAGCATCCTAGAAGGAATTGAAAGAAAATAGAATTGAAATAAAACTGAATGCTGGAGACACGCTGAAGCATCCTAGAAGGAATTGAAAGTAAGGAATAAAAAATGAATTAAAATTAGAAAATAGAAGAAGCATCCTAGAAGGAATTGAAAGATGTCCTCAGTAATTATCTCAGCAGTGGCAAAAGTCCAGGAAGCATCCTAGAAGGAATTGAAAGAATAATCTTTTCCAGACTTCTTGCGGGACATCAACGATTAATTGAAGCATCCTAGAAGGAATTGAAAGATTGGTCAAGCTTTAGTATAAACTTTGCTTCATTTGAAGCATCCTAGAAGGAATTGAAAGACTATAATAAATAAAAATAGATAGAACAAATAAACTATAATGAAGCATCCTAGAAGGAATTGAAAGCTATACATCTTGTAGGCCACTACCGCAGGCACTATTATTAGAAGCATCCTAGAAGGAATTGAAAGTAAGGTGTACGAGGCGTTACGTTATGTGTGCTATAAGGGTGAAGCATCCTAGAAGGAATTGAAAGGTTTATACTGATAGGTGTAGTGTTGTTATCACCGATGAAGCATCCTAGAAGGAATTGAAAGACCCCTTTAAACCATTGAGTATTTCTCGTTTGTACTCTGAAGCATCCTAGAAGGAATTGAAAGATGATAAAGACCAGGACACTGGTAAAATTTCAATTCCATGAAGCATCCTAGAAGGAATTGAAAGAATGTTATTGACAATTCCCCTCCATTTTCAACTATTGATGGAAGCATCCTAGAAGGAATTGAAAGAATGCATACGCACGAAGGCTATAGTAATTTTCAGGAGAAGCATCCTAGAAGGAATTGAAAGAAGTCTATATCAAGCTCTCTCAAAGAATCGATTAATTTCTGAAGCATCCTAGAAGGAATTGAAAGCAAACTGTTTCTACTCCAGCACCTTTCGACCAATTCTTAAGAAGCATCCTAGAAGGAATTGAAAGGATATAATATCTCTTACACGCTCTCCGACAACGTCCTGTAGAAGCATCCTAGAAGGAATTGAAAGGCGTAGATACGGTACATATTACCTGGTTTGTCATTATGAGAAGCATCCTAGAAGGAATTGAAAGCACGGTAATGGTGAGAGCGTTACATTAATGTAATCCTACTTTGAAGCATCCTAGAAGGAATTGAAAGTATGACCACCACATTTTTACTGTTCCGTCTTTGTTTATTTGAAGCATCCTAGAAGGAATTGAAAGTAAATGGGTCGGGCGTCTTTACGACGCTCTAGTTCAGAGGAAGCATCCTAGGAGGAATTGAAAGTGTATGGTTTCAACGTATGGCTTAGTGCCATGATTTTGAAGAAGCATCCTAGAAGGAATTGAAAGTTTGACTAGCTAAAATAATCCCCGTTCCGTAATGACGGTTTGAAGCATCCTAGAAGGAATTGAAAGCCCTTTGTTCCCTAAATTGCTCATTGACTTCGCACTCCACCGAAGCATCCTAGAAGGAATTGAAAGAATTCAAATACAACACGCCCTATTGCTATTCTTACTGAAGCATCCTAGAAGGAATTGAAAGTAATCTTCCACCTGTAGTCTGTGTTTCGAATTGGTGAAGCATCCTAGAAGGAATTGAAAGATGTAAATACTTTAACATTTGTGAAAAAGCGACAATGAAGAAGCATCCTAGAAGGAATTGAAAGTCTCGAATTCGATTTTCAGCTCTCCGTATTCCGATAATAGGAAGCATCCTAGAAGGAATTGAAAGGTTAAAGTATCCTGTTGCACACATGGAACCGCTACCCGAAGAAGCATCCTAGAAGGAATTGAAAGCAAATACCCTGGCATCCGACCAAGTCCCCCAACACGTGAAGCATCCTAGAAGGAATTGAAAGTCATCAAGCCGCAACTTTGTATAACACACGGGAAAATAGGAAGCATCCTAGAAGGAATTGAAAGATTCATAATCATACCAGTCCTCCTTCGTTTTGTATGCGGGGAAGCATCCTAGAAGGAATTGAAAGTATGGATGAGTGCAAAGAGATAGCTAAGTCCGTTAATGATGAAGCATCCTAGAAGGAATTGAAAGTTCGTTTTCCACCTCGCCGCCATTTCTTGCCCTATATGCGAGAAGCATCCTAGAAGGAATTGAAAGCATGAATTACGGGCGGGTCGACGGTTCTGTCTACGTAGCAGAAGCATCCTAGAAGGAATTGAAAGCAACTCAGTTGATTAATATCCACCAGGTATAAGTAAGAAGCATCCTAGAAGGAATTGAAAGTGTCACATCCCTTATCGCTTTGTCCCTTTCCTCCTGCTTCTGAAGCATCCTAGAAGGAATTGAAAGAGAAGTTTGTAGAAATAGCGACAAACACGCCTGACGGCTGAAGCATCCTAGAAGGAATTGAAAGTACCACATTTACCACATTTTGATTTATCTCTCCAAATACTTGAAGCATCCTAGAAGGAATTGAAAGATTGCATTAGTCCCCGTTATGGTGCCAACGGGCAACAATTCGAAGCATCCTAGAAGGAATTGAAAGTCTATGACCAAGACTACGGGGATTGTATTTGGGAACGTTTGAAGCATCCTAGAAGGAATTGAAAGACTAGCCCTTAACCTTCACAAAATAGCAAGGAGAAAGAAGGAAGCATCCTAGAAGGAATTGAAAGGGAAGAAAGTAAATTGTCATGCTCTTCGACTGCCTTCTCCACGGCGAAGCATCCTAGAAGGAATTGAAAGTTAAAAGCCATTTTTACCAGGAAGGCCCTGTATTCAGGGTGAAGCATCCTAGAAGGAATTGAAAGTTTTAATGTAACTTATAATTCCATTTGCTCTTTTTATATATGAAGCATCCTAGAAGGAATTGAAAGTATATTGGGTTACTGTTAGGGTCTTCGCCTATTATGTTAGAAGCATCCTAGAAGGAATTGAAAGAATTAGGATCAGTTTTCTTTATAGTCCACCTGAAATGAAGCATCCTAGAAGGAATTGAAAGTATATAAATCTCTTGTTCATGCTTAACGCACAAACAAACAGAAGCATCCTAGAAGGAATTGAAAGCCGAGCACTGGTGTTAACGTGCTGTGTCCCCTTATGGGGCCGAAGCATCCTAGAAGGAATTGAAAGTTATTACTAACGTTGCCGTCACCCCTGTCCGTGATGAAGCATCCTAGAAGGAATTGAAAGCAACCATTTTTCATACTCCTCTGTAGTTTGGAATTTTTTGAAGCATCCTAGAAGGAATTGAAAGACATTGGCAACACTGGGTCAGCCATCTTCAGCAAGGAGGAAGCATCCTAGAAGGAATTGAAAGTTAACTATCATTTATCCCACCTGATATATAATTATAATGTGAAGCATCCTAGAAGGAATTGAAAGAATACCAGAAGACGCAGGGGCAGAACCCCGCTACGCCCGCAGAAGCATCCTAGAAGGAATTGAAAGTTGAAGGTGACGATAAAAAAGCCTTCCTGAGGTAGTGGGGAAGCATCCTAGAAGGAATTGAAAGTCGAATTCAAGGTCTGCAGGTAGACGGTATAGCATGGAAGAAGCATCCTAGAAGGAATTGAAAGTTCTGTGTGCCGTCAGTCTATCCTTATTCTTCTCGTAAAATGAAGCATCCTAGAAGGAATTGAAAGTTTCTCTACCTAGAGCATTGACGTCATGGACTGCCGACATGAAGCATCCTAGAAGGAATTGAAAGCATTGCACTGAAACGGGGACTGACCCCGATGCCGCAGAAGCATCCTAGAAGGAATTGAAAGTGAGCTCCTGGCCGAGGCCCTGGCCCGGGGCTATATAGTAGAAGCATCCTAGAAGGAATTGAAAGATAACAAAGTTAAAGTCTTCCACGTCCGCTTTAGTTTTACGAAGCATCCTAGAAGGAATTGAAAGCTGTAGGTGGCAATGAAAAACCCTTGCTGAGGTAGTGAAGCATCCTAGAAGGAATTGAAAGCCTAAGAAAGTCGCCGAATGAGCTAAAATCCCTTTTTATGAAGCATCCTAGAAGGAATTGAAAGCTGAGAAGCCCCGTCAACCCGTTGAAAACCCTAAGGGCCGAAGCATCCTAGAAGGAATTGAAAGGAGATAAATTCTACGGAAGTATTTGGAGAGACATTATAAGAAGCATCCTAGAAGGAATTGAAAGGCCATACGGTGGGCCGTTGACGCTAACGGCTAACGGCGAAGCATCCTAGAAGGAATTGAAAGACAATGCCGAAGGCAGTGTCATAGTCCAGCCCGGATTTCTGAAGCATCCTAGAAGGAATTGAAAGCGTAACTTTGAAATTGTGCAAGAAAGAGATGCTTAATTAGGAAGCATCCTAGAAGGAATTGAAAGTGGAGAGCCTCCAGGGGGGGTGTTCCCATGCCCCCACGAAGCATCCTAGAAGGAATTGAAAGGTGATGACATCCTCGAGGAGTTAAAGCGGAAGGACATGATGAAGCATCCTAGAAGGAATTGAAAGTCAACTAAAGTTAAGGGGGATTCCCCCACGCCCCCATTTCCGAAGCATCCTAGAAGGAATTGAAAGGTTTTTTTTATGGACAGTCCATCCCCATTGTTGGATAAAGTAAAAGAAGCATCCTAGAAGGAATTGAAAGAGTTTTTGGGTTAACTTCTTCTTTAATTAATATTAAACCCTGAAGCATCCTAGAAGGAATTGAAAGAGTGGAAAGTGCCGTATCGCCAGAGGCAAGACAGTTGGCCAAGAAGCATCCTAGAAGGAATTGAAAGTGTATGATATTTCATATTGTAACATAACGTCATAGACATCCGAAGCATCCTAGAAGGAATTGAAAGAGTATTTCCGTCTGCGTTTTGTTCAATATTAAAGATGCGGAAGCATCCTAGAAGGAATTGAAAGGTAATTTAATGTAATCTGAGACTACGTTTACTTTTACGTTGAAGCATCCTAGAAGGAATTGAAAGTAGGAAAAATGGAGAAAATGTAACAGTTTCAACAAATCCAAATGAAACATCCTAGAAGGAATTGAAAGAGTCCCGACAGAAATCACCAACACGCCAAACGTAAACGCCGACTGCTGTATCCATTTGTCCGTCATTTTCTCACCTGTTAGCGCCAACACGCCAAACGTAAACGCCGAAGCATCCTAGAAGGAATTGAAAGATACATTAAGTACGAGGTGTGGAGGAGCAACAGGGGCAATGAAGCATCCTAGAAGGAATTGAAAGTGAAATATCCAATTGCAAACATTTTGAATGGGAGGGAAGCATCCTAGAAGGAATTGAAAGGCACAATGGGCCCTAATCTCATCCTCCTCAGGAAGGTCGATGAAGCATCCTAGAAGGAATTGAAAGATAAGAGGAGAAATTGTTATCCAGCCCTTTTCTAGGTAGTAGAAGCATCCTAGAAGGAATTGAAAGACTTTTTCGATTTCGCCGTAAAGAACTATTATAATCCCCGAAGCATCCTAGAAGGAATTGAAAGTCGGGGGAGGAAAGTGTTGCCATCACGGTGTCATCACTGCTGTGAAGCATCCTAGAAGGAATTGAAAGCGGCAGAACCTTTGCCATTCCTTAACGACAGCCCTCTTGAAGCATCCTAGAAGGAATTGAAAGTTAACGAGAAACAGAGGAATGAAAGCTTTACCACCGCAGTAGAAGCATCCTAGAAGGAATTGAAAGAGTTAACGAAAGCCATTACGTCGTTCGGCAGTTTAACGTAGAAGCATCCTAGAAGGAATTGAAAGCCAATAGTTAATCCTCCAATACGTATAAACCCATTGCCTATGAAGCATCCTAGAAGGAATTGAAAGGACATCTTGGCCCAAATTATGTATTATGACAGTTTTATATGAAGCATCCTAGAAGGAATTGAAAGACGGGGTAGTCGTTGAGGTGTTGCAAGCTCCGAGGTCAGCAGAAGCATCCTAGAAGGAATTGAAAGTTCTTTCTTTTATGGCACTTCCTTCGCCTATAACACTCCGAAGCATCCTAGAAGGAATTGAAAGTCAGTTAACTGACAAAGAAAAACGCGAACTCGTTAAACAGGAAGCATCCTAGAAGGAATTGAAAGTTCCCTAATGCACTCCTCACTGACGCCATTCTCTAGTAGAAGCATCCTAGAAGGAATTGAAAGGCTGAGACTACCACTGTTTGTTCTGTTGACCTGGTATTTGAAGCATCCTAGAAGGAATTGAAAGTGCGTTAAGCAGTATAGTTTCCCTTCTCGCATTAATAAGGAGAAGCATCCTAGAAGGAATTGAAAGTTTTTTATTATTTCTTTCATTTTGCTTAAACTTACCGTTAGAAGCATCCTAGAAGGAATTGAAAGCCATTTACTTCGACAGCCAACAGTTCGGGCCGTTTGAAGCATCCTAGAAGGAATTGAAAGGCGGCGTCGTGGAAACCTTCCCACTCCGTCACGATTAATGAAGCATCCTAGAAGGAATTGAAAGTTTCTTTTTGACTCACATTCCCACAAATGCATATAGTTGAAGCATCCTAGAAGGAATTGAAAGAAAAACGTCAGAGGTAGCAGACGCGTTGAAGTTGTCGAAGAAGCATCCTAGAAGGAATTGAAAGTCCTGATATTTTAATACCCTCAATCTCGCCCTTTACTTCAGAAGCATCCTAGAAGGAATTGAAAGCTTCAACTGCTTTTTGTAATAATTTCGCACTTTCATTATGAAGCATCCTAGAAGGAATTGAAAGTTATAATAGCCGTTGCGGTTAGCAAACGTTAAGCCAACCTGGATTGCCCTAAAGGCCGATTCTATGACGTCTCTTGCACCCTTGGTTAGCAAACGTTAAGCCAACCTGGAAGCATCCTAGAAGGAATTGAAAGTCATGGCCGTGATTATTGCTGGACTAGTGTTCATCCTCCTGGAAGCATCCTAGAAGGAATTGAAACTTTTTATCAACAGTGGGAATTATATAGTTATAGTGCAGGGTAGTGTGGGCAGTAAGCTACGAATTTTTCTTTTAGCCAACCACAATATTTCACAAGAGATGAACAACATTAGACTCTTAGGAAGAACTCCCCGACCCAGTAATTGGTTAGGCAAGTGTAGACACTTTCTACTGCCGCATAG
>Ga0208549_100869_pt1 | contig 11595 bp, 7 predicted proteins | sample BED_host_MetaG_FD_187135 | JGI IMG/M metagenome (GOLD analysis project Ga0208549, IMG submission 187135) | Hot spring microbial mat communities from Yellowstone National Park, Wyoming, USA - BED_host_MetaG (SPAdes) (version 2) | ecosystem: Environmental > Aquatic > Thermal springs > Hot (42-90C) >... | reverse complement strand
GCGCATATGTTGGTAGTTCACTGTCAAACTTAATAGAAATAATAGTTGCACCTAATGTAAATTCTTCATACGCATCATTAATCACAATTCCTGTAATAACATCAAATAAAGGCCCTGTAGTAAATGAAGGCGAAACTATTACGCTAACTGCTAGTTATCTACAGCCTCCTATAGGACAAAATATTACAATAAAGGAATACGTTTGGAACTTTGGTAACGGAACATCATTAACAATACCTTCAGTTAATGCTACTGGCTATATAATACAGGTAGATAAAACAGGATCAGGAAATACTTCATATATCGATCCGCAAACAAATCCTATAAATGTCACATTTAGCAAACCTGGTCTATATCCAGTTAGCTTAACTATAGTAACGGAAAACATAAGTAACGGAAAAACTTATAATTACACTACGTATAAGACTTTCGCTGTTTCTTCAAATAATTATCCATTTAATTTATATGCACCTCAGGTATCGGTACCAAATCAAGGAGTAATTGTTGACGCTGAAGTGGTTCCAGGAGGTCCGTTTACATTTGACCCAGATCTTTTCCCCGATACTGTTAGTAATGAAATAATTAACAATATCTACGGGACTCTACTATGGTATTATCAATCAAGCATAACTAAATTCGTACCAATGCTTGCAGAATACATACCTACAGTTGGTAATTGGTCTAATGTAACAGCAAGATATACTTATGGAGCAATATCTCCCAATTACACTGTTTACATATTTAAAATAAGACCTGGTTTAAAGGCATCTAATGGAGATCCAATAACAGCATACGATGTTTGGTATAGCATGATAAGGGCATTAGTATGCGCCGGAGGCATACCCTCAGGTTCTGGTACAAACTTAGCTCCTTTTACTGTACCTAACTATACGCTTTTTACTTTTATAGTAACTTCACCTAATGACTCTTTAGGAGCCAAAGAAATTATGGAATCAGTATCATATAATAACCAGACTAATACTGTTACGTTCCACTTAATACAACCTGTTACTCCAACGTTTTTCTTCAACATGATGACCACCTTTGATTATGTTATGGATGCTAAGTGGTTAAATCAAGTTGGGGACGGGTTAAATCTAACCGGTTATTATAATAACAACTATACCCAGTTGGCACAGTCATTTTATCAATATCAACAAACTTGTATAGCAGGCAACTACAATACTAATGTTCAATGGCCAGCTCCGAATGCTGGATTTACAGGACCATATTACATAGCATCATTCACGCCTGGACAATCAGTTGTATTAAAACCCAATCCTTATTGGCCAAATAATGTAACTTATTTCCCAAAGCCAAATGAAACAGTTATAGTAGACTGGGTAAAAGATCCAACAACAGCCTTGAACATGCTTGCAAGTGGTCAAGCAGATATAGTTACTTTCCCAAAGAGCAGTCCTGCTCCTTATCTTCCAACTTTATTACAATTGCAAAGCCAAGGAAAGATAAAAATGTACAATGAGCCATCTCTAAATGAATGGTGGTTCGTATTTAATTTAAATATAAGCATCCCATTGCTAAAGGAGATTAATCCAAACTATAACATACCATCATATTACTTTGCAAACCCATTGGTTAGAGAAGCTTTTGCATACGCATTTAACTATACAGAGTACATAAATGATGTGCTAGGAAACGCTAAATATCATGTAAATCTTGGTAGTCCTTGGTGTGGAATATTAATTCCAGGACTAGATTACTCTATACCTCCATCAAACTTAACAGGCTGTCCAACATTTAATTTAACTTATGCTAAACAATTAATGGAAGAATCAGGTTTCTATAACATACCAGTTAACTTCCCAATAGTAGTATCAAGCGGTGATACTGTTGATTTTACAGCAGCAGAAATGTACGCGCAGGCATTGCATGAAATGGATCCAAATATAAATGCTCAGCCATTATATATGCCTTTCTCAACAATATTAAGCTATCTGATACCTGGTCAAAACCCCTTACCCCTTTATTACTTAGATTGGAATGGAATACCATTGGTATGGTATTGGCTTCCTTTCATGTATCAACAGGGAGGCATATATCCTGCGCCCGACGGTTGGGATGTTGGATACTTAGAGCAATTATCACAGCAATTCAATAGCACAAATAACACCCATGTAGGTGCATTAATATGGCAAGAGGCTAAACAATATGAACAATTGAATAATTTAATAGTTCAGGCAGATTTAGCAGATGAAGAAGGTTGGAGTAATGCAACTCAAATAATTCACAACGCACAACAAATGGCTATAGATCAATATCAATTTGTATATGTTGTTATACCTAGTAAGTTCTGGATACTTGGATCTTATATGAATGCATATCAAAATAATATAGCATGGCAATCAAATCCAGCTATAACTAATGGATTAGAATCCTTCTTCTGGTGGTGGGAAAAACCATAATTTTTTTTTCTTTTTTCTAATTATTACACCCTTAATGCTTAATAACTCCAGAGCCTTAAAAACCTTTTAAACGAGGTATGGCCCTCAGGCGGTAAGTTCATGTCATTAAATCCAACATTTAGGCATCTTTGCCCTAATTGCGGAAAGGAAATAACTTCAGATAGGTTAGAAAAGGGATTACCTTGCAATAAATGCTTAGAGGCTGAAATAGAGAACAATGATCCAATTTCTATAGGAGAAGCATTAAAGAAGAAAGGAAATCTATATGGTTATTCTTGGCTTTACTATTTAGAAAAAAGCTATAACGATTTTAAGCAATTTTTTAAAGATAAAACAGGATATTACTTATCAAGTGCCCAAAAAAGCTGGGCCAGAAGACTTTTATATCCAGAAAGTTTTTCGATTGTAGCACCCACTGGAGTTGGAAAAACAACTCTTTTAATGGTATACACCGCCTTTAGGGCCGTTAACGAATTAGATAAAAAATTTTTATATTTAACACCTACAGAAAATTTGGTAGCTCAAACAGCTGAAAGGTTAAAGAGCTTTATCAACGATGGTGTAGCTTTTTATTATTCTTCTATGCCAAAGAAAATTAAAGAAGAGATGTTAGCAAAAATAGATAAAGGGGATTATAAAGTATTAATAATAACACCTGGGTATTTAACCAAAAAGTACAATAAACTTAAGGAGTTTTCTCCATTTGGATTAATTGTTGTAGACGATGTGGATAGTCTTTTAAGAAACAGTAAAAACATAGACCGGGTCCTAATTTTATTAGGCTTTTCTGAAGAAAGCGTTGAAACAGCGTATAAATTAGTAACCAAGAAAATGGATTATGGCATTGCTTTATCTAATAAAAAAGAGGAAAAGATAAAACAGCTGGAACAAGAAATTTCTGATTTGCAATTGAATCTCTTAACCAACAACAACGAAGAAATAAAAGGTCAATTAATAATAGCTTCTGCAACGGGCAGACCTAAAGGAATTAAACATTTAATATTTAGAGAACTTTTAGGTTTCGAAATAGGAGGAGGAACTGACTATTTAAGGAATGTATTGGACACCTACATTATATCGAAAAATGTATTAAGTGATGCAGTAGAACTAGTTAAGAAACTTGGTAAAGGAGGGCTCATATTTATTTCGCAATCATATGGAAAAAATGTCGTAAAACCAATAATAAGTATGCTAAAAGAAAATGGAATAAATGCTATACAAGCAATAACTAATTCAAGAAGAGCTGTTGAAAAACTTGAGAAAGGAGAAGCTGACGTAATTATAGGTTTGGCTAGCAGATACGGTACAGTAGTGAGAGGTATTGATTTACCAGAGATTATAAAATATGCTGTTTTTATAGGAACTCCAGCAAGAAAACTTGAGCTCAAGACAGCGTTATTATCTCCTCAACGTCTTTTAAGAATCGTTATGTTTTTAGAAGAAAAAAATCAGTCTTATTCAAGCTTAAGGAAAAGTTTGGAAAGTTTTTTATCAAAATATAGCGAACAATCACCTATAGTTGCTGCTGTATTAAGAGGAGAGATGGAGGCAAAAGGAATATTAAAAGTATTAAAAGATTTAGTTAGCAATTCCATTGAGAAGGTATATAAAGAAATGATGAATTATATTCCTAATGATGGAGATAAAATAAAAATAGGTTCATTTATTATTACAAATGAAAAAGGAGAACTTTATTTATACTCTACTGATGGACCAACATATTTGCAAGCAAGCGGAAGGACTAGCAGATTATATCACGGACATATGACCAAAGGTCTTTCCGTAATAATAGATGAAAGTCCGGAACTTATCGAATCATTAAGTGAAAAGCTAAAATACATAAGTCAAGCAAATTTTGTTAAATTCGAAGATTTAAATTTAAACGAAGTAGAAAAAGAAATAATAAACTCAAGGAAGGTAGATGGAGGCAAAAAAGTAAACATTGTAAGTGAGCTAATAATTGTTGAAAGTCCAACTAAGGCTAAGACAATAGCTAGCTTTTGGGGTAAACCTGCTAGAAGGAGAGAAGGAAATCTTAACATTTACGAAACGACAACTGTAGATCCTATGACAAATACAGTTTATCTATTAACTATAACCGCTTCAAAGGGTCATGTATATGAACTAATAGTTGACGATAATAATGAATCGTGCTATGGTATAAACTTAATTGATAGTATTATAAGCCCTATTTATACTTCAATAAAGAGATGCTTAAAATGCGGTTATCAATTTACCCAAGAGACCAATAAATGCCCAAGATGTGGTTCCTCAGCTGTTATAACATCAGAATCTATTTTACAATCTATTAAGAGGCTTGCAACAGAAGTGGATCAAATAATAATAATGACCGACCCTGATAGAGAAGGAGAAAAAATTGCTTGGGATCTCTATTTGGGTTTGAAGCCTTATAATAAAAACATTTTTAGGTCAGCTTTTCATGAAGTTACTTTAAATGCCGTGCTAGAAGCATTAAGAAATCCAGGACAAATTCATAAAGGATTAGTAAACGCACAAATTGCCAGAAGAATTGACGATAGATGGATTGGTTTTTCTACAAGCAAATATCTTCAAAATAAATATAGCAAACTTTGGTTAGGAGCTGGCAGAGTGCAGACACCTGTATTAGGATGGGTAATTGAAAGATATAATGAATATAAGAAAGAAATGGGATTTAAAATAAAAGTTAAACTACCTAGCCAAAATTACATTTATTTTTATACAAAGGATAAAGAAATAGCAGAAAATGCTATTAAAGAGAATACAATAAAAGCTGTAACAATTAAAGTATACAATGAGGAAGTAAATCCTTTACCACCTTATACTACTGATGCTTTAATTTTTGATGCAAGTCAAAAATATGGCTATACAGCACAATTAACTATGAAACTTGCTCAGGATCTATTTTATTCTGGATTAATAACATATCACAGAACAGACTCTATAAGGATATCCCAAACAGGTTTGCAAATAGCAAAGGAATACTTAGAAAAAGTTAACTTAATTCAATATTATAAGCCAAGGACCTGGGGAAATGAAGGTGCACACGAGGCTATAAGAATAACAAAGCCTCTAAATGCTCAAGAATTAGAAAAGGCTATTTTAGAGAGAACTATAAAAGTTCCTATGGAATTAACTCAATTCCATTATAAACTATATCAATTAATATTTGAAAGATTTATAGCTAGTCAAATGAGCTCATCGATAATTGAAAAAGCTATTGTTAAGCTCAGCCTCGGTAGTTTAGAACAAGAAAAAGAGTTTAATACTAATATAATAAAAGAGGGATTTACATTAATAACTAAACCATCTTTAGAAAATTGGATTAAAAAGGATTTAAATATTAAATATGAATTAAAATTGAACGATATAATTTACTATAAAGGAAGTTTGGTTGAACTATACAAAAATGGAGATTTAGTTATGTTAATGAAAAAGAAAAACATTGGAAGACCAAGCACTTACGCAAAAGTTATAGAATCAAACATAAGGCATGGTTATATAATTGAAAGTAAAAAGAAGAAGTATATCATACCTACTAAATCAGGTATAGAGATTTATCAAGATCTAATGGAATCCATTTTTAAAGATCTCTTAACAGAAGAAAGTAGCAGAACGCTCGAAAATCAATTAGACATGATTGAGAATGAAAAATTATCCCCAATAGAACTTATAAATGAAATATATGATGAAATATTTGTTAAGAAATTAAAAAGTTACTGCAAGGTTAATAAAAGAAATTAGTCATACATATAATTTCTGAAGTAAGTTTATTTATAGGTGACTGAAGTGGAAGAAAAAGTAAAAATAAACCTTGGTAAGGACCCAGCAGAAGATTACGCGCTGCAAGCTATATTAGAATTAAATAAAGGGTCAAAACAAATAGAACTAACAGGAATAGGGGAGAATGTTTGTAAAGTTGCAGAAGTATATTTAGCAATGAAATCCAGATTAGGAGAAAGTTTAAAAATAACATCTTCATCAATTGGGACTTCAAAATACAAAGGAAAGAAAAGTAGTTATTTAACAATAGTTATAGAAAAAACTGCATAAGCTCAGACGGGGATATTATCTTCATAATTTCCGACGATATCAGCGTCATCACCGCCAATTAATTGTTAATTAAGTTATAAGCCCTCTGTAACACAGGCCAAGCTCATCTTATCGCACCTGCAGCGGTCTTCATCGGGCAATATCTGTATGTCTCTGTGAAAATTTAAATACATAAATAGACATAATATATTTTAGAGGTGAAAGTTTGTACAAAAAAATTTTAGTTGGTTATGATGGGTCCGAAGGAGGAGAAAGGGCTTTAGCTAAAGCTATAGAACTCGCGAAAAGTTTCAATTCTGAATTATGTTTAGTTACAGTTATACCACCAGCATCTGTAATAGTTGGAGAAATAGTTAGTCCCGATATAATAAATACAGCCACAATTATTGATTCTACAAAGAAAAAACTAGATGATGTAACAAAAAAATTAGAGTCTGAAGGTATAAAAGTAAAATATGAAGTCTTATCCGGTGATCCTGCTGATATGATAATAAATTATTCTGTGTCTAACGGATGTGACCTAATAGTTCTTGGTAGAAGAAGACTTTCCAGATTTGAAAGGCTTATTTTAGGTAGCGTTACCAGTAATGTAGCAGGTAAATCAATAAAGGCAGATGTTTTAGTTGTTCCCTAATTTTTCTTGTTTGGAATCAAAGGTAGCAATATTGTAGAAACTATACCTATAAAAGCAAACAATACCATATCATTAGTCAATCCAATTTTATTCATTAAAATACCACCTATTAATATTCCTAAGGCTCCACCAACAGTATTACCAACCCCCCATATGAGCGAATTGGCTCTTGCTGATAAGCTTTTGTCTACTATTTGCCCAACATAGCCTAAAAGAACTGGAAACCCACTAAATGCAAAAAGCGAAAAAGCCATAAACATTATAGACATTATTATAGGATTCTTATATAATATAAAAGCAATATAAAATATAGTCGCAAAAATTGTTGTTATATATACTATTTTTTTCCCACCTATATCACCCGTTAATTTTCCGAAGTAGGGTTGACCAAATATTGCTAATGCATACGAAACAGTTAATATAATGCTCATTAATACTTTAGATTTGAACAAATGATCTAAATAAGTTGGGGCATAAGTTTGCACTCCTGCTATGAAAATAGCTCTAATAAAAACCACTATTGTTAATGGAATCAAAATATAATAAAAAGAGCTCATATTCAATTCGCTATTAGACTTATCAAAAGACTTTGTGTCAGCTTTAATTTTTATTGGTTTTAAGCCATAAAAAACTAATGATCCTACTACAATAGTATAAACACCTATAATTGAGAGACCTAAAGATCCTCCTAAATATTTTATTGCAAATACTATTACTATTGGAAATAGTGCTCTACCCAAACTCCCGAATGAACCATTAATTCCAAGAGCTTTAGGCGAATCTTTGGGGTCAAAACTATGCTGCAATATAGATCCTCCTAAATATTTTATTGCAAATACTATTACTATTGGAAATAGTGCTCTACCCAAACTCCCGAATGAACCATTAATTCCAAGAGCTTTAGGCGAATCTTTGGGGTCAAAACTATGCTGTAATATAGATCCCCCTAATGGATGGTAAAATGATAAACCAGAGCCCAATATTATAGATGCAAACGATATATATAATAAATAATATTTTATATATGCAAATGAGAGCCCGTACAAAATTATGGATATACCTATTAATATATAACCTAAAAGCATCAATGTTGCATGATTACCACTTTTATCTGCTGATTTTCCAACCCAAATACTTAATAATCCTGATATTAAGTTTATTAAAGCCCCCATAACTCCTAAATATGAGGCTGATATTTTCATATCTAAATAGTAGGCTATTAAAATAGAAAATACAATTATATAGCTATCATTTAGGAAATGACCCAACGACGTAAATATTAGCGACCTTAGTTTTTGATCCATTTTTTCACCCATTTGCAATTATGGTTCTTGAATTAAAAATTTATCCATATACAACAAATATATTTTACATTTCATTAATTACTCAAATTATTTCGTAATTACATTGAGTGATACATTGGCTGCTTTTATTATTGAATTATTATAATCGCCTACCTTATTTTCAATTACATTATTGCTAACTACTAAGATACAGGCTGACTTAATATTTCTTAGATTAGACAACGCAAATAATGTAGCACATTCCATCTCTACACCTATAAATCCTAACTTTCTTATTGTTTCTATATACCCATTTTCCGCATAAAAAGAATCACTAGAAAAAATTGAACCAATATAATATTTAATTTTATTTTTATTTAGTTCTTTAGTTAATTCATATACTAATTCATAGTTTGGGGCCGTGTTAGGACAAATATTATTAAAATATAGACCTAGACCTGCTCCTCCATATGAAAAAGACCCACCTGAGGGTATAATTATATCACCCACATTAATTTCATTAGTGATAGACCCAACGGTACCTAGTCTTATAATATATTTTGTTCCCAATTTTATTAATTCCTCTACAACAATAGCAGCGCTTGGTCCTCCTATACCGTGAGCAGCTAGACCGACTTCTACATTATTATAATAACCTTTGTAAACAAATAAATCTCTTGACTTGCTAATTAGTATAGGATTATCTAAAAGAGTAGATAACATATTTACCCTTTGAGGGTCTCCCATAATAATCATTCTTTCTGGAGTTTTCTCTGCATCTAAATGATATACTTTTTTCAAATTTATCGCCATATAAAAAATAAATTAAAAAGAGATTAAATAGTAGGTGTTCCTTGAATTGATACATATATTCTTAAATGATACGGCAAGCTATAGCAATAATTGCCTCTTTCTAATAATCCGTTAGAGACAAGCGTTTCAATAATTGATGAGGGATTTTTTATCCCTTTTCTGTTTAATTCCATAATTGCCCTTAAATCGCCTACTGAAATATTTTCTAAAAAATATCTAAATACTTTCTTCTCTTCTTCACTCAAATTCCTAGCCTTTTCTAAAATTTTAGACGATTCTATTAACCAAGATTCCATTAGTTATTCCTCCCAATTTCATTTTTAATTAGATCTAATTTGTTTTGGTTTCTATTTATAGAACTGAGACTATTATAGCATATAAACTTTATTTGTTAGTTGTATTTTTTATTAGATTTAATAAGTTTTATAATTATAAGGATTAAGGGGGGATAATGCAAATAAGAATAAATTATGAAACATGCCTTAAAGTAGGCAAACTATTAGAAAAGATTAAGCCAATGAAAATAGACATGTTTGATAATGAAGATTTTTTCCCTCCAATGTCTTCTCCAAAGGAAGATGTGTTTTTGTATTTTTTGGTCATGGTTTCTATAGATCATAGATTAAGTTACCATAATAAACCATTTGAGGGAACTATTGAAGGAAAATTTTACCATGGCGCAGATGCACTGTATAAGTTAGGCATTATAAAATATAGAGATGATCCATCTTTTTTCTACCCAGAAAACTTAGTTAGCTTAAATGAAAATGATATGATAAAGTGGTTAACAATAGAAAATAAAAACAAAGAGATTTATCCAAGTGATATAAAAATAAGATTAGAATTAGTCAAAGATATTGGAAATAAAATTAAGAAAAATTTTAAAGATCCATACGATATAATAATAATTTCCAAAGGATATTTAAGAAGAGGTATAAATGATGGATTTATAGATATACTTAAAATATTTAAGGCATATCAGGATCCCGTGGAGAAAAAACCATTTCTATTAGCAAAATTTTTAGAAAGGAGAGGCGTATTAAATATTAATGACCCATACAACAAAGAAGTTCCAGTAGATAACCATTTAACTAGGGTTGCGCTTAGATTAGGATTAGTTGAAACTGATGAAATGACTAGAGAAAAAATAGCTGCTCAACAAGAATTTTCAGAATCGGAGGATGTTATGCTAAGATTTGCTATAAGAGAGGCATATAGAATTGTATCGCAATCATCTGGTATGGATCCTTTTATAATGGATGATATCTTATGGTCATTTGGAAGGAATTGCTGTAAAATTAAAGAACCAGTGTGTATAGCAAATTGCAATAACGAATGTAAAAGAATTACAGGATGCAAAGATAGTTGCGTATTAGCAAAAGAATGTAAGGCTTATTCTGAAAAAATATATATGATACCAGAGCATAACTTTAAGAAAACATGGTGGTATTAGGGCGATATAATGTATCTAACAAAAGAAGAAGAGAAAATATTAAATGGAGAATACGGCTGGGGACTTGCTAAGGCAATGCAGGTTATAGTTAGCGTTGGAGATTCATTAAACTCTGAAAAATTAATAAATATAGCTCATGCACACATATCTGGAGTATCTTATGGTAATATAGGAGAACCAGGAAAGAAACTAATAAAACAATTCGCAGATGAAGGAATAAAATTTTCCGTAAAAACAACAGTAAATCCTATTGGATATGATACAATGGACTATGACGCTATACCCTTTACAAGAATAGATAAAAGTTATATAATAGGTCAAGAAGAAATATTAAGATCTTTAAACAAAATGGGAGCTGATTTAACATTATCATGTACGCCATATTATTTGCCTAATGTTAATGAAATTAAAAAAGGATCTAGCGTTGCGTGGGGAGAATCAAATGCAGTTGTATATGGTAATAGCGTTTTAGGTATTAAAACAAATAGGGAAGGGGGTCCAATTTCTTTAATGGCAGCTATAATTGGAAAAATATATTATTATGGTCTTCACATAGAAAAAAATAGAATACCAGAAATAAAATATAAGATCCATAAACCAGAAGATTATGAAATCAATGAAGTTAGGGCTGGTATTATTGGTGAGATAATATCAAAAATTCATAACAACGATAAGCCTCCATATTTAGAAGAAAAGCTAAAGAACGATACAACTATTAAAGAATTCTTAGCTTCTTTAGGTGCAGCAGGCAATTTAGCAATGGTTGTTATAAATGGGATAACTCCAATTAGATTTGACGAAAAAGAAATAAAAGAGACAATAACAATAGATTTTAATGATATTAAGAAAAGAGAAGAAGAATTAAAGCCCAATGGGAGGCCTGATTTAATATACTTCGGATGTCCACACACAAACAAACATGAAATTGAAAAAATT
>Ga0208549_100867_pt1 | contig 11636 bp, 14 predicted proteins | sample BED_host_MetaG_FD_187135 | JGI IMG/M metagenome (GOLD analysis project Ga0208549, IMG submission 187135) | Hot spring microbial mat communities from Yellowstone National Park, Wyoming, USA - BED_host_MetaG (SPAdes) (version 2) | ecosystem: Environmental > Aquatic > Thermal springs > Hot (42-90C)... | reverse complement strand
ACAGTGGTGCGATAATTGCTGACACTTTCGAAAAGCACAGAATCGGCAAGGCATATGGCTACACCTCAATGAGCTGGAATATAGGTGCATTGCTAGGTATATTGCTCGGCGGAGTGATCACAACCTTCATAGGCTATCGCTACATATTTTTCATAAACGTGCCTATAGGCATTGTGGCAATATTCCTAAGCTACAAGTATGTAAAAGATCAAAACCGTTTAGATGAAAAGGTTGATCTGCCTGGAATGACAACTTTGGGCCTTGCTGTTGCTTTAATAACATATGCAGGTATAAATTATTCTTCGGTTGGATTTACATTGCTAAATGCAGCAATAGCTGTAGCAAGTGTAGTATTTGCGATTCTATTCATTATAATAGACAAGAAGGTAAAAATGCCGACGCTGAATTTCTCTATGTTCGCCAATAAGGTATTCAGGAATTCCCTATTTGCATCGTTTTTCCAGGGACTTGGCTTCATGGGTGTCAATTTCCTCCTCATTATGTACCTACAGGGTGTGCGAGGTTATTCTCCGTTTTATGCATCACTTATACTTTTTCCAGGCTATATAGTAAGTGCTGTGCTTGCGCCTTACATGGGTAAATACTCAGACAAATATGGTGCAAGGCCTATTGCTACTGCTGGAATAGCATTTATGATAGCGGGCATTGCATATTATATATTGGTAATTAATGTTTCTTCTCCAGTTTACTACATAGTAATAGGCACTATAATAACCGGCTTAGGCGGCGCAATGTTCTGGCCTTCAAACAATAGTGCAGTAATGGCAAATGTTGCTGGAGAGCTTCGTGGTGCAGCGTCAGGAACCTTGAGACTCTTTAGCAGCTTGGGTCTAATCGGCAGCTTTGTTATAGCTTTCGTTGCAGCAGCCTCTGCCATACCTCGCTATCTTGCATTTGAGATATTTGCAGGCACGTCAAAGGTAATTGGTGGCATAAGTAATGGTTTCGTTAGCGGTATGCACAGTGCATTTATTATGCTTGCACTCATGCTATTTATTGCAGGTATGTTCTCTTTTACAAGAGGTAAAGAGGACAGGCAAAAAGGCTTAAAGCCAGAAATTTAAGATAATGACCAATTGATAATTCGACGCGCTAACAGATAAGTAAGTATGTGAAAAAAGAAGTAGCAGGCGATTGAAGATGAAAATAGAGGATGTTAATGCAGACTGAACAAGATTTCAATGGTGCGAGCCATACAAAACAAGTTACTTCTCTCTAGCAGCATCCTTGATCGCTTGATCTGCTGTTGGCAAATGCATTAGCAATTCCAAAGAGGCTGTAATTACAGCAGCATAAGACCAAGCGAGGTTCTGTATGGGCTTATTCCCATTCAGCTTATATAAGCCATACAAATCTGTATCGCTTGCAGGATTTATTATTTCCTGTTCAGGGTAAGAGCCATTGTATTTGTCTATTACATAGTCTAATATTGCAACGCCCTTTTTGTATAACCCCTTTTTGATGTAGTATTCAGCAAATGCAAGCCCAAGAAGTAGCCACCTGCCACCCATAAAGTAGTTGTCTCCCTTGAACCGTATTGGCAGCATATTACCATTGAAGAGCTCCTTTTCCATTTTGCTTATTGTGTTGTTTTCTATCTCTTCAGCACCAAGCATGCTTCCTGAAATACCAAAATTCAAAAATATAAATATTTCAGATGCATCAACCTCTTTGAACGGTTCGTCAAACGGTTTCTTTTCGCTATACAATATGTTGTTCCTTACAAAAAAACTTTTTAAGAACGCTAATGGCCCTCCGAAGAACTGCCCATTTCCATTTTCTTCTATCTTCTTTATGGTTTCTGGGCTTATTCCTATATCGTACTTTGCTGAAAGCTCTTTTAATGATTCAAAGCCTGCATATATTGCCGCAACATCATACGCGTGTAATCTATCTTGCTTTATTTCCCATGCAGATGCGCATTCTGTTGTATACACTTTAGCCATATACTCTGCAATATCCTGTGTGTGCTTTCTAAGAAAATCGATTTCAAAATTATTCAAACCAAAACGCTTCGATTTTTCATTTAATGAATATAGCACAAGGGGTATGGTATCGTATTGAATAACCCAACTCCTATTAACGCCTATTTCCTTGCTATCATCTATTAAGCCTCCGGAGTAGAAACTACCAGAACGGCCCACCCTCATAGGCAAGTGGTGCGATAGGTTAAAGAAATCAGGATCTGAGAAAGATATATTTTTAATCGATCTTATATTTCCCGAAAAGTTGCTTATTGCCCTTAAGTTAAAATCTATTATGCGGGTTGCAGCCTCTCTAGCGTCGTCTGCATTTTGTACCTTATCCTTTGCAAAGTCAGCATATTTCAATAACGCTATCGCAATCCATGATGAATCTCTAAACCAGTGTGGGTCATAATCTTTATAATCTGATGATGCAGATATATACCCATTACTCTCAACTTTGCTTATTAAGTAATCTGTAGCTTTCGATGCAGCGGAAAAATATTTATCAAATTCAACAATGCTTGCTGTTTTATCCGACTCTTTCGACTCTTTCCTCCCTCTTTTTAGACTTTCCGTCTTCCCACCGCAGACATTTATAATTTGTAATTTCAAAATTTTTATTTTTAACTTTTGCGTTGCATGGCGATTAAGCAAGCATTGCGCTTGGTGATAGAAAAACGTATAAACTTTTTAGAATAATATCTCATTGTTATCAATTTATTTGCTGAAATTGTGGTCAAATTTGGTGCATAAATGGGTGGTGTTAAGAAAATTTGTACTGCGATAGCAACGCCTAACATAGCCCTTATAAAATATTGGGGCAAGCGCGATAGCAAGCTAGTACTGCCCTACAATAGCTCTATAAGCATTACTTTGAGCGATGAATTTAACACAAAAACCAGCGTAATGTTTACAGACAAGATCAAAGAAGACATATTCTATATTAACGGAGTAAGGCAGGATCTCTCAAACAGCGAAACAAAGATGCGCTTTGCTGTGGTTGATCGCCTTAGGGAAATTGCACACACAAAGCTTAGAGCGATAGTTGCTTCTGAAAACTCGTTTCCTACCGCTTCGGGCCTTGCTTCTAGTGCAAGCGGCGTAGCATGCCTGGTTTTTGCTTCTGCACATGCATTAGGTTTGAACTTAGACGTTAAAGCCATGTCTGTAATTGCTAGGCAGGGCAGCGGCAGCGCAAGCCGTAGCCTTTTGGGTGGATTCGTAAAATGGGAAAGAGGCACTAAGGAGGATGGATCTGATTCATACGTAAGGCAGATAGCAGGTGCAAATCACTGGCCTGAACTGCTTGATATTATAGCAATAACATCAACAAAAAAGAAAAAAATAGCATCAAGCGATGGAATGGAAATGACTACTGCAAGTAGCGTATTGTATAAAGCAAGACCAGAATATGCAGAAGCTGCATGCATTGAGCTAGAAAAGGCAATACTCAGTAAGGACTTTGAAAAGCTTGCTATGTTGACAATGAGGGATAGCAACAATATGCATGCTGTAATGCTAGACACATATCCGCCATTGATTTACCTAAACAGTACATCATTAGAAATAATAAATGCGATAACAGATTTAAACGAGCGTGAGGGTAGATTAGTCGCAGCATATACTTTTGATGCTGGACCTAATGCAAATATAATAACACTAGATAAGTATGAGTCAAAGGTAATCGATGCAATAAAGGATATTCATGGAATAATAGATATAAAGAAGGCAAAAGTTGGTAGCGGCCCTAGGCTGCTTGATAGCAAGCCTGTGATGGATTTTGATAAGATTTTAGAAGGCGAGAAGATTGAATGATTGTAGAATGTTAGGTTATTGAATGGGGTGTGTTAATGAAATATGTTGAACTTGGAAAGACAGGAGAAAAAGTTCCAGCAATTGGGTTTGGCACATGGAAGCTTGGAAATGAAGGCATAGATGCAATAAAAAGGTCTATAGAGCTTGGTGCTAATCTTATAGATACTGCTGAAATGTACGGCAACGAAGCTATAGTGGGCAGGGCAATAAAGGGTACAAATGCATTTATTGCTACAAAGGTTTCACCACACCACCTGCACTACGAGGACGTGATAAAGGCATGCAATAGAAGCATGCAGCTTCTTGGTATAAAACAGATAGACCTATATCAAATACACTGGCCCAATCCCGCAATACCTATCAAAGAAACGATGAAGGCGATGGAAAAGCTTGTTGATGATGGAAAGATTAGATACATAGGCGTGAGCAATTTCTCGCTCAACGAGCTTAAGGAGGCGCAGAGCGCTATGAGCAAATACGATATAGTCTCGAACCAGGTTGAATATAATATTATGGTTAGAGGAATAGAAGATGATCTATTGCCATTTTGCAGAAAAGAGAATATAACAGTTATAGCCTATAGTCCGCTTGCACGCGGTGAGATCTTCAAGGAAAAGAAAGTTTATGAGCTGCTTAACGAGCTTGCTAGTAAATATGGAAAGAGCATAGCACAGATATCACTTAACTACTTGATAGCAGAGGGCGGTGTTGTAGCTATACCAAAGGCATCAATCATTAAGCATGTTGAGGAAAATGTGGGAGCAGCTGACTTTACAATCAGCAAAGAAGACATGATGAAGATAAGGCATTTTTTATGAATGCTACATCATTGAAGGCGAAGGGCGATAGGCTCAAAAGATTTATTCCAGCACTCTCAAGGATTCTAACACTATACTATAAAATCCGAACCAAGTATTGAGACCTGCTCATGCCAATAATATTTTAGTATTTCTAATATAATTTGAGTATTGCGAGCATTTGCGTTATTTTAAACGCTTAGCCCAATGCATATTTTTACTGCATAAGAAAGAGATCGTGCAATATAGCGCAAATATGCGCATTTTTTTGTCGTCGAAGAGCTAAAAACAATATTTCCTAGAGTAAAAAAGCAATGCTATGAATAGGTATTGCAAATTATCAATAAAATGAAAATACATCATTTTATTCCATAATATTGAGCTAAAAAATGCCTCTCGAGGAAAAGCGGTTTTCTTTGGGCAAGTTTGGTGCTCAATATGGCTTGCTTAACCCATAAGCCCATTTTTCCATAAATTCGGAAGAAATGCTTTAAACAAAGCATCTTTTTGTTTCGTTTTTATGAAAAGTAGTGTTTTATGCACTGTAGAAAATTATTTTTCATTTTTATGAAAGCAATGCGCTCTACTGATTCCTATTACATAACATTCTCATAATGTATTAGTTATTCTAAGATTATTTTAGTAAGAACAAATGGCACTAAAATATGTAACTTCTGCAGAAACATTTAATTTTTTTATTAGCAAATTAATATGTAAATCAATATCTGGTTATTGAAATGGACATAAATGGTGTGGTTAGTGATATAATAGGTATTGTGGGCCCTATTTTATTCATAGTCATATCTATCTATGTTTTAGCGGTATTCGGAAACGCAATAGCACCTTTAGGCGGAACGCAAGCTCTAGGTATAATCTATCAAGGTATTTCTGCTTTGGTCTTTATTTTAGGTATCCTGGGGGGTAGGACATTTTTATCGTATTGGTGCAGCGAAATTAGGTTTTAGATCATTTGAATTTTAAGTTTAACACTACTTTTTATTGTTACGTTAGATTCAACAAAAATTTGGTGGAAAGTTCTAATTTAAAATTTTTCCGTGATCCATACCTTTCAATATCTTTTCTCGTGTGAAAGCAAAACAATCTGTTAGTCATATATTATTATTCTTATAATATGTTAGATTTTCTAATTTGATTTTAGCAAGTTCGATTAGGCAACCCTATGCATAGCTAATTGGTCATTTTGGGCTATCTTTTAATTTTAAGTAAAAATTCGATATCCGTATAATCTGCCTCGTTTTTGCGTTTCGCAAGATATTCTGCTATTATTACCATTCATCCCTAGACCTATCATCAGTTTCCCGTCCTTCTTTATCCGTTCTTTGCAGATTTTCTATAATCTTATAAGTTTCTAATCTTATAAGTTCCTGAAAAATCTTCAGAGCTGTTTCAAAATCTTTCGGATCCGTAGCCCTCCTGACCTCCTCAATGGCATAAAAAAATGCCGATTGACCATCTTCTTTGACTCTTCCATTTCCAGCCATTTTATCACCAAATAAATTTTCTATCTTAACTTAAATAAATACATTTATTTAGTTTTGTTCATAAAGATAAGACAAAAAGCTTAAATATCATCTGCAATCCATAATTATATATGCGAGCTACATTTGCTAAATCAAACTTTTCAGCGAGTGAACTCAATTCCATATACTCAAAACTAGAAGAGATGTTTGGCTAGGATAATGTATTATTTATGGGAGGTAGGGCAGTAAATCTTCTACGTGAAAAGAACCAGAGACCAACGCATGACATAGATGTGGCTGTATTTGTGCCAAGGGATAAAGTAATAGATATTAGGCGCAAAGCGATAGATAATGTTTCGTAATACTCAAAGAGAAAGGAGATAAAGTAACTAGCATTGGGATAATGACTCCTGAAAATAAACCTATGCAAATAGACCTATACTATGATAGGCCAATTTCTGGAATTCCAATATCATACTTATTTGAAACATCTATAGAAATAGAAAAATTCCAAAGTAACAAAACATACAGATTCAGGGTAGTAAACCCGGGAGTCCTTCTGGTTTTAAAATATTTCGCATACAATGAAGCAGATAAAGATAATAAGGAAAGCATTTGAATGATATAAAGTCACTGCTTCATACATACGGCGGAATAGACAATTTCTTCTCAAAGTTTGTAAAAGTGATAGAAGAGTTGTTTTCTGAGGAAAACTATGAACTATTTAAAAGAAACATTAAAAATATAGTATTTAACGAAATGTTGAGAGATCGGTAAGCTTGCACAATCGAAGAACACAACTCTCAATTTGCTATTAACTAATACTGTTCTTTGATTATGTACAGCAACTCATTTTTGATATATCTGCATAGAATGACTGTGCGGCAAGCCTTATTGATTCGCTTAACGTTGGGAAGACATGGACTGTATCTATTATATCATCTATCGTTAGGCCAAACTTGACAGCAAGTGTGCCCTCATGTATTAAATCAGCAGCGTTAGGGGCAAGAATGTGCATGCCCAATATCTTATGTGTTTTATAGTCTATAACTATCTTTACTACTCCTTTTGTATCGTTTATTATGTGTGCCTTCGGAACCAGGCTTAGGCTAAGCACATTGCATGCACACTTTATTCCTTTGCGGTTCGCTTCTACATCTGTCAAGCCCACACTTGCAACTTCAGGATCGGTGAATACTGCTCTTGGTATCTCGTTTTTGTTTATGCTTAGCTTCTTTTTCGAAAATGCGTTAATTGTTGCAACTGTACCCTCTTTTGCAGCCAGGGCTTCAAGCATTGGCTCACCTGTGACATCACCCGCTGCATATACATTTCTGGCGCTTGTGGCCATGCTGCTATTTGTGTATATAAATCCATTCTGAAGCTTTACCTTAAGCAAATCGATGTTAAGCTTTTCTATATTGGGCTTTCTGCCTGTTGCAAAAAGGAGCTGGTCCGCCTCAAAATGTCTTCCTGTTTTAGTATCCACTCTTTTTTTGCCCTTGTATTCACTTACAGCTACAGGCTCTTCGCCAGTATTTATCTCAATGCCCTCATCTTTAAGATATTTCTGTAGCGATAAGGCTATCTCTGGCTCATGCTCAGGCAGTATGGTATTGCTTCTTTGCAAAAGTGTAACTTTTGTTCCAAGCCTTGAGAAAAGCTGCGCAAACTCCAAGCCCAAAGCCCTACCTCCTATCACTATTAGAGATTCCGGCAGCTTGTCAAGAAAGAGCGCTTCTTCATTTGTTATATATCTTACCTTCTCTATGCCTTTTATCTGCGGCACATTTGCACGTGCGCCTGTCGCAATAAGTACTTTCTTTGCATATACCTGCATGTCTCCCGCATTAATCTTTATTAAACCATTTTCATTTCCCGCAAATGCGCCAAATTCATTAACATATTCAATATTTTCCAGTCCTTTCAAAACATCTTCGTATTTCTGCTTCCTTAAGCGATTTACAAGATCCTTTGTCTCTGCAACTATCTCTTCATATTTTATCTTACCTACTTCGTATTCAACCCCCTTGAATCTCTTTTCATTCAGCTCGCGTATCAGCTTAGCAACTGTTATAAGCCTTTTGCTTGGCACACAGCCAACATTTATGCATGTGCCACCCAGAATTGTGCCGTTTGTCTCATTCCTGCCAATCATTATCGACTTTATACCAAGTTCATTCGCTTTTATCGCTGCCGCAAAAGCGGCAGATCCATGGCCTATTATTGCATAATCAAACTTATCCATGTTATTTACCCCTTTTTTAATATGATCTTTGATATGTAAGCTTTGTTTGCCACATTGCAAGCGAGTATTCTATACTTATAAGCCTTTATATGCTCCAGCATGCCCTCTACTATAGGCTTTACATCATCATTTATGCTGTATATGCGCCTCTTTCCGTCTCTCTTAACCTTTACAAACCCGCAGTTAGCGAGGCAAATAAGATGATGCGAAACATTACTCTGCTCCATACCTATATATTCAGCTATCTCATTTACGCACATATCACGCTCAAGCAGAGCGGCAAGTATTGAAAATCTGTTGTAATCTCCTATAGCAAATAGGAATGCTTTTGTTCCGTTTTTGTCTAATTCCATCAAATCACTCCTGTTTTATTGATTTCAGATAAAAGTTCCGGCAAGGTAGCTCCGAGAGAAGCATTTTCATATAATATCTTTCCATCAGGTGAGATAAGGTAATATATATCTAGATAGCCTTGGCGATCGTAGATAAGAGTCATATTGTATGATGCATATGCAGGTATAACCACACGCTTTTGATAAGCCTCAGGTGCAAAGTTTTGCACAAAATTTACTATATTCTCGCCGCTGTAGCCAAGATCATTGTATAGCTCAAGCTCTAAGACCTTTACTCCATGCTCACTAAATTCTTTATAGCTTGAATTCAGTAGCTCGTTGCCCTGTGCACAGCCGCTGCACCATGTCGCTACAAACCACAATAGAACTTCGTGGCCTTTGTAACTGGAGAGATTTGCCTCAGTGCCATTAGCAAAGAAGAAGGTAGAGTCCGGGGCATAGTCTCCAACTGTAAGGTTCTTGTTTAATTCGCCCTTTGCCAAATACACCTTCTGGCTGGCATATAAGACTATAACTACAGCTACTACTATAGCAAATATCGCAACTAAGATTTTACCTTTTGATAACACAACATTCACTATTTTTCGCTATTTTTGTTGAAGTAATATACACGCTAAGCGCTAGAAGCACAAACGAAATTCCTATTAGCAATGGTTCGTATTCTGCCAACGGGCCTTGTATCGCGCCAGTTGTGCTTATTATTGTAGATGCTCCAATGCCAGCCACAGCAAGAATGCTAGGTATTATTGTGCTGCAGCAAAGCGTGAGCGGGGCTATGCTTGTTATGACTGCTCCAATGCTCGCCTTATCCACATGACGTATATTGCTTCTTGAAAAATGCAAAGATGTTGAGTACTATAGACAGAGACAGCATTAATCCTAGCGCAGTTGAAGCTATTAGGGCATATGTATCAAGGCCGAAAGCGATCTTCTGCGCTGAAAGATTGAGTGAGGAGCTCTCCAAGAGTATTGAATAAGCAATAAAGGCGGCGATTGTCATAACTGCAAATGTAGCAACATATTTCTTATTTGACAAAACGATATTAATGCCTTCGATTGTCTTAAACATATTAACCATAAATCATATGATTGTATAATAATATAAATATTTGCTTCTTGTTATAGCGTTTTGAAATTTATATTGATATAATTCAATTTTTCTTTCTTTACACTCGATCATCCATATTACTTTACTTGGATACTATCAGATATATAAACGAATATCATTTTGCGTTGGCTCTCATCAAATGCAAAGTTTAATTAGAAAGAGAGAAAATAACAAAGCTTGCTTCGTAAAGCTATGGAAGAGCTTCACCACTCTGGCTTGAAGGATGCATCAGAGACCCATAAAAAGCTTGAGGACTTAATGAAAACGAAGTATTAGGAAAAGCAAAAACAAATGGATAATTATAGAGAGCGCGCAAAGAAAAGACTTAAGTGCATGCACTGTCTGTTTGCCGCTGCAACATACTGCAACGGGAGTTCAGTTTCGGCATCTGTTATTACGTGTAGTTTGTGACCGTAGAAGTTTGCCCTTTTCTTAGCATGTCCGTGCCTAATTGAAACCTCCATTGCATACGCAAGAGGCTCATGTTTCCTTTTGATGCTATATCTACTTCTCTACAATGTATTTAAAAGCAAAATTTAATCTGAACAAAAATAAAGTAAAACATTTAAAGGAGCTAAATTATAATATTTACTGATGATATAATGATCAAAAATAAGAACCATGAAGATAACGATCCATTAAAGTTACTCCAAAAGTTTCTATACATAGAAGCGGAAAAGCTAGGTATACATGCGACCTCAAACGTAGAACGGCTAAACGTAGAATCGCAATCACATAGCTTTATTCTTTTTGCCTCAACGCCCGATACGATAAAAGGCGTGATAAAAGGCGTTGATGATATCAACTATCCAAAAAATATCGAAGATGAAGTTAAGTATCTAATAAGTTTTATCACTTATGCGTTGGAAAATAGCAACAAGAAAATTATTTTAGTAGTTGAATGGCCTTTCGAACTTTCTTCGCGAGAATACTTAAAAGAAATGCTCAAAATCGTTAGAAAAATGGGAGATAGGTTTGAAATAAAGCAAATTGGTTTGTCCCAAAACACTATAAAAAGTATACATAGCGTAGAAGAATTTGAAAAATATAGACGTTGGTATATAGTAGAACAAGCACGGGATCTATTTAAAAAATACAAGGATACTGATACTATTATAGCGTTCTTTTCAGGTACAGGTATCATAAGTGTTTTAGATATACTTGTTGAGATGGAAAAGGATATTGGAGATGGCGAGGGAAAAATAAAGAAAGAGGATATAGCAAAAATATATGTACTTCTGCCTCCCCAAATTAAGAGTCAGATTCTCCCTGGGGGTATAGGTGAATTTGTACACCATGTTGGGCTATATAGTTCAATATACTTAAGAATTCCTCTTGATGAAGTTAAAAATATCCAGTCTGCAATCGAAAAAACAGAGAATGAAGGTTTAAAAGCTAAAGTAATAGATAGTGGTGGTTATAGATACCTGCAAATTTATAAGGAGGGATACGATAGAAAAGATGATTGGAAGATTACAGAAAAACTTAAAAAGATAGCTATAGAAGTATCAACAGAAGATTACTTAGACCACATAAAGGACATCTTCAAATTATGGGAAGATGAAGTAGAAGGAAATGGGAAAATGTAGATGGCCAGGGGATTGTAGAAGAACTTGAAAATATCGGTAGGTATATATAAAAAGTTACTCAAACCACATAAAAATTTCAATCAACGCCAAAGACATCGATTCCGATCCTAGACTTGCCAATTTCAGAAACTGTAAAGTAAACTTTCCAACTTTACACTTTTATCTTTTTCTTTCACATTAATTAGCGTCTCGGTTATAAATAGGAACCGAGATAGGCGATCATGTGAGAATACCCATCCCGGTACGAGATCTTCTCG
>Ga0208549_100866_pt1 | contig 11637 bp, 5 predicted proteins | sample BED_host_MetaG_FD_187135 | JGI IMG/M metagenome (GOLD analysis project Ga0208549, IMG submission 187135) | Hot spring microbial mat communities from Yellowstone National Park, Wyoming, USA - BED_host_MetaG (SPAdes) (version 2) | ecosystem: Environmental > Aquatic > Thermal springs > Hot (42-90C) >... | reverse complement strand
TTTAAAGCCTGGTGGTAGAGTGTACGCGACGATTCTGGGTAGGAAAATCATACTGGAGGTGTTGCCAAGCCTGGATGAGGTTTTAAAGGAGGATAAGGTTGCGCGGCTCACACCCGAAGAGGCCGAAAAGATGAGTGAACAGGCTCAGAGAGAGGCTGGGATATGGATAGAGCGCTGATGCTCGACACAACCTATTTTCTACCACTCTTCGGTATAGACGTACCGCTTCAACGCTACTCGGAAATATTCCCCAAACTCGTCACCCAGTATGAGGTGTGGTATACTCCACTCTCACTGGTTGAAGCGAAATGGATCATTCTCAAACTGGTAAAAAGGGAAACAAGAAAAAAAGAGATTTATTTAGAAAAGTATAGGAGGGGTTTGGGTGTGATACTCTCGGATTCAAGGCTTAAACAAACCGAGCTTTCCACACCTCAAACCGAGTATGAGGCGGATGGGTTGCTCGATATGGTAAGCGACTACTTTGACCGAATGATCTACGCCACCTCGAAGCAACTCGGCTCAACACTAATAAGCGAGGACCGCGTGCTCAAAACACTCGACGGAGTAATCAGCTGGGATGAGTTAATACAAAGGTTCACTTAAATGAGTAGTGTCAGGATACGCGATCTTTTCCAGATAAGGCTTGATGTCGCCTTCATTGTGTGTACCACTGCACAAAAAGCCTTAATCTGCGAGTGAAGAGGGTTTTTTCGGGTGTTGTTGCAAAAACTCTTGTTAATTGAGGTGCTCAAAGGTTCAACACAGCTTCTCAAAAGTTTGGCACGCATGGTTTTTGTAGCAATTCTCACTCGTGGTACCAAAGTGTTTGGTGTGTAAGAATCACCGGGTTATCGAGGCACCTTGTTCTCAGCCTCCGTGGGAACCTTAGCGTTTTTCGTGTGAGCAAAACAACGAACCAAACTGCGTTGTGTAAGCGTCCAGCGCAACCCAAACATAAACTGCCACCGCACCACGAGTCAACCGCGATCAGCTCACCGAGCTTCGACTCAAAGCTTCTTCTCCGAGAACCTTCCTCATTCAATCTTAAACACTCGACTTCCGAGTCTTAAAGAAGCTGGAGATCTTCGTTTGTTGGGGCTTAAGCCAAAAGCGTTGAACAGAACCGCTATCACCTTGAGCTTGGGAGAATCTCTTCTTCTCGCAAATACATCTAAATTCCTAAGAAGCGTGAATATATCCGTGGTGGGTAACACAGGGATCGCCAAATCAAAAGCGTGGGCCATGGATTCTTTAAAAGACTGAGAAGCGGTTTGAGGCCAAAATTGTAGTTCTATCAATTCTGAAGTTCTCAAAAACCCCAACACGCTCACCAATCGCTAATCTCGACGCCATCAAAAGAGAATCAAATAATGTGGATACTGCCCGAACCATAAACCGATGTGCCAGAACCCACTATTTCCCGATAAAACCACCCCCAACTACTACTTCGAGTTCTTTAAAGTTAATCATGAATACCCTCATGGTGTTTAAGCTGTGTAAGAGTGAATTTCATAACCGGCAATAAGTGTACCTTCACCGATTTAGTTAAAAAGCCTAGGCTAACCGTGTGCTAATAATAGGATAAAAAAGTCACTGTCGGGTACTACCTCCTTCTTCGCAGGACTAATACGGATATCAAGGCCACGATTATTAAAGCACCCAGCGCGATAATTATGGGCGGGAAAGATGGGGGTGTGCGCGTCTTTGAGGTAGTAGTCTGAGAGCTCGTGGACAATGTGGAGGTCGAGGTGCTAGAAGCGGTGGAAGAGGCGGTTCCCGTACTCGTTGATGAGCTGGTCACAGTAGTCGAACTGCTTGTTGTGGGAAGGGTTGTACTACTGCTCGTGGTCGTAGTAGTTGTGCTGGTAACCCTAGAGAATTGCGCGATAAGCGTGCCTGGGCCTAGTATAACAACCTTAGTAACAGCCGACGTGGCATTAAGCACAATAATACCTGTAGATGTGGTAGACCAGCCTGAAAAGATGTATCCCTGCTCAGGGGTAGCGGAGAGCGTTAGCACACTATCGTTGTTGAACCACCCAGAGCTCTGGTTCACAAAACCCACCCCAGGCGGGTTGGAATCTATGGTCAAATAATACTGAGCATAATAACTCACCACGATCCTAGTGTCCCCAGGTAGCCTTACATCACCATTGGAATTTGGCGTCACATACCGCGTATCCTCGGACACACTCACGATGGGTGTAACCTGGTATGAGTAAGAACCCGCTGGAAGAGCCACTGTTATTGAACCACCGCTCGATGTATACCTTTCCCCACCTATAGTGACCGACCAACTCGAACCTAGAGGTAGCCCCTGTTCAATGAAGGTGACCGAGTAATACTGTGGGGGTGTGACCGACTGTGATGCAAGCACATTAAGTAAAACACTGGAGTAGGCTCTAAGACCCAAGCTGGATGCGCTAACATTCACAAAGCTCTGACCCGTCTGAGCACCCTGAGATGCGCTTAGACTCAAAGAAACCACACACGAGGACGTACAGCTGGTCTGGTTAAGAGTATAGCTCACACCCTGCGGCAAACCTGAAACCCCTATGCTTATCGGAGAACCCAGAGGTGTGAGCACGTCGAGCCTCACAATCTCGGTTACACTCCCACCCTGAGTCAAGTTGGCAACAGGGGGTCCAGCCGAGATTAAGAACGCTGGCTGGGTAAGAACCGTGACGTTGCTGTAAGAGGCATAATAAGCGCTACCACCAACCATAAACACCGCCCCCACCCTCCATATCCCTCCGATGTCAGGAATAAAACTAGAAGTAGCCACACCACTTGATGTACCAACAGTGTTAGAATAAACAAGCCCACCGCTAGGAGAGTACACCTCGAATTTAACCGTGGAAACCGCCCCATTATTCGTCTCAACACTAAGATTCACAGTAGACCCTGAAAAAACTACGCGGGGAGTAACGCTGAGAGTATAGTTTGGACCAGCCTGCACCTCCACAACCCGAGAAAAGCTTGAACCAAGGTGCACAAACGCGTAGTCGAAGGTGGCGTTTGACACGTGTAGAGTGTACGTCGAACCCACGCTAAGCGGTTCTTTAGGCACGAACACCACGTTACGTGTCAGATTCAGACCGGTGGGTGAAATTGAGGAGTTAACAATCAAGACATTTCCAGGTATCGCACCACCACTGCTATCAGTCAGGGTGACTGTTTGGTTATTAAGTGACTGGGACACCATATACTTGCTAAAATCGATGAGCACCCCACCCCGCGTTGCGAACAACCCGTCCACCACGGGTGGCAGATAGGAAACCATGCTTATATTTAAGCCCACAACGGGTGGTGGAATGTTCAAAACAGGGCTTTGAACGGTGAAGTAACCCTGCTTCTGGTAGACCACCATCCACTGACCCTGCGGTACGAACCATCCGTAAGCGCCACGTGCATCGGTGTACTCCTGGCTGGTTTCACCGAAGGCGGCGGCGTTCCAAACACTCCAAGGCATGCTGCTATTCGGCCTATAGTAAATTGTAGCAGACACATTTGGAAGCGGGTTAGAGGGTATCGCCTCATAAACATAACCACTTGGGTCAATAACGATTTTAGGATTAGCCACAGCATTAAGTTCACTATTACACTTATTAAGCTGAAAGTCAACCTCACTCGACAATTTATTTTCTTTATAAACAATATATATACCATAGCCAGTACCCGCCAGCTCTAACGGCAATGCATATATAAAGGCAGCAGGAATGGAACCCGCGAATGAAACAGCAAAACCCGCACCATCGTTTACCTCAGCACGTATAAAGATCTTTTTTATGCCTGTTTGAAGGCCGTTGTACAGGTTTTCTGCATAGGTCGTGTTGTAATTCGGGTTCTTAATTCCCTGAATACACGCCTGCCAGAGGCTCATCCTCGACTCTATCTCTTTATACCATGAATAGTCTGAAGCCGCACCAAGTGCGTTGGTTAAAACGCCGACCACGGGGATGCTTGTGTGTTCCGAAATCTCAGCTGCGTTTTTACCCACAAATTCAACTATGTCTTTTCCGGTGGCTATTATCCCAGGTATGCTGCTACCCCAATTATTGAACCAATCTTTAAGGCTGTCAAACTGGGAGGTTACGTTCGGAGGCAAAGCTGAGTATGGGATAAATAGAGAGTAATTCACCACAATCATGGTTGAATTCATGAAGACTATGTTTGATGAGTAATTAAAGACCGGATAACCGGTGGTTGTGAGCACTTGAATGTCCTGCAGTGTCGGAGTATAGAATACATCCTTCCTTACATGTAGCGTTTGAATCGTCAACAAGCTGATGTTATTGGGTATAACCCCAGTGTTGTTTGGTAGGTTCAATATAGCCTCAAAGAAAGATGAGTTGAGATTTAATATATGGATCTTAGATGACGCTAGCAGTGTATTTCTTAGGGAGCTCATATAGCTATCTACAGCCGGCATAATTTGACCATTGCCCATTGGAACGTTCAGGGTATCATAGCTCACAGATATTGAACCAGGCACTTGGGTTGTGGTGATCGTTGCATGAAACAGTCCATCGTCTCCAAGCGTGGCGTTCACATACCCAACGTTTTGTACGTATATCACCACGTTTGAAACGAGTGAGGTGTTGGTGAAGCCCACCGTGAGCTGGAGAGGCATTCCCGGCACGAAAACATAGGGCACATCAAGCGGCCCAAGCGATGGGTCCGTACATATTCTCCTACCATCGGCCTGCTGCATGCAAAACAGGTTGATTCGGGGGTAATTCGGGTTGTAGAACACGAAGAGTGAGTGTGAGTCTAGTGTGATGTTTCCGATGTGGGCCTGTGCGTGTAAAACATGTAGGCTTACACCTCTGGACACACTTAGCTGAGCGTTGAGCGACCAGAAACCACCGCCCCCAGAGACCACCTCACCTAGGAGGGAGGAGTTATCATACACCCACACAAGTGAGTTCGGAGGTGCCTCACCCGTCACACTTATACTACTCGTATCCACAGCGAGGGGTGCCTGTATACTCACCTGTGATACGTCTATTGAGTCGGACCCCAGAAGCTCGGTGTGCGCACCGGATTGGTCAACGTAGCTCATGAACGCTGTTAGCGGTAGGTACGTGGCGTTGTAGAAGGTACCCAAAGACAGCTCGGCTCTGAGCACACCTTGGGAGGCACCACTAAGGGTACCAATAGGCACCAAATAGTACTCACCCGATATTGATGCGTCCACGCGTCTTCCATTTAGAAGCACACTGTTTTGCAGCAGTGAAGCACCGCTGATCATCGGTATAATAAGCGTCACATTGGAAAGAGTCTGGGAGCCCGTGTAGTTGTACGCTATACGAACGAACAGGGTTGTCCCCGGCACAACCAAAGAGGGGCTACTGGTTATATAGTTACCCTGCTTACCAGCGAAGAAGTCTTCACCTTCGGGGTATAGTGCTACAGCGCCCAAGTTAACAATCTGCGCGCTTGGCACACTCACGGTGAACCTAGACATGAGCTGCGTGGTAGAGGATTGTGAAGTCACTACAAAGAGGTAACTACCAGGCCCAAGCCCAACATCCAGCGAAGAGGAGGAGTTCGAGACCTCCAAGGGATAACTCGTGTTTGAGAGTGGGTAAACCGTCGCATACCAAGAGGTTACGGGTTGACCGCTTAGCGCGTCCACAAGAGTGGCCCTGACCACGCTCTGCTGAATCAGGTAAAGCGTTGCCGTAGCGCTCAAATTCGAGGACAGCCTCACAGTCACACACGTTGAGGGCAGCTGAGCCAGATAGCCATCAGCGCACACTTGGAAGGGTTCGCCTGGATAACCCACTACTGGAATAATGTTTTCAATATTCTGTCCACTTGTTGAATTTATTGCACCTGGCACAAAGTAATTGTTCCCACTCGGGTCCCTCGCATAGACATCAAAGTGTACAGCGGTCCTCCAATCAACTGGGATAGGACCGAACAAGTTACCCCCCAAATACTGAACGAACAGCTCTAAGCGGATGAGGGCTGGCACCACAGCTGGAAAAACTATACGCACACTCGAGGTGCGGTTTGGGTAAACATTCACTGCACTATCCAAGGCGAACGCGTTGTTCAACCCGTAAGAAATGGCTGGAGGAAGCAAGTACACACCGTAGCTACCGTTGTAAAGCACGAGTGAGAAACCACCTGTAGAGTTTGTCAACGCAGAATACTGGATTGGTCGACCGTTTAAATATCCCTCAAAGTACACCCTGAGACCCGTGATGCTCGTCCCATTAGCATCTACAACCGACCCAGTGACCACACCCTCGGGGTAACCCTTTAGAGTGATTATACCCACAGTGTGATTCGAGCTCACAACAAAAACACCCTGCGCTGGTAGGTAAGGTAGACCCGTCCCTGACGTGTAGACGGCCACCGTTATCGTAGAATTAACCGGGGCCAGTATCCCGGGAGAAAATCCGCTCGAATCAGTATACATTTCAACGCTAGCCGGCGACCCACGCGAGAGGAATACCACCCCAGCACCCGTGACTGGCGAGCCAGATTGAGCAACCACCTTCGCGCTAAAACTACCCAAAGTGTAGGAGAGTGTGTTTACCCCCCGAGTCAGCGTAACGCTGCTTTGATTCGTGCAAACCAGGTCAACGCAGGCCGCGACCCCCACATTCGTGTTATATGGTAGATACGCCACTGCTAAACCGTTTAGACCAGTTGGGATCGTGAATACACCGGAAGAGGTGTTGACCTCTATCGAAGCCCCCGAAAACGGCTCTCTCTGGTAGCTCACACCCACACTCAGCGTCTGCAGAGTCACGTGGTAAACGTTCAACCCCGCGTTGAGCTTCAAATTAGAGAGAAATAAGCACACACTATCAATACACTCATAGATACTTGCAACGCTACCCTGAGGTAAAGCCAGACTTAGAGTGCTCCCACTTTGAGAGGATAAAAGCACGTAGATGCGACCTTCGGAAACCACTTTGAACAGTATGCCGGGAAGAGGCCTACCATAGGTGTCACTCACATTTATCGAAAGATAAGAAAGCGCGTGGTTCGCGAAGCTTGGTAGCGAAGAGTATGCGAAGAATAATTGTTCAACATAAGGATAAAGATACGGTTGATATGTTCCAACTGTTAGATTGTAACTAGGAACATACGTCAACCCGAAAGTCGATGAAGGTTCTTGACCAATGACACCCATTGGCTCAAAGGACAACTGGGTCAAATCAAGCACAATGTTATATATTATAACATATTTGCTATAAGACACCATGGGTATCCCCGCACTCTCCAAAGGCCCAGCAAAGCATACACCCGGATTAAACGGGCTAACCCTAAGATACGCACGGGTTTGCGGGTTAACAACGTAAACAAAGTGTGTATACACCGCACAAGAGTATGTATAATTCCCCGAAGCGGCGTCAACTACAAGTTGTTTCGTCATGTTGTTAAACACCAAGCCATCCAAGTAAGTATTACTAATAACTTGAACAACATTGACGGTATAATTGTTTGGATCTATAGAGTAAATCGTCATATTATAATCAGTTAGAGAGTATTTGTAGAAAATAGTGTTAAGCCCTACATAAAGTTCTCCAGTTTGTGGGTCTATGGCTAAGAGCTGAGCTACCTGCGGCTGGTATAAGTCGTCGTAAATCCCGTTAAGAGTGATACTCTTTAGTATTGACCCAGTCCTCGCATCTACCACCCATAATAATGAGTGATCATACCTAGAAACGTTGTTATAATTATTAATAAGAGAATAGTAGGGTATGGAAGTCAAGGCGTACAACACGTTAGAGTTCACCAAGAAATCCTCAGGGTAGGAGGGTATTGGGATGGTCTTTATCCATTCAATTCTTAAATCCGTTAGGTTTAACGCCACCAGCTCAGTTGTAAGATTGGCGTAAATACTAGTAAAAGTATAGTTGGAGAGCATTGCGTATAGAGTTTTGTCAGTCTTATCCAAAACCAATTTGATTGTGCCCATCATAGTTAAGTTGAGGTTTACAATTCGCTCTAAAGATTGATTAGATGAATTTACAACCCATATCACGCTCCTATAGCCGTCACCTGCGTATATGTCACCCGTTGCCTGATCATACGCCAGCGCGCTTGGAGCCCCACTCATGTAGATGAACAACCCTGGAGAGCCAGCCTGATTAAGCACAATGATCCCTTCAAGCCCAACTTCAACGTAAACGTTACCAGTCGATGGGTCACTTGTCATGTAAACCGGATAGTCAGGGGTATAAACAACGCTATAGGAGCCTAGGTTAGGGTTGAACTCATAAACATCGTGCACATATGGCAAAGCCACCATAACACGATTATCAAAAATAGCCGTAGTCTCACAAGAAGCAACACCTAGAGGGTACCCGACGTACCGAACGCGCCCGAAGTTTACTTGGTCAGCAATACCCGTCTTATTCAGTAAGATGATACTCCAATTCGCATTTAAAAAGTCAGACCCCGCGCAGCCCACCGTGTAAACATCGCCAGTTGAAGGGTTACCTGTCACCGCTGGGAAATAGCCGTTCAACGACACATTTGAAAGCAAGCCAGCTGTAGATTCATTAAACATCACAACATTCGTAACACCAACATATTCATATTGCCCACTAAACGAGAGGTAAAACACGTTTCTTACATCATCTATATAGAGGCTGTTATAGTTAACAATGTTATATGTGAGGTTTACTCTAATCCATTCCACGTCACCAGTGATTAGATTCACATCTGAAAGGTCTAGAAGTATCCCTGACCAAGAAGGCTCATATACAGTAGACTGACCACCGATTATAAGGCTGTCCTTCTTTGGGTCAATACCAGCGAACCCTGGGTTAAAGGGTAACTCGAAGTATCTAATAATTGAGCCACCCTTAATCTGAAGAACGAAGCCATTAGTCAGTATTACATACACGCTTTGGTCAAACGGGTTATACAACATCTCTCGAATGTTGTAGGATGATATGTGGAACACATCTTGGAACCTCGGTGCTGTTGAGTTGGGATTAACCGCCACTATTGAATTTGCACATGCAACATAGAGGACCCTCGACGCTGGGTCATAAACCATCTGAGTTGGTTGATACGTCGGCTGATCAATCGTATTCCAACCTTGAATGCTAGGCTCGCAGCCCTTAGCCGAAATTGACGGGAGATAAACCGATAAATCCTTTACAAATACTAGGTTCACAGTGGTTGACTGGTTAAAATAGCTAGCACTATTAGAAAGCTGACGCCCGTTGACAAACACGTATCTCAACGAGTAATCCGATAAGTTTGTAGTAACAGTAAAGAAATAATAACTACCCTTTAGGATATACACGGTTAAAGCCTGCCTGCTAGTGCTGAGGTGCAGCGTCGCATTTTGGTATAAAGACAGGGACCAAGTCTGACCAGGGGGTAACCCACTCTCAACAAACCTGACCAGAACAGTGTCACTTGAAAAGTTAATCCCAACGTAATAGTTGTGGTTGTTGTTCGCCGGGTTGACGGTGATGAGTCTATAGTTAGCGCCTGACTCCCAAGGCGCGGGCGCCCCAAACGCAAACGCAAAATAGAGTGTCAATTCAGTAGACGGCTTGACTGATGTGCTCCCCGCTGAAGCAGTGACGAGTGTTATGGGCACGGGTATAGATATGCTCTGAGGCGCGGAAGCAGAGCTGTTCAACCCATTAACCTCCACCCACCAAGGAGTCCCGCTTGGCAGGTTCCGTTCGCTAAGGACAATATCAGCCATGTACTGAGTAAAGTTTAATGTGAGAGTGAGGTTCCCTTTTTCCAACAAGACACCAAAGGAGCTGGCTCCCCCGCTTTCTATGGAAGTGTCGGGCGTATATCCATTAGGAGTCAACACCGACAATGTGTGTAGCCCATCCACCAATTTGATCGAAATACTATTCGAAGTTGTGTTTAGCTGTGGGCCGTAATCTATGGATACACCCCAAGACGTTGAGTTAGGAAGTCCCACCTCCTTAATCGTAAGGGTGTTATATGTTACCCCTTGTGTGAACACCACACTGTATAGCGTTGAGTTGAGCTGGGTTAAAGTGTACGTGTACCCCATAGGCGCCTCAACCGTATAGTTATGCTGACCCTGACTAACAGCGAAGGTGAGAGGCCCATCTCCATAATGCTCATTGGTGGCATTGATTGACGAATAGACGGGTGGCTGGTCAACGTACACATACCAGGGGAGAGGATAGCGGAGACCACTCGCAATAAAGGTAATATTAACGGTGCCCGGATTCGGCTGAAACACTGGTTTCCGGGCGTCGAAAACCCCCAAGAACCCTGAAATCTTGTACCACAAGAACTTCAGAGCATCAGTAAACATGTTCCCATGATTAGACAACGGCGCGATGAAATCAACTACATTAACACTTTCATGTTGAAGGTTATCCACACTAGACTGAACCGGAATCGAGCTACTAATAACCGAGTAGAAATCAGAGTAAAAAGTAGAAGTCAAGACCAAAACCAAACAAAACAGAGCTAAAACACCATGCCTATTACTTACCAAACTACTCAACCCATGCACCACCCAAACACATCAACACGCTCAGACTCCATCCCAAAGTCAGCCCCAAGCCTATTCAGCCGCATATAAGCATTCGGTTTACCGAAAAAAGTAAACTCACACCCAAACAACAGACGATGAGGAGCTGGGAAACAAAACAACACCATAACAACCCAGCCGACCACAAAGCCAAACCGAAACAACAACTAAACCCCTATCAGCTAAAGTCTATTATAATCCAACATAGTCCCCAACCCATCGCCGTATCTATGAGTCCACAACAACCACATCCGAGTCCAGTGGATAAGAGAATCCCGAATACCCGCATCCCAAGCTCACAACCAACTTTACCATAGAATTAGCAGATTCCTATCTAAACCCATCAGCATAACACTAGGCTAGACAACGGGGGCCACCATTATCAACCACGCTATAGAACACTTTCGACTCCTTCCATAGGCCCCAAACGCAGTTCAACACTAATCTCAACGCCATCCATGGGGAACTGTTCACACAAGGCTTATACCTTAAAGGGGATGAATTGAAACACTGCATCAGACATGATTTCTGGTACTACTTGGTTATTCACTATCCTTTAATGAAGAATTGAAAGCCATTGTAACCGCTCGTGTTTTATCCTTCACCGCAACCTACACTTGGTGGCGTTCATCATGAGCTTAGTCTCGTCAACCGACACAAATTCCCCTTCATGGGAAGCTTTTATCAACGACGTGAAGCACTTGAGAATACGTGAATGGGACACACCCATCTGCTTCGCTATAATGATGGGACACCAACCATGATGAGCAGGATGGTCCTCGCCTTTTCGACTATTGCGCTTGAACACGGTTACGGATCGCTTTCACCGTTCAACTTATCCGTTAGTGTTGGGCGATCCACACCTTAACCCCGAAATCCTTATTCGTGCAATATCCTCGTGCTAAAAGGCTTTCAGCCTATTTCAAACACGTCGCCTCTGGTTGAAGCCTTTTCGGCTAGGTAGTAAATCATATTACTACCTAATTTGTAGTAATATTCATGAAATGGATAACGGTGTCTACAAAGGTTAGAAGAGAGTTACTCGAAAAGGCTAGAGAGCACGGAATCAACGTTTCTAAGGTTCTCAGAAGAGCTTTAGAGGAGGAAGTCAAAAG
>Ga0208549_100864_pt1 | contig 11682 bp, 15 predicted proteins | sample BED_host_MetaG_FD_187135 | JGI IMG/M metagenome (GOLD analysis project Ga0208549, IMG submission 187135) | Hot spring microbial mat communities from Yellowstone National Park, Wyoming, USA - BED_host_MetaG (SPAdes) (version 2) | ecosystem: Environmental > Aquatic > Thermal springs > Hot (42-90C)... | reverse complement strand
GTCATTGTAATAACTATAGCGATTATCGTTGAGATTGCAGTTCTTTTTGTGGATCCTTTAAACTGCATATGATATCATCTTAATAGCTTAAATGATTATTTGCAGAGCCGAGGCAAGACGTTCCTGTCTTTCTAGAATCAAGCCCGGGTTCAGGGTGGGGAGTAGAGAAAGCACCTTGTTACGTGAGGTATTTGAGAGACAGTTTTCGGATATCAATCTTAGTATATCCTTAGAGAGATGTCTCGAATCAGGACTCCTCAACACTCTTCTCTCAGGCGCTTTTATCACAAGTTCGTGAAAAGATCTCACAAGTCTTGTCAAACCACGCGCACCAACTCCAGCAATCTCAGAAACTCCAGAATAATCGCAAAGCAGCACTCTTTCTGCCAGCTCCTGAAGATCTTCCTCGCTCAAACCGTCTAGGGATAGACTCGAAATTGAAGCAGCCTCGATAAGACGGTCGACCTCTGGGCTGGGCGACGATAGTTCAGGCTCTCCCATGGCCTGTACGGGTCCACTGCCTCTTTATTACTTGTCCTTATTTGTCAAGACAACGTTCCGTCCTCGCAGGGTATAAATTACCGACGTTTCCTTTTCACTCGCGACCCAAAAGTTAACTGCTCCTATGGGGCAGTTGTGCACAATAATCATCCACATGTTATGCGTATATTGGAGGAGGTTTGTACCCCCCGCTATGCTGGAAGTGGTGTTCCAATCTTCACAGGATAGGCTGTTAGAGCTGGCTTACCAACTTGGCGACTGCGTTGGGATAATACCTATCGTGAAGACAAATAGCGTAATACTAGATGAGGCAAAACAGGAAGATTTCAGTCGGGTTGTCGAATGCATTCGTGCACATCTTGCTGAGGTAGGACAGAGTAATTTTGACTTTGCGCTCAAGGGAAATAAAATTTTTGTCATCGCGACCTCTGAGAACTCTAAAACATGGGTTATGTCACCGACCGGAAGGACAGGGGACATTCCAGGTGTCTTTGTTTGCCCTCATTGTGGCAAAATATCTACATTTGAAGCAGAATACAAGTCACATCTCGTTAGCCACTACGTTATCTTTTGATGAAGCAAAGAAGTGAAAAACATCCTATCCTGATCAGGAACGCAGCTATTATATTGTGCACGGTATTGGTGTGCAATCTGCACCCACCTTTCGTCTGGCTTTGTTACGGCCAAAATGTGCTGGGTTTTACGAATGTATGGCAGAACGATTGCAAATATTCGTCATTAGATGAGAAGATTGGTATTAATGACAGGGATGGGCTAGGGGATGGAGATAGGTAACATTTGGCTACAAAATTGTTGAGTTTTTGGGAAGCCACCGCAGTGGGGCTTGGAAACATAGTGGGCGCCGGCATATTTGTTATGGCAGGCTCAGCTATAAACGAGGCTGGCCCGGGGGCACTCTTTGCATTCGTTATCACGGCCTTGCTAGCGATCACTGTTGGGCTGAACAGTGCAGAACTCTCATCAAAGCTTCCTGAGGTCGAAGGCGGAGTTTACAGCTTCACCAAGGCAACGCTCGGCGACACGACCGGTTTCCTTGTTGGGTGGTTCAGGTTGATATCCTACGCAGTGAGTGGGGGTGCCGTAGCGCTGGGTTTCGCCGGATACCTGACTGCGTTAGGGTTACCGAAGGCGGGGTACTATCCGCTGGCTGCTGCGCTGATAATAATTCTTTCCCTCATCGAAGTGAGAGGAATCAAGATAGCATCCGAGTTCGAAAAGTGGCTTGTTGCCTTCACCATAACTGGTCTCTTTCTGACTTTCTTTACCGTGCTGATCCTCGGAAGGTACTCACCCTCTAACTTTGAGCCCATCTTTCCTCATGGCTCAACAGGTGTTCTTCAGGCAGCTTCATTGGCCTTCTTCGCATATTCTGGGTTCAACACAATAGCTACTTTGACCCCTGATGTAAAAGATGGCGCCAAACAGGTCCCCAGGGCCATAATTATGTCTCTTCTCATGAGCACCATCCTTTACATACTTGTGGTTTTCTCGATGCTTTATGCACTGAACTGGTCAAAATACGGAACAGCCTCGAACCCTATTTCGCTCGCCCTTTCTGCAGTAAAGGCGCCTGGTCCCGTGTCTGCCCTGGTGGATGCCGCCGCCCTAACAGCCACACTCACTGTCACCCTTTCTCTGATAATTGCTGGGGCAAGGACGACCAAGCAGATGGGCAAGGATGGAATGCTTCCCGAGTTTTTGGGAATGGGGTCGAAGGTACCTACATTCGTCATAGCAGCAGTTATGCTCGCTTCCCTTGCGCTTGGAAATGTGGAGTCTATTGCTCTGGTGGCTAATTTCGGTGTGATATTCTCCTATATGCTGTCTGGGGTTGAGGTTGCGGTGACAAGGAGACGTAAGATGGTAGGGGGCTACCTTTCACGCGGGTATCCCTACGTCCAGGCGTTCTCTTTGCTTGCTTCAGGCCTCCTGATGATCGGGCTCGGAACAGAATCCTTGGTGATCGGATCGCTGACTTTGCTTGCTGGTTTATTTGTTCATTCCTTCTACAAATACGTTGGCAGAGAGCTCAAAAATGATGAATCCTCGGGCTAATTAGGAATTAATATCATTACGCTACTTCGGGTTTAGGTCAGCTTCAGGGTGCCTCGGCCTCCTAGCTAATTTCTTCTATAATATACATGGCTGACATCGAGATCCGGATCGCTTCATAAAGTAACAGGAATTATACGGTTTTACTAAAGCGCGTCAACCTTTTAGAAGAGTGCATGCTTGCGCGAGACGGTAAAATAGTGACTTTATATGCCGTCTTCGCATGATTCGCAGAGTGTTACAACAGTTCACAATCATGATAGAAATCTGGCGCTTCTATTCGTCGCCACTGGCGCCATCTTTGGCATATATGGAAGTGGCCTCGGCTCCCTCATGCTAGCTTCCCTTTCTGGCTTTAGGCTTCCCCTTCAAGAAATCGGCTTTGCTTCTCATCCCTATGCTCAAATCTATGGATTTATCTTTGAATTCATCATGGGTGTTGCCTACATACTAGTCCCCAGATTCAAGGGAGAAAGGCTCGCTGACATACTCTCCTCGCTGAAGCGACGGAGGTTCTACTTTTGCTTCCTGTTACTCCTTCATCCCTCACGGTCGGAGAGCGTTTTGCAAGCCTCCATTCTTGAGTTTCGAGGTCGTTCCTGTCCTGAACGTTGCCTCTTTAGGGGTATCAGTGCTTCCCTTTGCACACATCCCTGTCTGTGTGCAATTCGGATATACCTTTACCCAAAGCACTTGGGAGTGTGGAGGTGTTCCAAACCAGTTATGGACTGGTATTGTCGTGGAAGTATACTGCATGCCTTCTCTCTGAAGGACTTATTCACAGGACTTTCCACAGAAAGTTCGTAGAATAGGAATTTATATAGACTTTTCGCGATTCATCTTATCCCTAAAGGTCGGGGCTTTCTTGCTCATGACTCTGTAAGGGAGCAATTGTTGCAGCGTACTTGAGCTACATACTGGTTACATTCACCGACGTATGCTTCATAATTCTTGGTTATCTCTTTTCATACTTCTTGATGGCTTTGGCATCTTTTTTCTTTCTTATTGGAGTTGGTGTCTTCGCAGTTCAGACTTCCAAGCTTGCATTCATCAATAAGGGCGGCTTCCACCAAACGAATCCCCTGATTGTGGAGGCGTCTCTTTCTTCCTTACTGTCTTGTATAATTCTGGTGTTCGCAAATTATGCCGGCTTGCGGGTTCATGTTGACATATTTTCTCAGTCCTCAATCTATCTTGTTCTGCTCAGCTTCGCATCTTCAATGATCTACGCCGTGGAAATACGAACTGTGAGCTTTAGACAGAGTTATTACAGAACTTGGGCAGCCAGTCTCACCTGGCTTACGCAAGGTTTTGCGATTTTTCTTTCCTTTTTTTAGTCTTTCATTCTTCGGGAATCCTCCTTATCGACTCTGGCATTCTTTTCCTTGCAGCTGCCATATCCGCTTCAATTTCGCTCAAATTATTCGGAATGGGGCATCCCCTGATGTACAGACCTTCAATGACAGAAACTCATTACAAAATAATGAGATATAATGATCTTGCAATGATAACGAGCTTCGCCTGGCTCCTCCTTGCATTATCATTAGGCATTCTTATGTTGTTTGATTCACCGAAAATGAATGGATTCTTTGGTGAGTTCTCCCTTTTGAATGCAATTCCTATGGTGGCTTCGTCGGCGTATACTCGCGACCTGTTCATTCATTCGATCGCCGTGGGTTTCACAGGCCTGAGCGTAATCTGTTATGCACCAATGCTTTCGCCTAGTTTGCCCGGAAGAAGAGGTCCTATAACGGGGCTTGCATACTATCCCATAATTATACTGAACCTGGGGATGTTGTTTAGGGCAACCGGAGACGTGGATTCTATGGTACAATCCGCAATGCCGTATTAGGAAGCGCTTTCGGGGCCACTGATTCTTCTGGCAATAGGATGGTTCCTCCTGATGATACATCAGGTGGGCAGGGTAAGGAGAAATGTTATCCGTCAAACTAGTGCTGTCTTACCTCTCAATGAGAAGTTGCTAGAATCAATTGCAGAGTTAAGAATCGTCGAACCAAGTCTAGGATACGACAAGAACTATCCTGCATTCTGGTTCGTATACCGGTTTCCAAACATATATCTTTTGCTTAGACGTATAGAGGATAACCCTCTAATTGATCTATTGAAAGAATCTCAGGATGTTATCTTTCGGCTGCAGGACAGCACCTTTAGAGTAAATATTGAGTTCTCTTCGAACAATAATACTGTCAAAAGAATTATCAAATTATTTAAGGACAAATACTGGCAGAGAAAATTCAAGAATGCATTTGGAACACGCAGGGAAACTGTCGCAGTAATTTTTCGCAACATTAAGGAATCTTGAGCATGATGTGTATAAAGATCTGATAAATTTTTGAATTGTGTTTGTAACATCGGTACACAACCCAATATTCGACTAGCCGCCCATCAAGATGAAATTATTTATCTACTTGGATTACATGATTAGAATACGAAATCTGTACGCAATTGCATGCACTTGTTTACAAATGGTTTTATAGATTTTGGGAATCCGATGCTTGTATGAAAAGATGGAAAGCGGCTCTCATAATATTTGTAATTATCACATTTGTGTTTAGTGTGTCAGCGGTTAAATTTGAAATAGGAGTCGTTGCCGACCCATCTGCTTCAATAACAGCATACGAGGTGAAGGGTAACGCAAACCTTTCGAACCCTGGATCTGAATCTTTTTGGAATTCAATACCGTGGACAAGCGTGCCGCTTTCGGCGAACGTGCCTAACGGTGGACACACAGCTCTCGTCAATGTCAAGGCTGCATGGAATGGTACAAATGTTTTCATTCTTTTAAGTTGGAATGCCACCAATCCTAGCAACAGGATGTCCAGTGTATTTTCGTTAGGAGGCGGTCCGTTTGGCTTTCCACCCTTATGGTTAAATTCAAGTTCGGGCCAATATGTGGTTGCCCCTCCCAGGAATGAAGAGGAGAACATAGTAAAGCAATACTATACAAATTCTACCTACTATTCTCAAGACAGGGTGGCCATGATGTGGTATCTTGGTGGCCAAACTGGTACCCCAGATGACTGTATGGTCGTAGGACAGTCTAATGGTGGAGCTTTGCAATATGGTGGCGCAGCGAACATCTGGGATTTTATGACCGGTGCGACCTGGAACACATCCACCCTCTTTCTCCCCCAAATAGGGATGAGCGAGGTGCCACTCAGCCAATACTACTCATGGTGGAATAGAAATGTGAGCTTTACGGGTGTAAACTACCCCGCACCTCCTACCGGTTTCGCACTCAACCTTTACACAAACTCCTCAAATCTTTACGAGGTTGGTCTTGGAACAGGTCTGTTCTATGACGACGTGGCTACAAATTTAACCAATCCATATTCGGTGTCGGCAGGGGCATCAATGGGTTCTGATTCCTGGACTGTTGAAATGAGCAGATCCTTACAAGTGCCGAACGGAGGAGAACCTTATCTCGTCAACTTGGAACCGGGTTCGACTTATGACGTCGCGTTCGCTGTCTGGCAGGGTTACCTAGGTGAAAATGCTTTCATAAAATCAATCTCAACCTTTCAGACACTTTATCTTTCGACACAGCCACCTCCTAGCATCGTTGTTCCGGGGCAAGGGCTCGTGGGTCCTATCACCCCCTACGAGCTGGTGACCCTGATCGGGTTCGTCTTGGCGCTGGTAGTGTTGGTTTCTTTGGCGTTTCTTACCAGGAGGCGCGACATCTGATGTCTGATTCGAACCAAGAGCACGGCCCAAAGGTGGATACCGAAAGAAGGAGATTTTTGAAGACACTGGTGTTCCTCGGCGTGGCAGCGGCAATAGGCGGCGCTGTCCCCATAGTAAGATACCTGATCCCACCATCAGCCGGTCTTTCTGGCTTCCCTGAGTTACTACTTGTTGATTCTTCGGGCAATCCAATAAAGGCATCCTCGATCCCCGTTAATTCCCCTCAGACATTTCTGTTTAACTATCCGCTTCAAAACGAGCCTAATTTCCTGATAAATCTTGGTGATGAAAATAACAATCCTGTGCCGATCCCGCCAACCGAGGTGAGCGTGCCTGCCGACAACTCAACGTATCAATTTCCCGGAGGTGTGGGTCCAAATAAATCGATAGTTGCATATAGCGCGATATGCGAGCACCTTGGGTGCACATATCCTGAGCTCCATTTCTACCCACCGGGCTATCCCCCCGCAGATACGTTTAATGGTCCAATGACCAAGGTGATACATTGCAGCTGCCATGGAAGCACCTATGACCCTTACAAGGGGGGCGCTGTCGTGACCGATCCCACTCGGTACCCGTTGCCTGCTGTTGTTCTCAGGTGGGACCCCTCCACCGACAGGCTATACGCCACCAAGATGGTTGGTCCCACCATTTACAGTCACTCGGACGACCTGCAGGGAGGCTCACCACCTTCAACCTCTGAGATAGTGGTGCGGAACGCCGGTAACCCGTTTGGCTAAGAACCAAGGTGGTACTATTGGGTATTGCAAATAAATTCGTAAATTGGTGGGATGAAAGACTTCACCTGAAGGATGCGCCTCTGGCAAGGGTACCCGACTACATGTATTCCTTCAACTACTGGACGGGCTCCTTCGTCGCTGCAGCGCTTGTGTGGCAGGTCGTGACCGGTCTTTTCCTTATTCTCTATTATGTACCGAGCGACCCGTACAATCAGACGATTGCCCTTATACAGCAGGTTCCCTACGGTTCGCTTCTCTTGGCAACCCACCTTTATGGGGCATATGCCATGATATTTCTTGCATACGTTCACATGTTCAGGAATTACTTTGTCAAGGCTTACAAAAAGCCGAGAGAACTTCAATGGATGATCGGCGTACTTCTACTTGTGATAGTCCAGGGCGCTTCATTTCTTGGATATGCAATGACAGGGGATATACTGGCTACAGATGCGGTTGATGTAGGAAAGGGAATACTGTCGAATTTCCCAGGAGGCAACCTTCTCGAACCTTTGTTCTTCGGAAATGGAACGTCGCTGAGCCTTTTCACGAGATTACTGGGTTATCATATAATCCTAGTCGCCCTCATCGGCCTTCTGTTCGGATATCATTTCTACTTGGCCGAAATGAACGGATTCATGCCCTCTAGAAAAAAGGCAAACTTCAAGGCCCCTGCAAAACTTGAAGAGAAGGATCCCTCGCTCAACCCCTGGTACCCTAGGAATCTGTTATATATGGTTGAACTATCCTTCTTTGTTTTTGGCTTTATCCTGATAATACCATCTATTCTTAGTATCCTTCATAATGTACCGCTTCTCTTTTCTCCTTATCCATCAGTTTCGCCTACCAGCCCGCTTGCAACGACTATTCCCGCATATCCACCGTGGTTCTTCCTCTTTCTCTACAAGGTGTTGGATTTCAGACCACTCAGCCCATTTGTAGTTGCTATCATTGCTGCTATAATCCCGGTGATCTACTTCCTTTCGGTGCCGATACTTGACCGTGGTGAAGATCTGCACTTTTTCAAAGGTTGGGTATTTCAGGCTATTGGTGTGATAGCCATAATCAACTTTATCCAAACAAGTGTATGGGCGGCTGTGGCCCCGGGGGTTCCGGTCAGTCCAGCCGTTTACATACCTGTTCTTGCTGAACCCGCGATTCTGATATTTGCCGGTTTCTATCTTCTATCAAAGGGTCCAACCAGACCTGGAACATTGGGTGAACAAACAGCAAAGGGGAGAAAATTTGCATTTATCTTCCTTGTTCTTCTTGCGTCTATCCTCTCTGTTATCGCCTCTCTTTCGATCAATCACCTTTTGAGTACTGGGAGTGTGATGCTGATACCCCCAGCCCTTACAGGTTCGCTCGTTACAGGGGTCCTCGGCGTTGTTGTAATCGGGTATGGCAACGGAGGCAGAGGAGTTCGTGTCATCGATAAGAGGCAAGAAAATGCCAATCCTGTTGTTTTCCAAAAGAGAAATCCAAAGCTTGGACTTTTTTACGGAATATTCACTTTACTTATTCTACTCGCAATCGTTCTCGCCGTGACGATGTGGACATTCAATCCCATAACACAAGCTGCTTTCTTTGGCATAGGGCTGGGTACTTTGCTCGTCGTACTGGCAGAAATGATATCGATTTATCATTATGTCGTTTATTCTCGAAGGTGATTGGACATGAAGAACGATGCGCTGAACAAGGTGCAATTCTGGAGGGAGGGGGAGCTCGGGGTTGTTGCATTAGACAACGGAAAAGACAACGCACTGACCGAAGAAGTCGTTGAGCAGCTATCTGCAGCCGTAGCAATAGCTGAATCAGACGAAAAGGTGAAAGCGTTATGCCTTACCGGGGCTGGCCCCGCCTTCTTTTCTGTCGGTGTTTCATGGAAAAATGTTCGGGACTCCTCTTCCCTTCTCGAAAAAACACATGCACTTGCATCACTCTTGCTTGCCACAAGAATTCCCACAGTTTCCTTGATACAGGCCCCGGCGCTAGGAGCCGGCCTGGAGTTATCGCTGTTGACTGACTACCGTGTCGCTTCGGACAAGGCTATGATCTCCTTCCCTGAGGCCATTCATGGGTTTCACACGGTTTTTTCCGGGCATTACCTTTGTAGTAGGTTCTGTGGAGCATCCATATCAAGAAAAATATTCATGCTTGGCGAAGCATTTACAGCCGAAGCAGCGCTCAACGTCGGTCTCGTTGATGAAGTTTACACAAGCTCAACTTTCTACGAAAAGGCGGCTGAATTTGCTCATAATGCCATTCAAAACAGCGGCTCATCAAAAATTATAAGGCAATCGTTTTTGGAAACCGGTCAGTTACACCTCTCTTTTCTTCTAGAACTGATTACAGCCAAATCCTTTAACCCGAAGCCATCCAAACTCGAAGAACTTGAAGGTGAACGAGCGAAATTAAGCAAGATGCTGGCAAGCTCCAGTAGCGCAGCCGGAAGGCGTGGAGGTCGATCGTAACTGATGTCTGCTGAGCGAGGCGGATCGCGTATCACACCCCCACCCGTCTTTACATCCTTGTCTGCTTTGTTTCTCATTGTATTTTTCATACAGGTAATGACACAACAGTTCTTCGTAAGACTCGCCCCATATCTATTCGGGGCAGGGATAAGCGCTTCTTCCGTGTCTGAAGGTGCTTATGTGGGGGCGCTGTTTACGGACCTCTCTGCCATAATAGGAATCGGGTTGATGGTTGTGGCCTTCTACTATTTTCTTAGGATACCAGGGCTGTGGGCACGGTTGCTGGCAGCAGACATATTGGGGGTAGCCTTTCTTGTCAGCGTCATGGACGTAGCCCGTATCTTACTCCCAGCTTCCACCTTTTCCGAACTGTACGGGAATCCTGTATGGGCGGTTTCAAGCTCTGCGCTTCTTGCACTTGTGGTTTCCTCTCCCGTGTTAACTGTGTTCTTTGTCGAAAAACTCGGAGTATCAAATGGAAACAAGCAAGGCAAGCGCGCGTTTTTGTACTCTATTCCAGAGTATCTGGCAGGGGGGGCGTTATTCCTAGTCACTAGTTATTCGATTTACGAAGATTTCGCGAAACAGGTTGCCCCTCTCATTCTTGAAGTTGTATACAATGGGGGGATAAATCTTTTAGGACTCGCGGTAGTATCTTCCTGTTTGCTCGTTCTAAGCAAAACAGGGAAGCTGACAATGGTTGTTTCTGTACTCGTGGGGGGTATCCTGGCTGTCATAATGGATTACATACTCCTCGGAAACTACTTTTCGCTTAAAATATTTGAATTGACATGGCAAACATCTTTCGGAGCGCCACTCCCCGCGCCTATAGCGATTGTTTATTCATTCTTTCTAGGTGCACTTGTTGTTTCGTCGGTCGGATCGTATTCTAAATTTAGATCAGCTTACATTTTGATGATACCCGTCGGGATGATTGCCCTAGCGTCGTCCTTATTTCTGCTAAACTCCTTGACTATTTATCTTGAAGGAGCAGTCATTGGATATCTCCTTTTCGCGCTATCAATGAGACTCTTTACAACCGACCAGGTTCTCGTCGAAGCCTTACACAATAGGGAAACCAAAATCACGTCTGCATCGAACTGAAAATGAGTTAATCCCTTATTCTGATCTTTGATATGTTATTTTTCATAATGGCTCAAACAGGAATTTACTTTCAGGCAGATAAGTCGAAAGGCATAATTGATTTCATGGTAATGACAAGGTTGCCCATCTTGTGAAAATTCCGTCGTTTCGCTCGATGACTTCGAAACCTCTTAAAATATTCTCCCATTCATCTTGATTGATTGCTAAAGCATCATTCTTGCGGGCAGATCTAGTAACACCCATGTAGGCGACGCCTGTTTTGCTCAGTATCCTTTTGATCTGAGTGACAGCTCCCCGGTGGTCACTCATACAACATAACAATCCATGCGCAAAGACAAAATCCACAGTCTTGTCGGGTATGAAGTCAATTCTTGAAGCTGAAGAGGCGTAGGCTTTGACCACTGATTCTAGGCCTAACTTCTTCGCCTTGCTTGTCAGCCTGTGGATCGCGTTGGCATCAAAATCAACCGCGTACACAACTCCAGATCCACCCACACCCTTAAACACTTCCAGAACTTAATTAATGAAGAATTGTTCCCTTGGCACAAGCTGGGTTCAAAGCCAGCACCCATATTTCCTTTTGATAAGGTATGCGAAAGACTGGGGAAAGAACTTTCTCGTGAAATACCAGAGCATGAATGGATTCTCTGTGGGAGGGGAGGCTGGCGTGGCATCAGGAGAGTGGTGGGCAGACCTGCAAAATACTGGGAAGCAAGAGGTGGAACAATCCCTGGAAATAGTCGTCACCTTGGAAGTAGAAGTTGAAGATGGAAGACTGGAGAAGCGACTTCTGAACGCCCGTTTCCAGAGCATATGAGGGCTTTAGGATTGAGACCTGTTGTAGTTGTCCGTAGCTGCCCTGTCCAGACTGGCATACCACGTCTCGCTCCGTAGTGACAGAGGTCGTGCAACCTGCCTTCGTCACGAGCTTTATTCATTCTGGTTTGACTATTGTGTTTTATCACGAAATCATTCCACCCCCCTGAACAACAATGACGGGTCAATAAGCATCTCCCTCTGGGGCATCCTTGCATAAAACATCTTGATTGGTGTTTCAAGCTTTGATATATCGAATGCTCCATGAG
>Ga0208549_100863_pt1 | contig 11696 bp, 9 predicted proteins | sample BED_host_MetaG_FD_187135 | JGI IMG/M metagenome (GOLD analysis project Ga0208549, IMG submission 187135) | Hot spring microbial mat communities from Yellowstone National Park, Wyoming, USA - BED_host_MetaG (SPAdes) (version 2) | ecosystem: Environmental > Aquatic > Thermal springs > Hot (42-90C) >... | reverse complement strand
TTGTAGAAGCTTCTTGTCCCTTGAGGTAAGGCTCTACAGAGCTTCTCGAACGTTTGGTGCGCGTGGTTTTTGAAGCTCTTTTCACTCTTGGTACCGTGTTCCACGGTGTGTGAGGATAACAGAATCATCCAAGCACCTTGTTTTGAGCCTCCGAAGGAATCTGAGTTTTTGTGTTGTTCTTGTGACAAACCGAACCAAATGGGTTTTCTTGTCTTTGCGTCCACCACAACCCACGCGTACAGTGGTCGACCGCCACACTTCACAATGGTTTCGTCAACTACAATAAATACTCACAAGGTGTCAAAGCTCAGTTTCGCCACAACTGAGTCCACTCTTCTATACTCGGGTTTGAAACTCTGAAGCAACGCAAAGAAACTAGAAGTTTTTCTGAGACTCCAAAAGCGTTAACCAAAAGCTTGAGCTCGAACCTCTTTTTGTTTCTTAACAAGTTTAAATTCTTGAAGTTGAAAACATGGTGGGCGCCACGGTTTGTAAATCGAATTCGTGGGACCCACCACTTAAGGCTTATCTGGTCAGCATCATAATATACTAATAATCAGAGATTGCAAACTTGGATAAAGTGTCCTAAAAGTAGTGTTAAAGAAGGGCTTACTTCATCATTCCTATCGCTAAATCAAAAAGAAGCCGATAGCTCTCCTGTAAGAGCCGTGGCTTTGCTTTAAACTTTGTTGCTGTGCGTTTATTGAGATCCATGAAAGCTAATTACGACTAACAATTCTTTTTATAAACTCTAACAAATTTACATGAGTTCCTGTTTCTACGTATAGTACACTGCGCTAAGCCTATCAAATATAGTATCAAAATCGTAAAACTTAATACAAACTCTGATTAGCTCTTGATATGCCACTATCCTCAAATCTATTAAAAAGCAGAGTTTTGGTGACTGGTGCTAGCCAAGGGATTGGCTTTGCTGCTGCAAAGGCTTTTCTCGAAGAAGGCGCTCGAGTAGTTATAAATTCTTCAAACAAACAAAGATTAGAAAAAGCAAAAAACCAACTAAGCCAACTTGGTGAAGTACACGCAGTTGTGGCAGATTTACGAGAAAAAACAGAAATTGATAGGCTTGTTAGTGAAACAAAAAGACTTCTTGGCGGAATCGAAACATTGGTTTATGTCACAGGCTCCCCAAAACCAGGAACATTTATGGAAAAGGAGTATGACGATTGGCTTGATGCAGCAAAGCTTCTTACCATAAGTCCAGCTTATCTCGCAAGAAGAGTAGCTGAGCTTATGCTGGAACGGAGTGTGAAGGGACGAATAGTGTTACTTGCGTCCTTCGCGATAAAAGAGCCTATTCCAAATATTGCCCTATCTAATGTTTGCAGAATAGCAATAGCTGGTATCGTGAGAACTCTTGCCCGTGAGCTTGGCCCAAAAGGGATACGTGTTAATGCTATTCTTCCAGGTTATATTAAGACATCACGTATCGACCAAGTTGCTCAAGATTTAGCACGAAGATGGGGTGTAACTGTTGACGAAGCTTTTTCTAAGATTGCTCAAGAAATACCACTAGGCTATATTGCCCCACCAGAAGAGCTTGCACGCTCTATTATATTTTTAGGAAGCGATCTTTCAACCTATGTCAATGGGGCTGTGCTTCCTGTGGACGGAGGTCTTTTAAGATCAGTTTTTTAAAGTTTCACTAAACAATTAAAACTCATTCCGGTGGTAGCTCTTTTGCTATAAGCTCTATTGGTATACCTTTTGATTTGTGGTACGTGTATGATATACCATATATTATAGCTGCGATAACAAACACTATTAAGATGCTAGCTACGTAAACAGGGTTAAGAGGCGCTCCTGTGTACGCCGGTAATATCGAGAAATAGGAAATAAATAATGAAAATACACCAGCCGCAACTCCCACGATAGTGATGAGCGGTACTAACCCAATTTTCACCCTTACAATTGGAGGAGAGCTTTCAAATAGATCTTTCCGTTTAAAGGGGAAAATAGCAGCAACAAACATGACGATTGCCCACGCAATCCACCATCCGAAATTAGAATATGCAAAATACGAAAACACCGTGGTGTAAATTGTTAAATATAGCGATAGATATGCGATTGCTGCAAACAAAAGAACGGCGACCCATGGCACTCCTTTACTTGAAACTTCTGCCAGTCTTGTCGGAAGGATTCTATCAAAAGACCAAGCAAATAGCTGTCTTACAGGTATAAAATAATAGACGAGGGCAAAGCCAAAGAATGTTAATACAATTCCGAAAGGCATTGCGGCTACGAATAATGGATTATTTGATAAGTAAGAAATCAAATATGTTGGAGACGGCATAGTTGTAATATAGTTTGTCCACGCACTATTTCCTGTAGCCCAAAGTGATGAGGAAGCTATAAGGAAATCACGGCCAAAAACTTTGTACATTTCAAAATACAAAATATAGGTTAAAAATGCAAATATAATTAATGAAAGAAAAATTGCAATACCTTGCGATTTTCTGGGATCTCCTCTAATTTCGCCAGCGTAGTAAGCGCTATTTTGATAGCCTATAAAACTCAGAACTGTATAAACTATTCCTGTAACAGTGCCAGCCGCTGTTATTCTCATACTTACACCTTGACTTTCAGCGGCGTTAATTATTTGATTTACAGATGTTCCTGATTTGGTGAAACTGTTTACAAAGGCTAGGTGTGGAGTTAGTGCCAAAAAACCCACAAAAGCTAAATAAATGATTAGTTGTGCAACAAATGTTGCTACTACTATTCTCAAAACCCATTTTGTGGGTAGCATCATAATAATTATAATTAATGCCAAAATTAAAGCTGCAATCATAAACTCGGCGCTTTGTGTAGTCAACCAAGAAGCAACATTGGCGTAATAACTATTTCCCGTTACAAGTGATAAGTTCGAAAACATTATTTGCAACGCATAAGTCGGAATCCAAGAGGGAAAAAGTCCAACCCACGTGACCATAAGTATTACGAACATAAAGTTTGTCACAAATCCTAATGAGGGATGAATTATTCTACTTACATATATATAATCACCACCTGTCCTTGGCATAGCTGAAGATAGAACCCAGTATACATAGGCAACGAGCAGGCTTACCACAAAACCTATTGGAACTGTAGCGACCAAATCTGCATTAGGATAAAGCGCAGAAGCAAAAACTATCCAAAAAGTGTTAACAAAAATTCCTATTCCAATTAGGTTGGCAATTATTGCGCCATAAGGAGAAATTGCCTTAACTAAACCAGAACTTTTTCTAATATAAATTTCAGCAGACTTTGCATATTCGGGTGGTGTATCTTTTTGACTTAAAATAGCTTTATCTTCTTTATTTTCCTGCACAACCCATTTGATTATTTTCTTTTATTTAAGCTTTACGTAATAAGCAACTATTTTTTTTATTTTTACTAAAATTTGTGAATTGATAAAAATTTAAATAATACCCATTTTGTAAATATGATTAATGACTACGTTTGCGATTTTATGGTTTGACGTTGAAGATTTTATTAATCCAGAAACAGATGACATGCCACTTAGAATAGCAAAAATAATGAGCAAGCACCGTGTTAAAGTTGTTTTTAAAATAGTTGGTGAAAAGCTTAGAACACTAAAAAGACATGGTCGAAAAGATGTTATTGAAGCAATGGCCGAACATGATATAGGATATCACAGCAATTTACATAGCATTCATCCCACACCAACGGAGTATATAGGAAGTTTAGACTGGGATAGTGGTGTTGAAGAATTCGAAAAAAGAGAAGAAGAGGGATACCTTGAAATTAAAAAGACTTATGGCAAATCTCCAATATGCTATGGGCATCCTGGTCTTTCTTGGGTTCCACAGGCGTATCCAGTTTTGAATAAATGGCGTATTCCAGTTTATCTTGATGAAACTTTTACTCTTCCAAGTATTAATGAAAGACCATTTTGGTATTGTAACATGCTTAACATAATGTGTATTCGTTCCAATGTTCTAACACTTGATGCGGGTGTGAGTTCTTTTCCAATTGATAAAAACTGGCTTTTGAAACTTCCTTCAGAATTTAAAAAAATATATGATAAACTCGAAAGACAAGAGACGCCCGGTGTGATTAGTGTTTATTGCCACCCCACTACATACGCCACCGAAGAATGGTGGGAAAATGGAAACTTTTTGAAGGGCAAAAATCCTGATAAAATGATCTTTAAACGTGCCAAATTGAAAACCAAAGAAAAAACCGAAGAGGATTTAAAATTGTTAGAGCAATTTATCATAGATGCCAAAAAACTGCCCAATCTTAAATTTATAACGGCATCAGACGCTATAAAAATTTATAAAGACAAGGCAGATGGAAGAAGCTTTTTAAAGTCGGAACTAGGAGCTTTGTGTAGGCAATCGATAAAATCTATTTATTATTACAGGGTAAACGAAGAAGTTTGGGTTTCGCCTGCTGAAATCTTCGCTATGGTTTTAGAAATGCTTGTGAGATTCTCTGAAAAACGACGCCTCCCCGAAAAAGTTGTTTGCAGAGTTCACCCATATGGTCCTAAAGCGGTAACTGATTCGGTTATATCCAGTGATACAATAAATTTAGACTGCTTAATTCGTTCATGTCAAGCAGGACTCAGAGAAATCCATAGGTCTGGATATCTACCTTCACGCTTTGAAGTTGGTGATTATATAATTTTGTCAACCGCCGATATGTTTATAACGGTATGTGGGGCATATCTTGAGCTACTTGAAAACAAAGACCCAACTGATATAAAAGTTCTAAAAGGGGTTTTCGATATTGGTAAAACTGTGACACTTGAAGGTGCCAAAAAAGATTGGTCATACCATTTAAACCCAGATGGTTTTGAAGCGCTTAAACAGGTTGAGTTAGCAAGACTACAAACTTGGACGCTAAAGCCTGCAGTAGCTGATCTTAAAGCTATTGAAGAAATTGGGTGACGGTCTTGGGAAAGACAAGAATATTTTTTGTAACCGATGTTCATGGGTCTGACAAAGCTTTCTTTAAGTTTGTTAATGCAGCTTCCATTTACAAAGCGCAAATCTTAATTATAGGCGGAGACGTTGCGGGAAAAAGTGTTGTACCAATATTTAGTAAAGGTGAAACTTTCACAGCAAAACTTGAAGGGAATTTAAGAACTGCAAAGAACAAAGAAGAGTTGGAGCGTTTAGAAAAGGACATTCGCGCAACTGGTAGCTATCCATATATCACGACCGAGAGTGAATGGAGTGAGCTTATAAGAGATCCCACCAAGATGGATAGACTTTTTGATGTTCTTATAAAGGAAAGTTTAGAACGATGGTGCACAATTGCTGAAGAAAGATTAAAAAAACTTGGTGTTCGTGTGATTATCAACAAAGGAAACGATGATCCGCCAATAGTAGAGCAAACTCTAAAAAGTTTCCCATTTATTGAGTTTCCTGATGAAAGAATTATCGAAATAGACAAACACCATGGAATGTTGAGCTTAGGATATTCCAACATAACGCCTTGGCGCTTACCTGGAGATCTTCCAGAAGAAGTTATAACTTCAAAAATTGAAGCGTGTCTAAATGGGGCGTATAACATTAATAATATGATATTTAATATTCATGTGCCACCATACAACACACACCTTGACTTAGCTCCGAAACTTGATAGCGATCTAAAGCCAGTATTAAACCCGGGTGGGGAGCCAGAAATAATTCATGTTGGTAGCACAGCAGTAAGAGAAGCCATAGAAAAATATCAACCATTATTGGCTTTACACGGACACATTCATGAATCAAAGGGGGTATCCAAAATAGGAAGAACACACTGTTTTAATCCTGGCAGCGAATACAGTATTGGTGTGTTAAAGGGTTTGATAGTTGATATTTCAGAAAACAAAATTGAGGCATTCGTGTTTACTACTGGTTAACTCTTGTTCGCTTAACAAAATCCTCCGTTAGTGAGGCGAACGTTTCTATATCATTTTCGGTGTGAGCATAAGAAAGCATACAATGAATAGTATCGGGACTAAGAAAAATTATAGAGTTTGCTAGCATAAACGCATGAAATTTTTTAGTTAATTCAACATCTTTAGTTTTTTGTGCAGTCGCTACGTCAGAAGGCCTTTGTTTTGTAAAATGGATTCCAAACAATGAGGCAATCTGAGTGACATGAGCTAATTGATCTTTTTCAAAAATTTCACTTAATCTCTTTTTCATTTTTTCGCCAAGCTTATTAAGATAAGGATAAATACTATCTCTTTTTTCATCAAGCTCGCTTAGTAAAGTGTACCCGGCTCTACTCACAAGAGGATTGCCAGTATAAGTTCCACCGTGAAAAGATCTTAGAGAAGGTTCTTTGTATATTAAGTGGTCTATTTTTTCCATTATGTCAGACCTGCCACAAAACGCTCCTGCAGGAAATATCGAACCGCCGACAATCTTTCCTAAAACTGTTAAATCGGGTTTGACATTATAAAACTCTTGTGCACCTCCAGGGGCTAGTCTAAAACCTGTAACTACCTCATCGAATATCAAAAGCGAACCAATTTGATCACAAAGTTCTCTTAAGGCCTTAAGAAATTCTCTATCAGCTGGAATAACACCACCACCTGTTGCTACCGGTTCTATTATAAAACAAGCTATATCTTTTTCAAAGCCTTTAATTTTATTTTTCACTTTTTCGATATCGTTAAATGGTACTACTACAGTGTCATTAAGCAATTCAGGGTGTAAACCAGCCGACGGAAGAGTCTCATAAGGATAATTAATGCCTTTATGTAAAGCGTCATAACCTCCATGCCAGTGTCCTTCAAACTTAACAATCTTTTTCCTTTTTGTATATGCTCTTGCTAGTCTTATGGCGTACATATTTGCCTCAGTACCGCTGTTGGTAGGTCTAACCATTTGAGCCGAAGGAATCATTTTACATATTTGCTTTGCATGCTTAACTTCCCATTCATTAGCGAAGCCTAAGTGTGCGCCCAATTCAAGTTGCTCTTTTGCTGCTTGAATTACGGGAGTGTAAGCATGACCCATTAATATGGCTCCGTGGCCCATCCAATAATCTGTATATTCGTTTCCATCGACATCCCATACTTTGTTTCCTTTCCCTTTCAATACATAGAAAGGATAAGGCTCAAAATGTCTGATTGCATAGCTAACGCCAGCAGGGAGATATTTAAGCGCCTCATCATATAGTTTTTTTGAATTTGGAGTGCGCTTGATATAAACATCTATGAAGCCTGCAGTCATACTTATATTCGATTTATTCTATCTTAAAAACTTTTCTATTTATAAAATTGAATTTGAGCTAAGTATAAATATATAAAGCTTCCGTGCTTAACTATTGAGCTTTTTATAACTTTTCATAAAAACTTAATTCTGTGTAAATCCACGTTTTTAAGGCATTTACTTTTCTTTTTTGTATTATTAATAAGAATACATCATAAGCTTTTAAGAATCTTTACCATAACTCGGACAGATCATCAAGGTATAATTGGAGTGTGTACGTATTGTGTACGTATTTTTCATGCTTTTTTCATTCAACTTATCGAATTAAATGATTTTCGTGTTTTTATGTCCTTGTTCTTGAAGACTTTATTACAACAATGCTGTGTTTTTCACGTCGTTAAAAGTTTTTTCTTTTGTTCCCCTTCACCAAAGTCTGAGGTCCCAGAAAGCGTTTAGCAGCATATCAATTTTGAAGTTTAAATCCCCCTTTGACAAGTCGCCACGCATACCTTGTTAGCTCCGCTGCAAGCTTTATCCGGAGACCATCGGTCAATAATCGAAACGCTAAAATATCCGAAATACTGAGCGTGTCTGGCATCGAGGCGGCTGCTAGTGACACAAAACAACTCACAAAGACATAAGTATGTTTGGATAAATGGAAAGTTTGTTGAATGGGAAAATGCAAAAATTCATGTAATGACACACGCTCTTCACTATGGGAGCGGTGTTTTTGAAGGTATAAGAGGTTTTGCAACAGACAATAATGTAGCTATTTTTAGACTTCACGATCACATGTTAAGACTTGCTGAGTCGGCAAAAGTGCTTGATCTTGAGTATGACATAAAAGAGTTAGAGAACGCGTGTGTTGATTTACTAAAGCAAAACAATATAAAGCAAGATTGATATATTAGACCAATTGTTTTTGTGGGACAGGGTGGTATAGACCTTGGCTTTAAGGATTGTCCTATAGAGGCGGCAATTATAGCCATTCCTTTTAAACAATACTTTGAAAAGACTGGCCTTGATGTTTGCATTTCAAGTTGGACGAGGATATACGATCCAGTGACACCACCGCTTGCAAAAATCTGCGGCAACTACGTGAATTCGGTCATTGCAAAAAGAGAAGCTTTAAGGAATGGTTACGACGAGGCTATTATGTTGAACGTAGAGGGCAAAGTTTCTGAAGGTACAGGCGAAAATGTCTTTATCGTAAAAAATGGTTATCTTGTGACACCTGATATAGGCTCTTCAATTCTTCAAGGAATAACTCGAGACACAGTGATCAAAATAGCAAAACAAGAAAATATAGACACTATAGAGCGAGAAGTTACAAGAATTGAACTTTATAATGCTGATGAAGTTTTTCTTACTGGAAGCGCGGCAGGCGTTGTCCCCGTATTATCCATAGATAGGAAAAAGATAGGAAATGGTGATGTTGGTCCAATCACAAAACTCATTAGTCAAAAGTATAAGCTTGTAGTAACTGGTAAAATGACTATAAAAGGACATGAAGACTGGGTAACGTGGGTTTATTAAAAACTTCTAAAAATCGTTGCTAAGGTGGTTTGTGTCTTAACAATTTCAAAAGTTGATAACAACTTTTAGGTGCATATCAAAAAGTTATACTTAAGCTTTCCAGAGTGATTAAAGAAATATAATAACTAAATAAATATTTAGAAAAATTTTTATAAGCGTATCAAGATACAGCGGATGTGGTGTAATTAATTTGGGCGAAAATGTGTCACAAAAAGAGGCTAAGCTTTACCGAATATCAGAAATGACTGAAGAGTGGCTAAACCCTAAACTCTCAAGAAGAATGATTGTTGGTCAGAACGAAATGATAGGCTATATAGTTTTACTAAAAGGATGTTACGTTCCTCCACACAGACATATAAGTGAACAAATTACCCTCATTCTTAAAGGAGCGCTAAAATTTAATGTGGACGGAAAAGAAATAGTTGTAAAAGAGGGAGAAGCCCTAGTTATTCCTCCTAATGTCGAGCATTCCGCAGTTGCACTAGAAGATACTATAGATTTAGATTGTTTTAGTCCACTTAGGGAGGATTGGCTTACTGGAAGAGATCAGTATTTGAGAGGTAGCAACGCTTAAAGGTGGAAATATAGAAATGAAAGTTACGAGTAAACTAATTAGCTTATCTGATAGAGCCTTAGAAATTGACGATCAAGTGTTTGAAATAGTGCTTAATCTTCCTCCAAATGTGTTGAGATTAACAGCGGGAGAACCTGATTTTCCTTGTGCACCATTTGTAAAGGAAGCCGCTATTAAAGCAATAAATGAAGATCATACTCATTATACACCAGCTTATGGGATTATACCTCTTAGGGAAGCTATAGCAAACAAATTACGGCGTGAAAATGGGCTCTCTTATGATCCAACAGAAATAATTGTGACGCCAGGTTCGTCAGGAGCTGTTGGACTTATTTTACTTGCATTATTAGATCCTGGCGATGAAGTTTTAATACCTGATCCTGCATGGTTCCACTATGAGGTATTGGTAAAACTTGCTGGTGGAATTCCTAAAAGAATTCCATTAGATCCTGATAATGGATTTCGGATTAGCGCCTTTGATATTGTAAAAAAAGTCACCAAAAAAACCAAAATGCTAATTATTAATAGCCCTTCTAATCCTACAGGTAGGGTTCTTACCAACAAAGAGCTTGAAGAAATATCTAGCGCCGCAGAAGGTCATAATCTAACCGTGCTTTCTGATGAAATATATGAAAAAATTGTGTATCCTCCCAATGTTCACAAGAGCATAGCCTCTCTCTCAGGCATGAAAGAGAGAACCATAGTTGTCAACGGCTTTTCTAAAGGATATGCAATGATGGGATGGCGACTTGGATTTGCCGCAGCACCTACTCATGTAATTAAAAAGCTTTCATCGTTATTGGGATATACTCTAGTATGCGCAGGAAGTGTTGCACAATATGCGGCTTTAGAAGCCTTGAGAAATCCAAAATCACAAGAATATGCAAATGCCATGCTAGAAGTGTGGAAAAGAAGGAGAAGTATTGTGATGAGGTATATAGAAGAAAATTATCCAGTAGTTTCAGCTAGAACACCAGAAGGCACTTTTTATGGCTGGATAAATGTAGCAGGGTCTGGTATGAATGGAAATGAAGTAGCAAAACTTCTTTTAAAAGAAGCAAAAGTTGGAGTTCTACCTGGCTATTTGTTTGGCAAACAAGGTGAAAACTATATTAGAATATCTTTCGCGACTTCAGATCAAATTGTAGAAGAAGGTATGAAAAGACTGTGCGAAACACTTAAAGAGAAGAGTAAATGATACGAGGTATACTTAATCAATATTAAGGTGTATTTGATTTGTAGATTTGGTGATTAAAGTACTAGTTATTGTCGGAAGTGACTATCAACATCTAACTTTGTTACATTTCTTCTCTTATTATTGTCTGCCTTTTAGTTAATCAAAGCCTTTTAAAAGGTAATATCGAGGGGTAGGAAAGATTCAACATCCTTAAATCAGGAAGCTTGCGGCAAAAAGATTAGACTCTTTCGTATTATTGGACATCTACAAGGCTTAGAGAAGAGGTATTTTTGGTTAAAGTGTACAATGGCTAAGACGCGTTGTGATATAGCTAGAAAAACAAATAATTCAAGTGGAGAACCAGAGCGCTGTATCAGAACTACTTGCGCGTAGGAGACTTCAAACAATTCTTAGGTTTTAACGAAAAGCCGTTAATGGCTAAATATAGAGGTAAAAAGACTCGCAGACTCACCGCAATATAAGGTTGCAACAAGCAGTTAAGATGACTGTAGAGTAGCGTTGCCTAGTGGTGGTTCTGGAAGGATTTAAGTATGTGATCCTCTTCAAGTTTGGATACCCGCTTTAATAAAAGTACAACTTTTTGATGTAGGGAATTTGGCATTCAGGGTTCGCCTCAAAAGGATGAAAGCAAGAAACTTAGTCTATACGATTCTTTTACGAACTGGGTCTAGAGTTTGAGTTTCGATAAGGTAAACTGTTTTTACTTATACTGTTCGTAACACCTGAGCGTATGCTTCTCGTGTGTTAAAATCAAAAGCTTAACCATGAAACACCGAATTTTCCACTGTTTACACCTTGTTTTGAACAGAGACGTCAAAAAATGTTCTAAAAAGGTTGCTCGCTACGCTTCGCTAAATTGTTGAATTTCGACTTCTAGCGTCTCTTTTCACTCTGTCTCGGGAGGTGACAAGGCGAAGTATTGATGCGCAAGTCTGTAGAGAGGTAGATTGCACAAATATTCACAATCCTGACGTTTTTAAGTTTTCAGGTCTCAACTCACAATTCTGAAGTTCAACTTTATAAATCTAATCGGGAAGCTTTGCGTTTTATAAATTAATTATAAATGCACTTATATTTATCTAAATTTGATTTTATTGCATGCTAGGCAAAATATCCTCGGAGATATTCGACAAGGTGATTTATCCGAATTTAGGCGCAAAACTCGAAGAGCTAATCGTTCCACCGACGCACGGCGTTGACACGGGTGTGG